>Ga0075434_100001334_pt1 | contig 20666 bp, 26 predicted proteins | sample RhiMethybrSRZTD3_FD_75298 | JGI IMG/M metagenome (GOLD analysis project Ga0075434, IMG submission 75298) | Populus rhizosphere microbial communities from Tennessee, USA - Rhizosphere MetaG P. TD hybrid SRZTD3 | ecosystem: Host-associated > Plants > Roots > Rhizosphere > Soil | place: USA... | reverse complement strand
GCCTCGACCTCCAGCACCTTGGCGAGTTGAGTAGGATCCTCTGCGATGAGGGTCTTCACCCCGGCATCGTTCACGATGTACTGGATGAGATCGGGCGGATAGCTCGGGTAGATCGGAATGGTCACCCCGCCCACCGAGAAGATGGCGAAGTCCGCCTGCACCCACTCCGCGCGGCTCGTGGACAGGATGGCGATCGCCTCGCCGGGTCGCCGGCCGAGGGCGACTAACCCCGACGCGATCTCGCGCACCGCGTCGCCCACCTCGCGCCACGTCAGCGTCTTCCAGCCTTTGTGCTGCTTGAGCTGCTGAGCGGGCCGGACTGCACTCTTCTCCACGCGATTCCAAAACATCCGAGCCAGCGACGTCTCAGCCATGGCGCGTCTCCCTCACGTCTGTGTGCGGGCCTGGCCCCGGAGCTCCTTGCGGAGGATCTTGCCCACGGGGCTCTTGGGTAGGGCGTCGACGAAGCGGATCTCCTTCGGGCACTTGTAGCGGGCGAGCCGGCTCTGGCAGAAGCTCAGGACCTCGTCGGCGGTCACCGTCTGTCCCGCCTTGAGGACGACGAAGCCCACGACCTCTTCTCCCATCAAGGTGTCCGGCCGGCCGATCACCGCGGCTTCCGCCACGGCGGGGAAGGCGTAGAGGGCCTCCTCCACGTCGCGCGGATAGATGTTGAAGCCACCGCGGATGATCAGGTCCTTCTTGCGCTCGACGATGTAGAGGAAGCCGTCGGCGTCCAGCCGTCCCATGTCGCCCGTGCGAAGCCAGCCACCGCGGATGGTCTTCGCCGTCTCCTCGGGATTGCGATAGTAGCCGACCATGACGTTCGGCCCTCGCACGCACACCTCACCCAACTCATCCGCCGGGACGGCGCGATCCTCGTCGTCCCGGATGGACACGGTCACGCCCGGTATGGGCTGCCCGACGGAGCCGAGCTTGCGCACACCGGAGAGGCGGTGGGCCGAGACCACCGGCGAGGCCTCGGTGAGACCGTAGCCCTCGAGCAGCTTGCCACCGAAGCGCCGCTCGAAGGGCTCGACCACCTCGACGGGCAGCGGGGCCGCGCCCGAGCCCCACACGCGCATGGTCGAGGTGTCGTAGCGAGAGGCGTCGGGATAGTGGAGCAGGTACACGAACATGGTCGGCACGCCGGACATGCTCTCGGCGCGAAACTCCTGGATCGTGCGGAGCACCTCCTCGGGATTGAACCAGCGCAGCAGAGCCGCCCGCGTCCCGAGGATGTGCCCGGCGTTCATCACGGTCAGGCCATAGGAGTGGGAGAGCGGCAGCACGCCCACGCCCCACCGCTCGCGATCGAGCTCGGAGAGCCTAGCCGCGGAGCGGGCGTTGGACTCGAGATTGGCGTGGGAGAGGGCCACGCCCTTCGGCGTGCCCGTCGTCCCCGAGGTGTAAAGGATGACGGCGAGGTCGCTCTCGCCCCGGGGCACCGCGTCGAAGCGGTCGCTCTCACGGTTGATCTCCTCCGCGAAGGAGCGCAAGCCTCCCTGCCCGCCGCCATCCACGAGGAGCACGTGGCGGAGGCTCGGGAGGACGCCCATCTGCTTCTCTACCTTCCAGACCATGTCGGACGAGGTGATCACGACCTTGGCCTCGGAGTCGGCGAGGATGTGGGCCACCTCCGCCTCGCCGAGGAGGAAGATCACAGGGACGATCACCCCGCCCGCGCGCAGGATGCCGCCGTAGCTCTGCATCACCTCGGGACAATTGGGCAGCATCACCACCACGCGATCGCCCGGCTCCACCCCGAGCCGCCGGAGGGCATGCGCCGTGCGGCACGCGGCGCGGTGCTGATCGACGTTGGTCCAGCGCCGCCCCTCGAAGGCCAGGGCTTCGTACTCACCGTAGCGCCGGATGTTCTCGTCGCCGAGCCGGGCCAGGCTCATGGCTTCTTCCCGCACTGGACCTGGATGGCCTGGAGCCGTGCCGCGGGCGTGGGATGGGTGCTGAGCCAGTTCGACCAGCCGGGGGCGGTCATCTCGAGATCGAGACGCTCGAGGAGCAGGAGGATGTCGGTGCAGCCCCGTCCCGGGCTGCCGGGCAGGCGATCGAGCAGCTCCACCGCGTAGCGGTCCGCCGCGAATTCCTCCTCACGATCGAAGGCGCGGTTGCGGCGCAGCGCTTCGTCGCTTCCCGCGGTCTTCGCTGCTCCGGGCGGCTCCGTCTGGCGCCGCTCCGCGCGACTGTCGAAGTGTCCGAGCTGCACGTGGCCCAGCTCGTGAGCGAGGGCTGCCTGCAGCTCGGTCGGCTGCAGGTTGCGCAGCGCGCCCGAGGTGATGGTCAGCCCGAACTTGTTGGGTGGGTGCGGCCCGACCGCCATGTCGATCCTCCTGAGCTGGATGACGCCCACGCCGATCGGACACTTCTCCTGGCCCTGGCAGATGCCCGAGGCGGCGACCAGGGGCGCCAGCGCCTGGTCGATCTGGGACCGCTCCGCCTCGTTCGGACCTCTGAGCTCCGGCCTCGTCGACGCGCATGCTGTCAAGACCAGGCAGGACACCGGAAACCACCAGGGAACCTTCATGACTTCCTTTTTTTCAGGTACTTACGAGCTGTATCCTTGAGGCCACTCCCCTATATCATTTCCGCGATAACGCAACGCAATAAATTTGGCTTGACCGGATTGACTCATTGCGTTACCGTGACCTCGTTGACGGAGCACCGACGGAACATTTCACCAGTTGCAGAAGGAGAGTTACAGATGAACACGACCACGCAGGCGAACGAGTTGTTCTCCCAGATGACGGGTCGCGCGGTGGAGGCCTTCTCCGTGTTCGCGGAGGCGAACCAGAAGATCATGCGCGACCTCGTGGATCTCTCGGCCAGCACGGCCAAGGAAGGCGTCCGCCTCTACGCGGAGCTGTCCTCCTCGGCCGTGGAAGCGCTGAAGGAGAGCCAGTCCTATCTGCTGCGCCGGCAGAGCGAACTGCAGGAGGCCCCGCGCGATCCCCTGAGCGTGTATCAGAAGGGCGTGCTCGAATCCGTAGAGGGCGCCCAGAAGGCCTTCAAGATCCTGGAGAGCAACGCCCAGGCCATGACGCGCTCGGCGGAGCGGCTGCAGGTGACGGCGGAGCAGACGGGCAAGGACATCCAGGCCACGTTCGCGCAGGTCGCGAGCAAGGTGAAGTCGCTCTCCGCTCCCCTCGCCTGACCGGACGCGCCGACGATCTCACGCGAAGGGCCGGGCGCGTGCCCGGCCCTTCCTATTTCTCGCGCTTCTTCTCGAGCCGCTCTTCGAGGGTACGCAGCTGCTCGCGCAGGGCCGCCACCTCGCTCCGGAGGGCCTCGGCCTCGCCCGCGGTCTCGCTCTTCTTCTCGGCCTTGGCCTCGGTGGGCGCGGCGGGCATCCATCCCGCCCGCGCGGCCAGCTCACGGAACACCCGCTCGGCTTCGCGCTGACTCGAGAGAACGCTTTCCAGGCTCGACTTCATGGACTTCTGCACGAAGTCCTGCCAGGCTTCGCCGTGCTTGATGAGCTGGTGCAGGAACGCGGTGGGCAGTCCGGCCCGACGGCTCCGCTCGTTCTCCAGGATGATCTGGGCGAGCGTGACGGAGGTGAGATCCTCACCCGTGGAGACGTCCACCACCGAGATCTCCTTGCCCGCGCGGATCAGCTCCTCGAGCTCTTCGAGGGTGACGTAGCGACTCTCCTGCGTATCGTAGAGCTTGCGATTCGAGTAGCGCTTGATCACGTACGGCATGGCAAAAGTCTAACACCGCGCGTCAACCCTCTCAAGCGGCGACGCCCTCGCGCTGCTATACTCTCGCTTCATTTCGTCCCGTCTCTCGATGATCCAGAGGAGATTGCCCATGCAGCTCAAGGGACGCACAGCTCTCGTGACGGGCGCCTCGCGCGGTATCGGTCGCGCCATTGCCCTCGCCCTCGCCCAGGAGGGCGCCGACGTGGCGGTGAACTACGTCTCGAGCGAACGGCAGGCCAAGGAAGTGGTGGATCAGATCGGCTCCATGGGCCGGAAGGCCATGCTCGCCCAGGCCGACGTAGCGGACTTCCCCGACACCTTCCGCATGGCCCAGGACGTTTTGAGAGAGTTCGGCCACCTCGACATCCTCATCAACAACGCGGGCATCAACTCCGACAAGACCTTCGTCAAGATGGACCACGCCTCCTGGCGCAAGGTCCTCGCCATCAATCTCGACGGCGTGTTCAACTGCACCAAGGTCTTCATCGATCAGATGATCAAGCAGGGCTGGGGCCGCGTGGTCAACATCACCTCCGTCATCGGCCAGATCGGCAACTTCGGCCAGGCCAACTACGCCGCTTCCAAGGCCGGCGTGGCCGCCCTGACCAAGTCCCTCGCCAAGGAGCTCGCGGCCAAGGGCATCACCATCAACGCCGTCGCGCCCGGCTTCATCGAGACGGAGATGGTGTCAGGTATTCCCGAGAAGGTGCAGCAGAAGCTGCTCGGACAGATCCCCATGGGGCGCTTCGGGAAGGCCGACGAGGTGTCGCGGGCCTGCGTGTATCTCTGCTCGAGCGACGGCGACTACATCACGGGCGCGGAGCTGTCCATCAACGGCGGGCTCTTCATGTAGCGAGGCCCGGGCGGGCCTCGCCGCTCAGCTCTTGTCGGCGATGACGGCGCCGGTGAGGGCGCTGAGAGCGGAGAGGCCGAGCATGCCCAGGATGGCCGTGCCCTGGGCGGCCCACGCCCACGGCCCTAGCGCCCACAGGGCGAAGGCACCCGCGGGCTGGGGCGCGCGCTCTTCATAGGCGACGCGCACCTTCGAGGGCATGACGAGCGCCTCGCCCGTCAGCACCTCGTCCCCCCGCTGATTCGTGCACACGGTGCGGAGGCGCAGGCGGTTCCGCTCCCGCATCACCTCGACGACCTCCGCCCGCGCGGTGATGATGTCGCCAAAGAGCACGGGCTTGAGGAACTTGAGCTCCTGCGAGAGGTAGATGGCGCCCGGCCCGGGCAGGCGCGTGCCGATCACCGCGGAGATCAGTCCCGCCGTCCAGATGCCGGGCGCGATGGGCTCCTTGAAGGTGGTGGTCGCCGCGTACTCCGGATCGGCATGGATGGGATTGTAGTCGCCCACCGAGTCCACGAAGGCGGCGATGTCCTCCTCGGTGGCGCGCCGCACCACCTGCGCGCTGTCCCCGACCCGGATATCGCCGATGGTGATGCCGATCATCCAGCCGCTTTCTTCCCAGCGAGGCCGTCGAGCCGGGCGAGCACGGCGTCGAGCCGATCCTCCAGGCCTTCGATCTTGTCCTCGAGCCCCGCGACCTGCTTGGCGAGCCCAATGACCTGCGTGCGCGAAGGCAGGCCGAGGGTGGAGAGACCGGCCTCGATCTGCTGCTCGGCCGCCTTCTTCACCGGCCCCGACACGTTGAGGAAGCCCTCGAGTTGCCTGCCCATGGCCTGGGCGAAGTTCTCCGTGCCCATGGCCTGCTCCAGCACTTTCGACCACGCGGCGATCCACTGATCGAGGAACTGCTTCCACTGTGCGAGGAGGTCGGGAGAGAGCGTACCCTGCGTCATCACCTTCGACCAGGCCTGCATCCCCTGGTCCATGAAGGGCCGCCAGAACGCCTGGGGATCGGGCGCCTGGCCCTGTCCCGCCATCTTGAGCCAGGCCTGCGTCCCCTCGTCGACCTGCTTCTTCCAGAGATCGAAGAGCTGCTGCGTGCTCGAGTTGTCCGCCATCGTCGTCTCCCTTCCTACGACCGCGCGCCCAGCCAGCTCGACACCTTGGGCCAGCAGTGCACGGAGGCGCCACGTCCCGCGATCAGCGAGATGTGACCGCCGGGAAGCTCCACGTAATCCTTGTCGGTGCTCGACACCGCGCCGATGAGCGGCTTCACGCAGCCGGGGGGCGCGATGTTGTCCTCCTTCGCTCCCACGGCCAGCACCGGACAGCGGATGCTCCCCAGCCGCACGGGGCGCCCGCCCATGGTCAGCTCGCCCTTGTAGAGGCGGTTCTGCTGGTAGTACTCCTTCACCCACTGCCGGAAGAACTCGCCGGGGAAGGGCAGGTACTCGTTGGCCCACTTGTTGAGCGCATTGAAGCCGGCCACGTAGTCAGGGTTCCAGAGATTCCACCAGAGATTGAGGTTCGTCGACACGTCCATGGTCGGCTTGAGGAGCTTGAAGCCCATCTTGACCATGTCCGCGGGAATCGCCCCCAGGGTGTCGACGTACTTGTCGACGTCGAAGTAGCGCGCGTCGAGCCAGAGGCCGAAGAGGCCGACCTGGCTGAAATCGACGGGGCCCGCCATGTCGATGAAGTTCTTCACGGGGAACTCGGGGGTGCTCGCGAGCCACGACAGCGAGAGGGGGGCACCCATGCAGTAGCCGAGGACGGACATCTCCGTGGCTCCCGAGCTCTCCAGCGCCTTCTTGGCGAGGCGGGGCAGGATCTTCGTCACCGCGTACTCGAGGGTCAGGCCATTGTCTTCGGGCCCGAACACGCCCCAGTCCACGAGGTAGAAATCGAAGCCCAACTCCGTCATGTGCTCGATGAACGAGCCCTTGCGCATGAGATCGAAGATGTAGGGGCGACTGATGCCAAGGTTGGGGACGAAGAGGAGCGGCGTCTTCACCGTGCGCTTGGAAGCGTAGCGCCAGAGCCGCGACTTCCCCTTGCGGTAGATCTCCTCGCGCGGGGTGGGGCCAATCTCCGGCTCCTTGGGATTCATGACCATCTCACTGAAGTGCTTCATACGGAGGCTGTTGCGCCGCAGTTCCTCCTGCCAGCGGGCCAGCATCTCCGGCGACATGGCGGGCATGTCGGGCGTCATCGTGAACAGTTCGTCTTTCATTCGCTCCTCGCTCTGCGGGGCATCGCCGACTCGAAATCCATGTTACGCCGCGCTGACGCCATGCGTCAAGAAACTTCCCGCCGCTTCCCGGCGCGGAAGAGGCTGATGCGAGACACCCAGCGAGACGCTAGGCCTGGAAGAGGCTCCCCAGCTTCATGGCCAGCCCCATGTCGCCCTTCAGCTTGAGCTTGCCGGACATGAAGGCCATCTGGCCGTTGAGCTTGCCCCCGATCATGTCGAGCCAGTCGCTGGAGGCCATGGTCACGGTGAGGTCGGGGGCGGAGGCGGCGCCCGGGTTCACCGTGCAGGTCCCGTCCTTGATGACGGCGTGCCAGGTACCGCCGCCGTCGCCGCTGATGTCGTACTGGATTGTCTTGTTGACACCGCCGGCATTCGCAGACTTGAACTTGGTCGGCATCAGGTCGAAAGTCTCTTTCACGGTCGCCATGAGTCGCTCCTCTCCGAGGGGATCTAGAAGGTGAACAGGTCCATCCCTCCCGTCACGGTGAGCACGGCGCCGGTGATATAGCGCGCCCGCTCCGAGCACAGGAAGGTGATCGCGCTCGCGACATCCTCGGGCTGCCCCTCCGCCTGCATGGCCACGCGCTTGACCATGCGCTCGTACATGGGCGAGAGGTTCGCGTTGGGCCCGATGATGCCGGGCGCGATGACGTTGGAAGTCACGTTGTACCGGGCGCCCTCGAGCGCCACCGATCTGGCGAAGCCGATCACGCCCATCTTACCCGTGGCGTAGGCCGTCTGGCCGAAGCCGCCCATGAGACCCGCGATGGAGGCCATGCAGATGATGCGGCCCCACTTGCGCTCACGCATGCCCGCGAAGACGGCCTTGGTGACGTTGTACGTCCCCGTCAGGTTCACCTGGAGGTTCATGTCCCAGTCGGCGTCCGCCATGTCCTTGAGCTGGCCCAGGGTATAGATGATGCCCGCGTTGTTCACGCAGATGTCGACGGGCCCCACCTCGCTCTGGGCCTTCTGCACGACGTCCCCGAGCCCCGCGCGATCGGTGATGTCGACCTCGTAGCCGCGGGCCACCCCACCCTGCGCCTCGATCTCCGCCGCGGTGGCCGCCGCGCCCTCCGCGTTCAGATCGAGCACGATCACCTTGCATCCTTCGGCGGCGAGGGCGAGGCAGTCCGCCTTGCCGAGGCTCCGCGCCCCGCCGGTGACGAGGGCCACGCGCCCTTTGATGCCGAGAACCATCGACTACTTGCCCTTGAACTGGGCGGGACGCTTCTGGAAGAAGGCCTGGATCCCCTCTCCCGCGTCCTCCGTCTTGAGCACTTTCTCGAAGGCGCGCACCTCGATCTCGATGGCCTGGTCGATGGGCGCCTGGATGCCGTCGTCCACCGCCTCGATGATCAGCCGCGAGGCGATCGGCGGCCGCTTGGCGATCTCGCGGGCGAGGGCCTTGGCATCGTTGAGCGTCTCGCCTTCCTTGGCGAGGCGATTGGCGAAGCCGAGCCGATAGCACTCCTGGGCGGAGATCTGGGTGCCGAGGATCAGGTGCTCGAGGGCGAGGCCGCGTCCGATCAGCCGTGGGAAGCGCTGGGTGCCGCCGAATCCGGGAATGATGCCCAGGTTCGACTCGGTCTGCCCCATGCGCGCCGTCTCCTTGAGGATGCGGATGTGGCAGGCCATGGAGATCTCGCAGCCGCCGCCCAGGGCATGGCCGTTGATGGCCGCGATCACCGGCTTGGGAAAGCGCTCGATGCGCCGCAGGACCGAGTTGCCGAAGCGGAGGAACGAGCCCACGTCGGGTCCCGCGAAGGCCGAGCCGAGGTCGGCGCCTGCGCAGAAGATCTTGTCGCCCGCCCCTGTGATGATGAGGCAGCGGACCGCCTCGTCCGGCTCGAGCTCGGATAACGCAGCGTTCAGCTCCTTGATCAGCCCTTCGCTGATCGCGTTGGCCGGGGGACGGTTGAGAGTGATCACCGCGAAGGACTCCTCGCGACTCACGGTCAGGGTCTCGTACGCCATCGACGGTCTCCTAGGGGGCGGCCGCGGCCACACCCTGCAAGAAAATCTCGGCCACGGCCTCCGCGGTGTCCACGAGCCGGTAGCCACGCTTGCCCAGCACCCACGACGTCGCCATCTGGTCCATGGCGCCGAACAGCATCTTGGTCGCCACCTTGACGGAGAGCTCCGGGCGGAAGCGGCCGTCGTTCACGCCCTCCTCCAGCACGGCGGCGATGAGCGCGAAATAGGCGCCGATCTCCTGGCTGGAGGCTCCCCGGAAGAACTTCTGTCCCTGACGCAGCTCCACCTGCACCACCTCAGCGAGATCGGGATCCTCCTCGAGGAGACTGAAGTGCAACCGGACGAGGCGCCGCACCTTGCGAGCCGCGTCGGGCTCGTTGGCGATGGCCTTGCGCATCACGTCGACAAAGTGAGCCATCTTGTCGCGAAACAGGCTGACGAGGATGTCGTCCTTCGTCTTGAAGTAGAGATAGATCGTCCCCGCGGCGATGCCCGCCTCGCGCGCGATGTCGGACACGCGGGAGTTGTAGTAGCCGCGGCGGGCGAACACCCGCACGGCGGCTTCGATGATCTGCTGCGGCTTGTCAGGATCGCGCATGAGTGGTGACTGAACCGCCGTTCATTCTATGTGCGGGGCCGGAGCGAGTCAATCGTGCCCGCGATCAGGAGCGGCGCGGGAGGAGCGAGTCGACGTAGGTACGGAGCCGGATGAAGTCGGTGGCGGGCAGATTGGCGAAGACGAGCACGGCCCCGCGCGCATCCGCGTCCCACACCACGGCGCGGATGCTCATGACGCCGAGGCCATCCCGGGGCGCGAGCTGCACCGCCACGATATCCCCCGGGGTGAGGCGCTCGCGGGTGGCCACGCGTCCGCCAACCGCGGAGAGATCCAGGGTGTGCGCCTCGATCACGAGGTCGCGTCCTTCGATGCGAACGGGCAGCTCGACTTCCACGCGCTCCGCCCGGCGGCGGAGGTCCCACGTAGGCACGAACGGCATGAAGCGCTCCGCCGTCTCCGCGGGCAGGCCACCGAAATCCACCCCGATGCCCTCGGCGTCCCGCCGGACGATCTGCGCGGCGACATCGATCCGGCCCGCGTCGTGCGGCAGGGTGACGCGCAGCTTCAGCGCGTCGCCCACGGGGGCCAGGGTGGCCACGCGGAGCTTCATGCCGGAGAGGCTCACGTCGATGACCTCGCCGGTGGCGATGTGACCGTGGGCGTCCTGCACGATGGCCGGCCACGGCACCGTCACGCGCGGGTTGCGGCGCCGCTCGCCGTCGGGGAACGCGGGCGTGGAGGGCGTGGTCATGACGGCCTAACTTGATCGTCTCGCCGGACGGTGTCAAGCGACGCAGGGCGATTCTTGACCCCTTCGGGAGGGACGCGTACGATGCCGGGCCATGGGCATCAAATACCGCGTCGGCATCATGCCGGGCCCGTGGCCGCCCGGACGGGACGGACAGTTCCTCTTCGACCTCGCCGAGTTCTGCGAACAGAGCGACATCGACTCGATCTGGCTCTCCGATCGGCTCTCCTCACCCGTCCCCGTGCCCGAGGTCATGACCTCGCTCGCCGCCATCGCCGCCCGCACCCACAAGCTCAAGTTCGGCCCCAGCGTGCTCGTCCTTCCCTACCGCACGCCGGTAGTCGCGGCCAAGGAGATGGCCACGGTGGACTGGCTCTCGCGCGGACGGCTCTTCCCCGCCGTCGGCGTGGGTGTCGAGCTGCCTCGCGAGTTCGACGCCTCGGGCGTGCCCTTCAAGGAGCGCGGGCGGCGCACCGACGAGGCCATCCGTGTCATGCGGCTGCTCTGGACGCAGGACGAGGTCTCCTATCAGGGCGAGTTCTTCAAGCTCGACCGCGTCACCGTCTTTCCCAAGCCCTGGCAGCAGCCGCCGCCCATCTGGATCGGCGGCAAGAGTGAGGCGGCGCAGAAGCGCACGGCGCGGCTCGGCGACGGCTGGATCCCCTCCTTCATCACGCCGGAGGAGTTTCGCGTCGGCGTCCAGAAGGTGCAGGAGCTGGCCGCGGCGGAGCGACGCGAGGTGCCCGAGGATCACTTCGGCACCCTGATCAACTACGCCGTCGCCCCCAGCGAGGCGGAGGCCTTTGCCCTGGCCCAGCCCTACATCCCGCGCGGGCGCGTGGACGAAGCGACCATGCGCGCGTGCACGGCCTTCGGTCCCGCCGAGGTGGTGGCCTCGCGCATCGAGGAGTACGTCAAGGGCGGCGGCTCGAAGTTCATCCTGCGTCCGCTCTGTCCGTCCGAGCGCATGCTCGATCAGCTCGGCATCGTCGCCGAGCAGGTCATCCCCGAATACCACCGACGATAGGCGCGCGCCTCGTCCCCGGCTCGGCGTGGCCGGCGAGGATCTGCGCGAGCAGTCCGGGATCGATGTTGCCGCCCGAGAGGACCACGCCCACCTTCGATCCCTTCGGCAGGGGCAGCTTTCCCGCGAGCAGCGCGGCGGCGGGCACGGCGCCCGTCGGCTCCACGAGCAGCTTGCCGCGCAGGAGGAGGAAGCGAACCCCCTCCGCGATCTCCTCGTCGGAGACGAGGAGCACCTCGGTCACCGTACGCTGGTTGATGGGAAAGGTCAGGGCGCCCGGCGAGAGATTGCGGATGCCGTCGGCGATGGTGGGAGGCGGCGCGATGCTCACGCGCTCGCCCTTCTGCATGGAGAGATACGTGTCGTTGGCGGTGTCGGCCTCCACCCCGAAGATCTTGATCGACGGACGGAGGGCAAGCGCCGCCGTGCTGCATCCCGCCATGAGCCCGCCGCCTCCCATGGGCGTGACGAGAGCGTCCAGCTCGGGCACGTCCTCCAGGAGCTCCAGGGCCGCCGTGCCCTGGCCCGCCATGATGGCGGGATCGTCGTAGGGCGGCACGAGCACGCGGCGGGTGCGCGCCACGAGATCGCGCGCACGCTCTTCCCGATCCTCCGTCTGCCGATCGTAGAACACGACCTCGGCGCCGTAACCCCGCGTGGCCGCCACCTTGAGGGCGGGAGCATCCGTGGGCATCAGGATCACCGCGGAGGCGCCGGTGAGCCGGGCGGCCAGGGCCACGCCCTGGGCGTGGTTGCCCGAGGAGAATCCGACCACGCCGTGCCCGCGCTCCTCGTCGGTGAGGGTGAGCAGCTTGTTCAGGGCGCCACGGATCTTGAAGGCGCCCGCCCGCTGCAGGTTCTCGCACTTGAAGAACACCTGCTGCCCGCATCGCTCGTCGAAGGAGCGGCTGGTGACGACGGGCGTGCGATGGATGCGTCCCTTGAGCCGCGCCGCCGCGGCGCGAATGTCCTCGATGCCGATGGCGCTCATGTCTCCCTCGCTCGGTATCGGTGCATGTCGTCCTCCTCCGGATGGGGGCGATTATAGAGGAGAGCGTCGTCCGCACGGTATACTTCGCCCATGCGTTCGCTCGTGCTCACCGTGCTCACCGCCCTCCTCCTCCAGGGTTGCACCCTCGTCGACATCGAGCTCCAGCCGCGCATCCGCCCGCTGCGCGAGGAGACGGTGGAGGGCGAAGGCAAAGCCAAGATCCTCCTCATGGACGTGTCGGGCGTGCTCGCCGACGAGACGGGCAGCGTCGTCCTCGGCACGCCGCCGCCGCGCGTGCCCATCGTGGCCCGCGTGCGCGAGGAGCTGCAGAAGGCGGAGGACGACGACCAGGTGCGCGCCCTCATCGTGCGCATCAACAGCCCGGGCGGCACCATCACCGCCTCCGACCTGATCTATCGCGAGATCGAGGTCTTCAAGACGAGGCGGAAGGTGCCCGTGATCACCATCATGATGGACGTGGCCGCCTCGGGTGGCTACTACGCCGCCCTCGCGGGCGACACCATCATGGCGCTTCCCACCACCGTCACCGGCAGCATCGGCGTGGTGATGCTCACCGTGAACGCGCAGGGCCTCATGGAAAAGATCGGGGTGGCCCCCCTCGCCATCAAGTCGGGGGCCATGAAGGACGCGGGCTCCCCCTTCCGCCCCCTCACCGATCAGGAGCGCGCAGTGTTTCAGTCGGTGATCGACCAGATGTACGCGCGCTTCGTGAGCCTCATCGTGCGGTCGCGGAAGATGCCCGAGGACAAGGTGCGCGCCGCCGCCGACGGCCGCATCTACACCGCGGAGCAGGCCAAGGCTCTCGGGCTGGTGGACCAGATCGGCTACATGGACGACGCGGTGGCCGCCGCGCGCAAGGCCGCGGGACTCGCCGACGCGCGCGTGGTCATGTACCACCGGCCCAAGGAATACCGTGCCAACTACTACTCGACGGCGCCCGCTCCCACCCCGGGCGTCGACACCACGCTGCAGCAGCTCACGACGCTGGTCAGCGGCTCAGGCGCGCGCTTCCTCTACCTCTGGTGGCCCTGAGCCGCTGACCGCCGCACCTACCGCTGGGTCTGGGGCTGGCGGAAGGGCGTGTGGCAGGAGCCGCAGGTGACACGCCCGTAGTCCTTCATGATGTCGGCCACCGCCTTCTCGTCGTTGGCCTTGGAAGCATCCCGCAGGCGCTCGGACCAGATGGTCATGTTCTTGGCCGTGGCCTCGAACTCGCCCCAGCGTTCCCAGATCTCGGGCTTCGCCTTGCTCTGGGGACCGAGGGAGCCTTCGGGGAAGAGCGAGGGGATCTGCATCGAGGTGACGGCCTCCACCTCGGCGTTCGCCGCGATGCCCTTGATGTCGCCGGACTTGAACTTGGCCTGCATCTCGTTCCACTGCGCGGCCTGGATCTTCATCAGGCGCTGCCGATCGTACACGACGTCACCCGTGCCAACCATCCTCGGGGCCGAGCCCGTGGTGCAAGCGCTCATCGTGGCTGCGATCAGCACGAGCACCGGGATGCTGCGGCGTCCCGTCGTTCGCCGGGTCATGTCGCCTCCTCGTGATGGTGGGATGCCTCCGCTACTCGATCTTGTTCTTCACCGCGGGAATGCTTTTCAAGAAGCGCGCGATCGCCTGGAGATCCGCCTTCGTCATGTCCTTGTAGCCGGCCGCTGTCCCCTGGATCACCTCGCCCATGAGGCCGCCCGCCACGTCGCCGTCCGGCCGGTTCCCCGTCTGCAGATACGTGACGATCTGTTCCTCGTTCCAGTCCAGGCCCGTTCCCTTGTCCGGCGTGAGATTGGGGGTGGCTTGACCCTCGGGCCCCGTCTTCTTGGCATTGCCGGCGAGGAAGCGCGAGTTGTCCACGGCCATGGTCATGGCGGAGCGCGGCGTGTGGCACTCGCCGCAGTGGCCGACGGCGCGCACGAGATATTCACCCCGCGCCACCCCGGACACGGGCGCGGCGGGCGGCGGCGTCTCCTTGGAGGCGAAGGTTATGAGCCAGGCGGGCAGGAACACGCTCTCGAACATGGGAATGGTGATCTTCTTCGGCGGCGTGGGCTTGTTCACCGGCGGCACGCTGCGCAGGAACTTCACCAGCGCGGTGAGATCGTCCTCGGCCATGCCGTTGAACGACGTGAAGGGATGAACGGGAAGGATACGCTCGCCGTTGGGCCGCCGGCCCAGGCGAATGGCGGTGATGATCTGCTCGTCCGTCCAGCTCCCGATGCCGGTCTTCGCGTCGGGGGTGATGTTGCTCGAGTACACGGTGCCGAACGGCCCGTCGTACTTGCGGCCGCCCGCGTTGACGACGCCCTTGGGCTCCGTGTGACAGCCGCAGCCGCCCGTGGCACCGAAGATGTACTTGCCGCGCGCGAGCTGGTCCTGCTCGGTGGCCCGCGCACCGGTCGCGGAGCCCAGCAGGAGCAGGATCGCCAGCAGTACCGTAGTCACGGCAACCCTCCAAACGTCTGTTTCACCGCGCAGGTTCCCTCGGTCACCGCTGCGGCGGCTTGCCGCCGTAGGCGACGTAGTCCTGCTCCTCGTTCCAAAGCGCCCAGTTGTTCTCCGCCGGATCCCGCGTCAGAGGCCGGTTCTCGGCGGGCGGGCCCGAGGGCGGCACCAGCACTTCCTGCTGGTCGGGCAGGCTCCGCTCCCAGGTCGCGGCGGGATCGGAGCCCCGCACCACCGCGAGCCCGTGATGGGTCCGCACGAGGACGGAGCCGTCGCGGTTCAGCCGAAAGCTCACCCCGCCATCCCGCACCGCCACGCGCGCGGGCCCTGCGATGACCTCGACAGGCGCCTGCGCGTGCGTTCCCGGCGTGACGGCGACCCATAGCCAGCCGCGATCGAGCCGTGCCCGCACGGGCCCGGGCTCGGGCGTGCCCGCCGCCGGCGGCACGAGGAACACCTGCGTCAGGGCGGCGAGACGAATGGCGTTGCCGCCCACCGTGCGCAGGGTCGCGCGGGCCCCGGGACCCGTGCGGACGCCGTCGCCCACCTGGAGCTGATTGCGCAGGTCGACGGTGTTCCACTTGCCGTCGCCCTTCTTGTACCACTCCGCCTTCCCGGTGAGGGTGACCACGGTCGCGGGCAGCTCGCTCGGCTGCGCGGCCGCCCTCGACGCCCCGCCCACCAGAGCCAGGACGAGCAGCAAACCGGCCGTCCACGTGCGCACCATCATCACCTGTCCTCCACCCGCTCCATCGCTAGCGCCCCGTCCAGCGCGGCGCGCGCTTCTCGAAGAAGGCCGCGATGCCTTCGCGCGCGTCGTCGGAGAGGGCGACCAGGCTGAGCAGCTCGCGCAGGTATCGGAGGGCGGCGCCGTATTCCATGCCGCTCGAGACTGCCGCCGCTTCCTTGGCGAGGCCGAGGGCGGTGGGAGAGAAGCCGGCGATGGTCCGCGCCAGCTCGTCCACGCTGGCCTCGAGCTGCGCCCGCGGCACTACGCGGCTCACCAGCCCTATCTCGCAGGCCTCCCGCGCGCTCACCGGCTCGCCGGAGAGGATCATGAGCATGGCGCGCTTGCGTCCCACGCTGCGAAGAATGGGAGCCATCACGATCAGGAAGGAGGCCGATCTTGATCTCGGGCAGCCCGAAGGTCGCATCGTCGGAGGCGACCACGATATCGCAGCCCGCGGCGAGGCCGCAGCCGCCGGCGAGCGCGTAGCCGTGCACGCGGGCGATCACCGGCGTGCGCATGCGCGCCATCTGCTCGAGGACGCGGGGAAGCCACTGAAGGACTCCCGCGCGGCCAACGCCCTTCAGGTCCGCCCAGAAAGCCCGGTCTCCCGCTCCCGCGAGCACGATGACCCGCGCCGCCGGATCCGCGTCGAGCAACTGCAGGGCCTCCTCGAGCTCGCGGATCATGGTGGCGTTGAGCGCGTTGCGGACCTCCGGCCGGTTGAGGGTGACGGCGCCCACGCCGCCCGCGACCTCGACGAGGAGCGTCTCGTAGGTCACGCGTTCTCCTCGCGCCCGTCCACGATGTCCAGGAATTGCTTCAGGATGCGGGCGGTGGCGCCCCAGATGATGTCCTCGACGGAGACGTCGTAGAAGTGGACGGGGTGCGGCTCGCCTCCGCGCTCCCAGAGCTCGGTGCGGAAGATGGAGGGATCGCGCAGGGTGGTGAGCGGCACCTCGAGCACGCGCTCGATTTCGCGCCCGTCGGGCTGGTAGGCCACGGGCCGCGTCACGATGCCGACCACGGGGGTGATCACGAAGGGAGTGGCCCGGGTCTCCGTGTCGTCGAGCAGTCCCAACACCTCGACCGCGTCTGCGGGTAATCTGATCTCCTCCCAGGCCTCGCGCAGCGCCGTCTCCACGCGCGAGCCGTCACGCTCCTCCACGATGCCCCCGGGAAACGCGAACTGTCCCTTATGATGCGGCACTGCCGCCGATTTCTTGCTGAACAGAATGTGGGGACCGCCGTCTCCCGTGGGGCCGGGCGTCACGGGCAGGAGCACCGCCGCCGAGATGAGATCGCTCCGGCTCGCCTCGTGCCGCGGCCGCCGCGACAGTGCCACGTCCAGCCGCCGACGGAGCTCGGCCAGGTCCACGCTACCGTGCCTGGGCGTTGAACTTCCGTTTCTCCGCGAATGCCTGGGGTCCCTCCACGACCTGCTCCGTCTGGCCCGCTCCCGGCAAGGCTTCCACGGGACGCGCCCGGCTCACACGAAGCGGCACGAGACGGATCCGATGTGGGTGAAGGTGGCCCGGACGGCATCGCCCGCCTTGGGGCGGAACACCTTGCAGATCGAGCCAGTGAGCACGAGGTCGCCCGCCCGGAGCCGGCCGCCCAGCCGCCCCAGGGCATTGGCGAGCCACGCGAGCGAGTTGAGCGGATTGCCCATCACCTCGGCCGCCGTCGCCGTGGCCATCCGCTGGCCGTTCTCCTCGTAGACCACGCCCTCCAGCGCGAGATCGAGCCCCTGCACCGGTGTCAGCGGGCCTCCCAGGACCATGGCGTTGGCGTAGACGTCGTCGGCCACGACATCCGCTCCACGCGGCTTCCCGGAGAGCCGGAAGTCAATCAGCTCGAAGCACGGGATGGCTCCCGCCACCGCCAGCCGCGCGGACAACGCCGTGACCCCGGGACCGGAGAGATCGGTACCCACGACGAACCCTACCTCCACCTCGAGGCCGAGGCTCACGAAGCGGGAGAGCGGCACGGCATCGCCGCTGCTGAACGTACCCGAGCCCAGGAGAAAGCCCAGCACCGGCTCGCGCACGCCGTAGCTCTCCTGCAACGCGGCGTTGGTGAAGCCGGCCTTCCAGCCCACCACCCGATCTCCGTCCGCGCAGAGGGCCCGCTCCAGGGATCGCTGGATGGCATAGCCCTGGTCCACGGTGAGGTCGGGAGCGCTCTCCGACAGCGGCGGTGTGGCCTCCCGGACGGAGCGGTTCTTGACGAGGCGCTGGACCGCGTCGGCCACGACGATGGACATGCAGGCTCCCGTGGGGCTAGGTGACGGCCGGCCGCTCTGCGACGAGGGCGGCGACCGACGAAAGCACGGCGGCGGCGCCGTCGGAGACCACGAGGTCGGCCTCGTCGTCCTGCGGCGTCGGGGTGCGATTGACGATGACGAGCCGGGCGCCCGCCCGCTTCGCGCGCATGGGCATGTGCGCGGCCGGATAGACCACGAGGGAGGAGCCGACCACGACGAACAGATCCGCGGCGCGGGCCCGGCGCTCCGCCTCCTCCGTCTCCGCGGGCGGCATGGCCTCACCGAACATCACGGTGCGCGGCTTGATGATGCCGCCGCACGGCGGGGCGCAGCCCGGGACCTCCACGCCGGAGTCGAGCCAGTCCTGGATCTCCGCGCGGTCGTACGGCCGCTCGCAGCGCAGGCATCGGGCGCGGGTGGCGTTGCCGTGCAGCTCGATCACGCGATCGTCGGGCAATCCCGCCCGCTGATGGAGGTTGTCGATGTTCTGGGTGATGACGCAATCGAGGCGGCCGAGACGCCAGAGCGTGACGAGGGCCTCGTGCCCGGCGTTGGGCTCGGCGCGCCGGATCACGGGATAAACGGCGCGGCCGAGCTCCCAGTAGCGACGGCGCCCGGACTCGGAGCCGATGAAGTTCTGGAAGGTGAACTCGCTCGGGTCGAAGCGGTCCCAGACTCCGCCCGGGCTGCGGAAGTCCGGGATGCCGGACTCGGTGCTCATGCCGGCGCCCGTGAACACCACGGTGCGACGGGAGGAGAGGATCCAGTCGGCGATCCGAGCGAAAGGGTCGGTCACGAGCGGCGTTTGGCCTTCTTTTTCGTGGTCTTGCTACGCCTCGCCTTTGGCTTCGGTTTAGCGTGCCGCCGGGCGCCGGGCTTGGGCCGGGAGGCGACCGCCCGCTCGTTACGCGCGCCGACACCGCCGCGGATCTGGGGCCCCACCTCGATGGCACTGATCCACTCGCCGAGCTCGCGCGCCAGCTCCTCGTAGCAGTGATCGCGGTAGACTCGCAGGGCCTGGAGAGCGGCGGGGTCCTTCCACGGCTTGAGCACGAACGGCGCGTCGACGTCCCTGATGTCGAAGGGGCCCTCGGTCGCCATCTGCATGACGATGTAGCGTCGGGTCAGCTCTGCCATGTCACCTCCGACCGCCGGCGTGAAAGCGAGCCAGCCAGACCAGGCCCGGCCCGAGGCTTCCGATATCGACGCGCGCCCTCAGGGCTGAGACAGTACCGCCACCGCCGAGACCGAGCCGGGGCCTCCCAGGTTGTGGGCGAGCCCCATGTTGGCGCCCGCCACCTGCATCTTGCCCGCCCGTCCGAGCAGCTGGTCGTGCACGTTGTTGATCATGCGGATGCCGGAGGAGCCGATGGGATGGCCACAGGACTTGAGCCCGCCCGACGTGTTCACCGGCAGCGAGCCGCCGAGACGAGTCTCGCCCGCCTGCACCGCTCGCCAGCCCGTGCCCGGCTCGAAGAAGCCGAGATCCTCGTAGTTCACGATCTCGGTGATGGTGAAGCAGTCGTGACACTCCGCGACCTTGATCTCCTTGGCTGGATTGCTGATGCCGGCCATCGCGTAGGCCACCTTCGCCGCCTCCCGCGTGGCGCGGAAGGAGGTGAAGTTCCACGACGGATCGAACTGAGTGTTCCAGTATCCCGCCGTCACCGCGTAGGCAATCCCGCGGATGATCGTGTACTTGTCGGTGAACCGGGGAGCCAGCTCCGCCCGCGTGAGGATCGCCGCCGCGGCGCCGTCGGTGGTGGGGCAGCAGTCGAAGAGCCCGAGCGGCTCGGCGACCTTGGGCGCCTTCGCGTGCATCTCGGGGGTGATTTCTTTCTGGAAGTGCGCCTTGGGATTCAGCGAGCCGTGGTAGTGATTCTTGGTCGCCACCGCGCCCAGGGCCTCCTCTCCCGCTCCGTACTCTTTGAAGTAGCGCGTGGCGAGGAGCGCGAACATGCCGGGCGCCGTGCGCCCCTTGGCCAGGACGGGATGCCCGCGGTTGACCGCCTGGGCCACGAGCGAGCCGCGCGACGGCACCTCGCGCATCTTCTCCGCCCCGATGGCGAGCACGAGGTCGTACTCGCCGGAGGCCACGGCCAGCGCGGCGTTGCGCACCGCCTCGATGCCGGTGGCGCAGTAGGCGGCCACGCGCGTCACGGGAATCGGGAAGAGATTGAGCGGATCGGAGACGAAGGTGCCCGAGTTGCCCTCGAAGCCGTACAGAAAGGGCTCGTAGCAGCCGAGCCAGGCCGCCTGGAGCTGGCGGGACTCGATGCCCGCGTCGGCCATGGCAAGGTTGGCGGCCTCGAAGATCATGTCGGTGAGGCTCTGATGGAAGTTCTCGCCGAACTTGATCGTACCCGTGCCGATGATCGCGACCTTGCCGCCGAGTCCACTCATCGCTGGTCTCCTCGCCTCTCCGGTTCGCCGACGCCGCGTCGAGCCGCCGCCCAAGACTACTCCGGCCCCGTCCGGCCTCGCAAGTACCGACTCCAGGTGACGCCCCTATCTCGACGGCGAAGAGCGTGGGAGCATCTCTTCCATGCGGGCCATGGTACTGAGCCGGCAGGGCGCGATCGAGAGCTCGCCGCTCGTGTCCACGACGTGTCCCCTCCCCGAGCCCGGTCCGGGGGACGTCCGGGTGCGCGTCCGCGCGTGCGGCGCCTGCCGCACCGATCTGCACGTCGTGGAGGGCGACCTGCGCCCCCGCCGGCTGCCCGTGATCCCGGGTCACCAGGTCGTGGGCATCGTCGACGCGCGGGGAGTCGACGCCACTCGCTTCCGGATCGGAGACCGCGTGGGCATCGCCTGGCTTCGCTCCACGTGCGGGCGCTGTCGCTTCTGCCTCGCGGATCGCGAGAATCTCTGCGCGGACTCGACCTATACCGGCTGGACGCACGACGGCGGCTATGCCGAGCACGCGTGCGTCCCCGAGGCCTTCGCCTACGCGATCCCGCCCGGCTTCGACGACGCCGAGGCGACCCCGCTCCTCTGCGCCGGCATCATCGGCTTTCGCGCGCTGCGGCGCAGCCAGGTACCGCGCGGCGGGCGTCTCGGCCTGTACGGCTTCGGCTCCTCGGCCCAC
>Ga0075434_100001330_pt1 | contig 20686 bp, 21 predicted proteins | sample RhiMethybrSRZTD3_FD_75298 | JGI IMG/M metagenome (GOLD analysis project Ga0075434, IMG submission 75298) | Populus rhizosphere microbial communities from Tennessee, USA - Rhizosphere MetaG P. TD hybrid SRZTD3 | ecosystem: Host-associated > Plants > Roots > Rhizosphere > Soil | place: USA... | reverse complement strand
GGGCCGTCAGCGCCGATACCGCGCTGCTGCTCGAGGCGCTGACAGGCTGGGACGCGCAGATCTGGCTGACGCTGCAGGCGAAGTGGGACCTGTGGCACGCCCTGAAGGCTCGCGGACACAGACCGAAGGTCCGGCCCTTGCGCAAGACCGCGTAGCTGCAGCTGCTGCTCACAGAGCGCGGACGAGCCCGCGCCTGCGCTTCCGCAAACCCATCTCTCACGACCTTGCGGACGACGGCGCGAGCGCAGAACGTGGGTGACTTGAGCGTTACGTCGATCGATGGGACGCTGTCACGTTCCCCGTTCCGTGTGACCGGCGACCTGGAACCGCCCCTGGTGGTCCTTCTTGGCCGCGCGGAACGAGCGCGTGACCGATCCTGGACTCGGTGAACCCGCCATCGGTGAACCGAATGCCGAATTCGGTCCACCGATAGCCGCGCGTGCCGGGAGTTGCGTCGGCGGTGTAAATGACCACATCGCCGTCGGCATCCGGCACTGACATCCACCACGCTTTCGTGGCCTTCAGATACAAGCCGGGCGACTGTTTCGGGGTTCGCACCAGCTTGTACTTTTTCATCTGCCGGCGAAGGCGTCCGCTCCTGGTGATTTCGTAGCGATCCATCAGGCCGTCCAGCCAGTCATCCGGATCGACCAGACGCATCAGATCCTTCGTCTGGAATGTCGCATGTTGATGATGCGGCAACGGATACGTGAGCGTGTTGCGCGTCGCCGATCGATGCCGCGGTTGCTGAATCTCAGATGCCGGCCGAGACGAACCACGGAGGGCAACGTTCGTGATCGGCCGTGGAGTGCAAACGGCGACCGTCGAACGCCGTTGCGAAGAGAGTCAAGTTCTGCCTTACGATAGGCGCAGTTCAGACCAGTTCAGCAGCCAATCCTGGAGCGCCGGTGGAGCGATACAGAGTCGTCAGACGCGACGCCATCGTCGAGCGGATCGAGGACGCTCTGAGGAAGAGTGGCGCCGAGGTACTTCGAAACGCGGATCCAAGAACGGCCCCTTTCCAGTTCGTCATCAAAACTCCGACTGGCGAGCGGCTCGAGCTGGTGTGCTACGCCTTCACGGCGAACAAGTACGGGCAGCGAGGTCGTCCCGCGGACGAGCACCGGTTCCAGATCAAGTACGGAAGCGAGTTCGATCGCTACCACAAGATCTATGTCGATCCCAAAGGGCAGAAGGTCACGCTGATGTTCGGTGTGCATCTCGAGTTGGGTCTTTTCATCGCAGTTGACCCTCGGATGCATATGCCGACTTGGTTCTCGACCTCAGTTGAGTTCAAGACCCGAGATCTTGAAGGTGCCTCGGCCAAGGGTTGGCATGGTTGGCAGCGCGAACGTTCGGAGGCCAGACGCAAACAGCGACGTCCAGAAGAGAACCTCCAAACGGAAACGGTTATTGGATTCCAGCCGGACAACTTTCTCCGTTTCATCGAATTCGAGCGCGTCGCTAGCGGCGTTGATTGTGGCGAGAGACTGCGACTGTCGGATCGGATCGAGAAGAGCATCGAGCAACGCGAAATCGTGGCGCTTGGACCGGAGCGCCACCCCTTGGAACTGAAGCTCGGGCTACCCGCGAGCGATATTCTCGACATCATTTCTGGTGCCTTTCGACTTTCCGCAGCAGTTCGCGGCGGTGTTGCAGAGCACCACTTGGAGCGGCAACTGCGCCAAGTGCCAGGAGTGGGAAACGTTCGGCACATCATTGAGGACGGCAAGCCTGACTTCGAAGTCGAGTATCGGCGGCGACCGTTTTTCATCGAGTGCAAGAACGTCCTTGCCAGAACGACGCAAGGGCTGCCGAAAGTAGACTTTCAAAAGACGCGCGCATCGAAAGCGGATCCCTGTAGTCGTTACTACAAACCGACGCAGTTTCAGGTGTTGGCTGCGTGTCTCCATCCGATTACGAGTCAGTGGGAGTTCCGATTCGCGCCGACAGGAATGCTGGCCCCTCATCCAAAATGTGTGGGCCGGCTCGCGTCGAATGTTCTGGTTAAGGCGTGGCCGGACGATCTCCGCGTCGTGCTGGACCAGCTGTACGCGTCCTGAGATTCAGTCGAATCAGGCGAGCTGGGCTCGGCGAGAGGCGCCATGCCCAAGTCCGGTTCCAGGATGTGGAGAGTGCTCCCCAACGAGGTCGCGGTAGCGCGATGGGACGGGTGCGATCGCTTCGGGCGGTGGCACGGGAATCCGTCGACAAGGCAAGAGCTTGAGTGGCGAGTCGCCCACCGGCAGGTCAAGCAACTGCTCCCTGATAGCCCGGCCCATCGCCTCGGCGAGCAGTGAAGGCACAGCATTCCCGAGTTGCTTCTGAGCCGACCCTCTACCTCCGACGATGTTGACGTCGTCGGGAAAAGTCTGCAGACGAGAGAGTTCTCGGACGCTGAGTCGCCGATTCGACCAGTGGAATGGCCCAACGGCGGGACCGGGTTGCGCCTGGATCGTCCATGAAGGACGGTTCTTCGCGAGCTTCAGCAGGAACGTCCAATACCGACGTCTCCATCCAAACAGCGGCACGCCCTCGCCGCGATCTGTGTGATGGAGGTAGTTCGAGCCCTCGGGGATTGAGGGCAGCAGGTCGGCCCACTTTCCGCGGACCGCGAGATCCTCTTCTTTCGATACCACGACGTCGCCCAGCGCGTCCCATGCTGTTCGGTACGGCTCCGCATCACCGTCGAGCAGATTTCTCTCAGCCTCTGCCGGAGCGTGAGTCGGCTTCGGGAACGTGAACGTTCGCCCGTCTCGGTGCGCGACGACGAATACACGCTCCCGCAACTGAGGAACGCCAAAACTCGCGGCATTGAGAACTTTGACTTGGGGTAGGTACGAAGTTCCCTCAGCCTCGTTGATGGCCCGCAGCTCGCTGAGCAGAAGCTGCAACCCTTCGTCTTTGCCGGCGTACTTGAGGCCCTCGACGTTTTCCAGCAGCATTACTTTGGGAAGGGTTTCGCGGACAACCCGGATGAAGGCGCCAAGCGTGTCCGACCGTGGATCGCTCAGCCGCAAAGAATCCCCACGCGCCCAATAGCCAGCCTTGGAAAACGGTTGGCAGGGTGGCCCCCCAGCGACCAGATCCAACTCGCCAATCTTCGAGCCGGAGAGATCGAGGAGTTCTTGCGTTGGAACCTCAAAGATGCTTCGACAGACGACACGCCAATCCGGCCGGCTCTCTATCAGCGTCTCGACGCACTCGGAATCCATCTCGACGCCCGCGCCGAATGAGAATCCAGCGGCCTCGAGTCCGAAATCCAAGCCACCCGCGCCAGAGAAGAGACTGATGACCTTGGGACTGGGCATGTGCTGATTGAGCGCTGAGAATTGTATCGTAGCTGCAGACGACGTGACACAGGTTCAAATCCTGAGCGCCTCATGACAGTCAACCGCAAAACCGCTCCAATGCCGAGATTTCACGGTCTATCAGCACGGAGCATCACTACCAGTCGCGTCGGCGCTGCGAATCGACGCAAAAACACAAGGCCGGAAATCCTGCTGCGGAAACTGCTCACGTCCGCGGGTGTTCGTTATCGTCTGCATCCCAAAAACGTACTCGGTCACCCTGACATAGTGATTCGACGAAGCCAAGTTGTCATTTTCTGCGACGGCGACTTTTGGCACGGGCGGCGCTGGACTCAAAGAAGGATCAAGCTCGCCCGAGGGTGGAACGCCGAGTACTGGATTGCAAAGATCGAACGAAATCGACGACGTGATCGGTTCGTGACGAGGAGTCTGAAGCGCTTGGGCTGGCGAGTCATTCGCATCTGGGAAAGTGATCTCCGCCGGAATCCAAAACAAGCAGCTGGTCGCGTCATTGCCGCGATTCGGCATTCGCCCAACAACTAGCTCTGGATTCTCGACCATCCGATCGAGAACTCTCGAAATCCCCGGTTTATTCCGCCCGGGAAAGACAAGTCGTTACACATCTGCATTTTACGCCAGGGACTAACTCATAAGCATCCAGGATGTTAATTTAGTCACTCCAGGAATGTGTTGACAAACAGTCCAGGTGTGCATATATTGCCAACTCGGCCGAAAGCGGCTCAACATTATTCGAAAGAGGCAGAAATGGAAACGACACTTCCGGCCGGGGTTGCAACTTTGGATCAGCTGCTCACCGTTAGCACAACTTCTGACACTCCGGTCAAGGTGTTCGTGGGCCATAACCTGGGAAGTCGGACGTTTCTGCTCAGCCTTCCCATGTACGAGTTCTATCGGATGTCAGATGTTGCCAATGAGCGAGGCAAGCACGGCGAGCCGGTCGCTCAACGGAAGTTGGATGTCACCCATGCGCACAAGCTCGCGGTCTACATCCTCCGGGGCCTCGTTGGAACCGCGATCCGCCGTCGGGAAAAAATGGACGACGGAGTTCCACCGTATTTCATCGCAATTCAGCATCGCCTTGGTATCCAGCCGTATCTGGCACTTCAGCCGATCGTTGCCAACCTGCGAAGCGTGAACCGGGACGGCGCGAACGTCAGAGGCTCGGTGATTTCGTCTCCGCTTGGAGAAGCAGCTTGCTTTAAGGTGCTGTTCTCGCAATCGGACATTCTGTGGATCGTGGACGGGCAGCATCGCCGAAAGGCGATGGACCTCGTGTTCGAGTTCCTCGACTTCGTGCGCATGAACCAGCGGTACCCCAGGAAACGCCAGTCGTTGTACTCGGCGGAATCGGACGACGTGTCGTCGGAGGAGCTCCAGGTGTGGAGTGAATCGTACGAAGTCGCGAGAAGTGTCTGCACCGTGACCGTCGAGCTTCATCTGGGACTCGGTGTCGACGAGGAGCGGCAGCTCTTTCACGATCTCAACAATCTTGCGAAGAAAGTCGACACGAGTCTCGCCCTGGAATTCGACAGCGCCAATCCTGTGAACGCCTTCATCAAAGCGGAGCTTGTCGGCAGCGCGATGAGAGTGGCGGACCGAGATGTCCTGAACTGGCAAGACGACGATGGTCGTATCGCACGCAAAGACCTGGTTGCGGTTAACGCCCACCTCTTTCTGAACAAGACGAACATCAACGGCGCCGCTCCACCTGTTGTCGATGCCCGCAAGCCGGTGGCGATGCGATTCTGGACGGCGATCAGTGCGATCCCGAACTTCGGGGAGTCGAGTGCGAAGCAGAAGACCGTCGCCGCGCAGCCGGTCGTGCTCAAGGCACTCGCGAAGCTCACCTACGACTTCGCGTTCGGCAAACACCAGAGTCAGGAATTGCTCGACCGGCTGCTGGACGGAGTCACGGACATCGACTTCTCGCACGAGAATCCGATGTGGCGGTTTTACCAGCTCACTGACGGCGAACGGCGAGACGCCGGGCTGGACTCGCTTCGAACGTTCCTGCCGTCCGATGATGAGGGAAAAAACCGCGACGTCGGCGCGTTTGATACGAAGGCTGGTGTGATGCGATTTGGCGCCAAGCACAATGACATCTTCCCGATCATCGGCGACATGATTCGCTGGAAGCTGGGTCTTCCAAACCGTCACGACAAGACCGAACTGCAACCCGTGGGTGGGCAATCGTGAAGATTTCACAGGAGCTCTCGATGAGGGCGCTGCGAGCGGCACGCCCCGAGGAGATTGAGCAGTGGCTGTCGGACGTCGACCGCAGTGTTGGCGGGATCCGCTGGGTGCCCCTGGGCGGCATCGAGAATAACGTTCATACGGTGCAGGTGTCGGCCGATCCCTCGCTTGCGCTGGTGGAGCGGCCGATCAACAGCATCGATGCAGTACTTGATTTGAGGGCACTGGAGCGGGGTGAGAGCGCTCCATCGCCGCACGCGGCTGCGCGATCGTGGTGGGGCATCCCCGCCGGCGGGCTCTCGGAGATGTCTGAAGATAGCCGCCGGAAGCTCGCCGATTTAATCCGTGTGGTGAACCTTGAATCCGGCGATATCGAACGGCCGACGATCGTCATTCAAGATGCGGGCACAGGGCAGCATCCAGACGATTTTCCCAAGACGCTGTTGTCGATTCTGGAGTCCAACAAGAAGTCAAAGAACCACCAGATGGGCGTCTATAACGCTGGTGGGGCGGCGAGCTACGCCTTCTGTCCGTACACAGTGATCATCTCAAGGCGGGCGCCTCAGCTTCTCGCTGGCCGAACCGATGAAGTGGGCATCGCGGTTGTTCGCTACAACCCGCTCGATCCAGACCGGTTCAAGTCCGGCACCTACGAGTATTGCGTCGGACCTGATGGTGCCGTGCTTCGCGCTGATCTGGCGGAGTTGCCTGACATTCACACGGGCCTGGCGACGCCCGGCTACGGCACGTACGTCAAGCACATGAGCTACGAGTTGTCGAAGCACTACCGCGGTGCTCACGAGCCGAAGAAGAGCCTTTGGCATCTGTTTCATGCAGCAATTCCGGACCCGCCCCTGCCGTTCAGGATTGTCGAGACGCGAACGGAGCGATTCCCTGGAATGAAGGGAGAAGTCGAGCGCCGTGTCGTAATGGGACTACTTCATCTTCTCCGGCGAGCTGGGACCGCCGATTATCAGGATGAACGGCGCATAGTGCTGGGCCTCGAGAACGGAAGCGCCGTGGTACGGTATTTCGTTGTGAACGACGATCGCGACCCCGACGCGTATACCTCAAGCGATCAGGGAGTAACGATCACGCTGAATGGCCAGCGGCAGGGGACGAAAGATCGCTACTGGCTGAAGCGCAATACTGATCTCCATTACATCTTCCGCAGACTCGTCGTCATTGTCGACGGGAACGAACTGACAAGCACGGCTAAGCGCGAGGTCTTTGCGTCCACGAGGGAATCTCACAAGGACTCGCCACTCACGCGGCGCATTCTTGACGGAATGATCCAGGAGCTCCGCGATGATGACGATCTGCGCGGGCTGGACGACGCAGCGAGAGAGCGTAGCATCTCGGAAGCGACGCGAACGACGTCGGATCGAATCAAGAAGCAGCTCGCAAACCAGGTCGCGGCATTCCTCCAAGGGCAAGGAGCCGGCAAGAAGGGCGGAGCCGCCCAGCGACCGAAGACCAGCCGGCCAAAGAAACCGTCTCGGCCGCTCAAAGTCGACGACACTGCGATGCTCGAGGTGCCGGACACACTCCACATCCTCACCGATCCGGTGACGATCGAGCCTGGTCGTCGGGCGATTCTTCGACTCGCTATCAACGCGAAGAACGGCTTCTTGCCGCGCCATAGCTCCGCGCTAGCGATCGTGATCGGTCCTGAGCTGAAGGACCACGTTCGCGTGCTGTCGACCGGTCGCCTTCTCGGCGGCCGTTTGCGAATCACCCTGGAAGCGTCGGCAAACACGCCAGTCATTCAGACCGCGATTCAAGTTGCGCTTGTGGACCCGGCACTGCCGGTGTTCTTGACCGCGATTGGCACTCTCTTGGTCAGGCAGCCCGCGCAGGGTACTGACCGGGATGACAACAGCGGGGGCGAGCCTGATGTCGAGGTCGTTTGGATTGATCGAGCAGCCTGGGACAAGCAGGACCCGCCGTGGGATGAAGACACAGCGGGTCGATGTGTAATCAGTCGGCACCCGGAGAACCCGGACGCGATCTCACGGGTGCTCTGGCAACTGAACCGAGGGTTTGGCCCATTTGAACAAGCACTGGCGACTCGCAAACTGTCGGAAGCGGCCGGCAAGGCCTTCGATGAGGCGTACGCATATCCGCTCTGCTGGGGAATGTTTCAACAGTCCTTGGCGGCCGACGAAAAGGAACGCCAGGGCGACGAGCACGGCGAGCCAGTGAACATTCCACACGACTACATCAAAGGAGAAATCGCTCGGCTCGCACGGGCCGTGCTCCTGTCGAAGGAACCTGAGCTCGCGGTGGTGCAATCGGCGATGGTGTGAAGGCGGTAGCTGTCCGAGCCAGTAAGAAGCTCAGGAGCGAGGAGCTGCTCGTCACGTCTCTGGGACCGACGATCCTCAGGAAGCATCTCGACGATGTACCGCTCTGGCCTGAGGGGCGCGTGTCGGTGCGCCAGTTGATTGACTACTTCGCGACCTATATCTATCTCCCGCGGTTGGCGGAACCTGACGTCCTGCTCAGCGCGATCAAGGGTGGGCTTGCGTTGTCAACGTGGCCGTCGGAGTCATTCGCGTACGCCGACAGCTACGATGAGGCGGCAGCCCGCTATCGAGGTCTCCGGGCAGGGCAGAACGTGGCCGTCACCGCTGACAGCACTGGACTTCTCGTGAAGTCCGATATCGCCTCCAAGCAACTCGACGCGAGGCGCCCAAACCTGGCGTTTCCGTTCCTGGAAAGCCCGCCGCACTGGGCGGAGGCATCACGAGGGTTGATGGTCCCACCGAGAAAGACAAGGCCGTCCACGGTGATCCGGTGCCGGCGGTTCGGCGGTTCTTTGGGACCGTGACGCAGGATGCTACGCGTGTTGGCCGCGACGCCGGCCGGATCGCCGAGGAAGTGATCTCGCACCTGGTTGGCCAGGTGGGCGCCGACGTGACCGTCAGGCTGGAGATCGCGGCAGACCTGCCGAAGGCGGCCAGCGACCAGGTCGTGCGAACGGTGACCGAGAACAGCCGAACGCTGAAGTTCGACACGCACGGGTTCGAAAGGGAATAGCCATCCCGGGGGAGGCGACTCGAAGAGCGCTGCGGATGATTCGAGGTTGCAAGACCGGCGTGCGGACGACTCCTTATCTCGACGCGCGTTGAAGGACTCGCACCATGCGAACGGGCTGACCGCGGTCAAGGGAAGGACTGGTGATCAATGCCACCTGCAAATGATCAGGAAGCGACGTTTGGGTTGATCGAGGCGATCATTTTGCGTCTGTTCAGGAAATCGAATGTGCCTGTTACGCACGATGCAATTGCTGCTGCCTATCTCCACGACGATGTCGCGCGACCGCTCTTGGTTCGTCGACAAGGCAGCCTGCCAGAGCCACACACTCTCGAATGGCTGGCGTCAAATGACGTCGCGTGGTTCAGCGCCAGGATTTCACGTCGCGAGTGGCCGATTGAGGGACGGTTCATTCGCTCACGCGTCAACGGAAAATGGGCCTACGCGCCGGCCCACTCCGCGACCTGAAGCTTCCTAGCCTTTGGCTTCTGGAGACTCCCGACTCTATTCCAAACCCGTGGCGAGCGCGCTGACGATCACGAGAGCCACCGAGGGGAAAGCTGTGCGAAGTTCGCTTCGGCGCCACAGACGGGACGGCGATCCAATAGCTGTCTGGCGGAACGCCGAGTCGTCTGGTTCCCGCAGACGATATCCCTGGCCTAGGCCTCGTCCTCGTCACCATCGTCATCCGGCTCGTCGTCCTCGACATCTACAGCCATGGCATTGACGTAGTCCCGACGCACTGCACGAAGCGAGCGGCGAGAGGCCTGATCGGTCAGGAAGAAGTCCCAACCCTTTGTCGGCTTGCCTGTAATAGCAGTGGCGGCGTCAGACGGGCTCGGATACGCCACGCCGTCCACTTCGAGCTGGCCATCAGCGAGGAGCGTAGCGACACGACTCGAGTGTTTCTTGCGCCGGGGGAAGAGCGTCATGCCTGGTTCGAGTACCCCACCCGCAATCAAATCCGAGAGCTGCAACTTCTTACGAAGGCCCGGCCGTCGTTCACGAGAGAAACCGGACTTGTGCCCTGGAGGCACAGGCCAGATGGCGATGATGACGTCGGCCAACTCCTCCGTGCGAATGCGAATGGTTTCGTCAGTCCACTGGCTCCCGGCTTTCTTGAGGAGTTCGCGGTTTAGCAGCAAGACATCGTGAGCCTCGAGTCCCTCACGTTTGCCTCCACTTCCCAGCCAGGGCCCGTTGGATACCTTGGAGTTCAGCTTTCCGGTCAGCAATGTCAGGTTTCCGAGTGTGTGTATGAGGCGCTCCCGTTCCGCCTCACCGTCCGTCCGATGTTGCAACGGCCAATGTGAATGCCATTTCCTCGGCATCACATGCTCGATAGCAAGCTTTGCCCGGGCGACACGCTCATCGCCCAGCCCCTTCTTGCCCTGTCTCCAGCCCCGCTGGTAGTCCTCGATGGCCTCGAGCACCATCCGGAGGCGTCCTCGCCCAAGACGACGGTACGCGAGCAAGGTGCCGAGTTCCTCTTTGATCTCGTCGTCATCTGGCCAATAGCGGCTCCCACTCGATTGGCCAGCGAAATACCTCTCAATCACATCGCCCGCGTTTCCTCGGTTCGCCTTCCGGACCAGCGTGACGACTTCGGCGACGACTTGACTGTAGCTCTTCGTTGATGCGCGCACGAGCATCCGACGCACCATCCAGCTCTCAATCACGTCCAACGCCTTTGCGAACTGAGCCTCGTGAATCGTCGGCTCCTCAGGATCAAGCAGGCAAAGAACTAGCGGTTTGATAACCTCGCTTTCGAGCACGCTTGTGCGATATCCAAATAGCCCGAGTCGATCGACTGGTCCTGTGTATGTCGACGCGGAGGTGACGAAGTCGCGGTAGACGCCGGCGGCAACATGCACTTGTTTGAGAAGTGTGGTCATCGGGGCGCCCGCTTCATGGTCGGCGAACCTCTTGAACCGGTCGAAGACCTCACGTGCTACAACTTCTTCGCCAGTGCGCGCAATCAGCCAGTGATTGAGAAAGATTGCCGATCGCGGATATCGCAACCGTCCAACACTGATCTCCGTTTCCCAAAACCCCGTCTCGAACTCCTTCCAGTTCGTCTGGTACGCTTGCTCGACGTCGGTCCCCCTTTCGAGCAAGCGCTGGAAGATGAAGTTCTTGATCAGATCGGCCGCAGTGAGCTGCGCGCCACGCGCATTCAGCGTTTCGAAGATCTCCTGAGCGTTCTCGTCCACCGCGAGATCGATCACGACAACCTGGAGAAGTTCCCGCACAACAGTCTCGACTGCCGCCGCGCGTGCCTGGATCTGTTCCGCTCCCGCCAGGGAAAGCCACTCGCGCGCTTGCTCGCTGAAGAAACGGTGAGCCTCGACCATCTTTTCGCCACGATGCCCGATAGCATCGTGATCCACTGGCGGCGTGGCGCCCATTACCGCGTTGAAGGATGCGCGATCCCGGTTCGTTGGCCAGACCTTGAATCGATCCTCGGGCTTGGAGCAGAAGGGCTCGGCGTTCGTGACGAGCGGCTCAATCCGCATCGCGGGAGGCAGAGCGTCAACCGAAAGCAGTTCGGCGTGGAGCGCATCGAGCAGCAACTGCAGCGTTGTCAGGCGTTGCTGGCCATCGATGATTGTCCGCTCCTGCATCTGCCCAGTCTGTCTCTGAACTTGTTGAAGGACCACCGCCCCTAGAAAATGCGGGTAGTGGCGTTCGTGCGGCTTGGTGAGAACCCGTTCGGCCACCCGAACGACATCATTCCATAGCGGCTCCCATTGGTTTTCCTCGTTCCAAACGTAGGGACGTTGGAACAGCGGAACTACCAACCGCTGGGGCTGCATGAACACCATCTGCGGTGTCCGAACCTGAGTTTCCACGTGCCTCCCTTGCGACGGCTACACCACGAGTATACGGACGCTGGCGAGGGCAGGAAATGGCAAAGCTACGCCGAGCACTTCTGGCCCATTTGCAGTCGATTGATCCGCTTCGGTTCCAAACCTCCCGACCCCTGGTCGTCGCATACTGCGTCGCTCCGGTAATTGCCACGCCCAGGGAGCGCGCCGGGCGGGTCAAGACCGCGCAGCGCCGAAGGGAAGTCTTGACGCGCCCAAGCGCTCCCGAATAATCGAACGCCGGAGCGACGCACAGGCCGGCAATCAGCGTGCAGATCGACTGTCGAATGCCGCACGCGTGAGCGCGATCGGGCTTGCGCAGTCCAGCGGCAGGATCGGCGTCTGCGCCAGGAACCGCATCAGCTCCTCTGGCGACTCTGGTTCAGCCCGATTGGCGTTCCCTTGCTGGGACATGAATGCGAAGTCGTTCAACGTTCCCAACAAGCTGCGATTCATGGTCGGCCCGAACGCCATTTCCGACATCCGCGATCGCTCGTCCGCAATCTGTTCAGAGGCGACACCGACGGCGGCGAGCACGTCGCACCGCGTCCGGAAAGACCGCCTCGAGGTGTTTCGCCTCGCGAATCGGAATGACGACCGGAAGCCGCGAATGTTCGCTGATGAAAATCAGGTGCTGGCGACGTCCAATGCGCAGGATGTTGCCGTACCAGTCGCCGAGCCGAGTCGTCGACGCCACGCCGGCCGAAACCTCTGTCCGTTTGAGTCTCACGAGCAGCTTGCGTGTGCATCGAAGAACGACCATCGGATCGACAGCGTAATGCACATCACAATGCGCGGCACATTTGCGCGCAGGATCGAACGCCGATCTGCGGCGCCATTCCGCGCCGCACGCGCGGGACCAAGCGACAGAGACAGCGGGGCGTGAACGACCCCGGGGCCGGCACCTGGGCGGCTCCACGGGTGCGATGCCGGGGTCGTTCACGCCCTGTCTCTGACGGCGGGCGATGTCCCGCGCACTCCGAGGCGCGGCAGAGAACGCCGCGCTTTCGGACGCAGCGCCGCCGACGCAAACGCTCATTAGACACAGGCTTCGCAAGTTGGTAGCGCCGTCTCGGCGACTCGCGCGTTGACTGATGCGACCAGGTTGGAGGGACGAGGCGAGTGGGGCCGAGGCGAAGATGCCGTCATCTCCCCTTCCTCGGCCCCGGTCACCGGCCGCACGCTGTCAGACTATGACGCGGTCGGCGAATACCATCGTTGAATAAGGCCAACCGAGAGTTCGTGAAAGAGACTCGAGCGCTGGAGCGATCAGATCCCGCGGAAGCAGTCACCCGTTACCGGCGAGCGATCACTGCCTTGTGCGAGTGCCGGGATTTTGCTAGGACGAAGGGTATTGAGGCGTTCGGCCTCGCACTGAATCACACTGACGCCACGCCAATTGACCGGCTCACACGATGCTTGCTCAAGATGGGCAAAGCCGGCGAGGCAAGCACTGAACTCGATAGATTTGTTGAAGCCTTCCCGAATGCCAGAGAGATGACCTTGATTAAGGCCGTGAGGGAACGCGTGAATCGCGCGCAAAGCCGTTAGTACTAATAGCTGCATCCGATGGCTACTCATCCCCTTGCGGCTCCACAGCGGCCACGCCGCGCCTTACTCGCTGCAACAACATTACGAAGTCTCGTGCTCCGGAATTCGCTCGATCAAATGTGCGATCCGTACGAATTACCGCTGCGACCATTAGGTGGCCTGCACGGTGCGTCACCAGGGGGACTTCGGCGGACGCACGTTCCAGTTCTTCGCTGTTGGTGCCTGCACGAACGGCGGCCGGCAGAAGTAGGCGAAGGCAGTGATCCGGCACCACGTTCGTAGACATTCCCTCTTCTCGTAATGCTTAAGTTTCTCGCGTGAGACTGTTGAACAGTTCCTGCATTCCTTTCAGATCACGAAGTTGCTCGACGTACTTCAGGGCGTCCATTTTCAAGCCTTTTTCCGCAAGCCGAATCAGCAGCGACTTCAATCGATCCTCATAGTCGAAGAACGGTTGGTGCGTGCTGAGGACACTGCCAAGGATCGCGCTAACTCGGTCAGGACTCTTCTCCACGAAGCGACTCAGTTCCTCGACGAAGTGTTCCGCATTGTGGTTGACAGCAACGTAAGCGGCCACAGCCTGTAGCAGGTCGCCTTCCCTGCCGTTCGCGGATGTCAGGTAGCAACTCAATTTGCTCAACGCTGACAAAAGCGCTGCGGGCGGTTCGGCCACATTCTTGGCCCACTCAATACAGCGCTCCCAAAACCTCAGAATCCGTTCCTCCTGATCCGGCGACAAGTTGTCACCTGAGACGCTCCAGAAGAAATGTGTCGCATGTTCGAGGTCTCCGATACCGCCCGAGCGAAAGAAGAGAGAGAAACGGGGCGAGTCAAGCTCTTCGTCACCCCACAAATATGCAACGGCGATGCGTTCGATCAACTTCTCACGCGCATACCGCCCCTTCAGCTCGAGCTGGAGTGCGCGATCTATGATCCCGTTATCAACGAGCAACCCGTAAATTCGGCGGTTCGCGTGGGCGTATGCCAAGCCGTCAATCGCACAGGCCGTGTTGCCGGGAAAGTCTGATGGAAATATCTGTTTAACGACGCTCCCGAGCCACTTCGAATCGGCATAGTCAAGCTGCGCCATGGACGCCGCGCTCAGCGTTGAAAACTCGTAGTTGGCATTCTGGCACTTGGCGAGCTCCCTCTCGAATATTGGTCTCACCGTCTTCCACGCTTCGGCATGGCCTTGTCCTTCGCGATCAGCGATGCGACAAGCACGAAGCGTGTAATCAAAGAGCGACTCGACCGCTTTACCCTTCGGAGAATTGATTGCTTGCGTCATTGCATCATCCGACGGCTCATCAGCCGCCCGCGCCTTCTGCAAGAGCACGTCGAGCAACGCCAATGCCCTTGGCATTAAAGTGGTTGAAAAGGCACGTTCGTCGCTCTGGGTGCCAGCCCTCAGGAATTCCGCAACTGCAGAGGCAATCCAATTCCGGTTCGCTTCGTGACGGGTCTCGTCGATCTTCTCCGTCCAGAAGTTTTCAGTTCCAAGAATCTGTTCAAAAAACGCAATCAGCTTCTCCCACCAGCGATTCCAATCGAGAGTCTTGTGCTTGTCTGCCGCGTCCCAGGCTTGTTTGAGGCCCCAGATGATTGCGTGCTGAAAGCGTCGCTGGGCTCCAAGAAACTGCCCAAGAAGACCGAGGAACGTTTCAGGGTCGCTGCGAACTGTTTCCTCGAGTGTCGCTATCAAGCCCTCCATGGTCGGCCCACGCCAAAAGCTGGCGGGCTCAAACGCGTTTAGCTTTTCGACGATAACGCCCTCCCTGGCGAAGGTGACCAGCTCCTCAACCTGGTACGGGGTCGGCCCAGGGCCCGTCCCCACCTCCATGTAGGAATCAAAGTCTGGATGATCAGGAATGCCAATCGAAGGCTCGCTCGCCAACTCCTGATACCACGCGTCCGCAGCAGCATGACCTTTACTGACGATCGCCGAGAGCCACTGCCTCTGCCTTCGCTTCAGGGACTGATCCGGATCATCGGCCCACGTCGGCTTTGGCAGACGCTGGATCGCGTCAAGAGTGGCCTCCTTTTCTTCGAGACTCATGTCGCCAAATCTGTCGCGCAGCAGGTTGTACAGCTCGTGAAGGTGTCCAGATTGGAAGAACTCTGGTCCTACGATTGGAAGGTACAGGGCACGCAAAATCGGCCACCGCTGTCCGAGCACGTAGATCGCGACGCGCCGCACGATTTCCGCCTGGTCCCGCAAAAGCGACTCAACGAAGTCTTTGACCTCGGCAGGCTGGTGGTCGCACCAACTGAGAACGACGTCACGCAATCCTTCAACCTCGCGATTCTCGGCACCACGAAACCGGTGGTTTTGGCCATGTTCCTCGACCGCCGGACGATATGAGCGGCTGTACGTGCGCCGGTTCTCAGGACCAAACACCTCCCGTACCCGCTCGAGGAATAACTCGGCGGCCCTGCGGCCAAGCTTGATGCCAGCGGTTGCAGCGTGACGATCGATGAGTCGTTTAAGCCAATAATCGTCGACCACCGTCCTCGGCTTGTTCGCGGCACTCCCTAAGTCTTCGATGACCCATTCGACCGCAGTGCAGTGTCTGAGGATCTCAAGGGCCTTGTCCCAGTCAGCCGGGGAATCACTTTCCAGGAAACTGCTCAATGCTCCTTCATCCAATGCCGGCCCGACACTTCCGCGATCGAACTGGCTACCGAGCCACGTCCGCAGCAGAACCATGTCCTCAATGGTGACCGTATCTCGCGGAACTAGACCGATGATTTCAGCGAATCTCCGCCACGTGTGGTAGTTGTCACGAGTACGCTCCCCGGATTCGCGAGTCACTGCGCGGACGACGTTCAACACCTTTGTTGCCAACGCATGATCACTCCTTTGTCCTGACAGGGTCGCGACCGCCACCAGGTAATCCAAGGCGTTCCAGTACGGCAACCGGAACGAGCCAGACGGCTCGACCGGGATGGGGGCGGGGTTATTCGCTGGGGCAAACAGTCCTGCCTCTTGAAGGGCATCGAAGAACGTGTCGAACTTATCTCGCTTGAGCAGAAGGTCGAACCCGCGGCGGGCCAGCTCTTCGCTCTCCGTCATGAGCTTGATGAAAGACTCCTGCTTCGCGGTTAAACTAGCCATCTAACAGGGCCTCCATTTCCTGCGCACGTTGCAACACCATCGGCGCAGAGGCCGGCACCTGTCGCGCGAAGTCCTCAAGAACCTCAAGAAGTTGTTCTCGATCCTTTTGATCGCGCAAGAAAGGAATGAGCTCTATGCCGCATTCGTTCAGGTAGTACGTGCGAAGCGTGCGGAGCACCTGCTCCTCATGCGAGAAGAATCCCTGTAGGAGGTAGTGTCGGGCCTCAGGCCGCTCGCCGGTGGCGGACCGTCGTTTCAGGATTATGTATTCGAGGATTTCGAGTTCCTCCAATCCGTAGCCAACAAACAGAACGGTCTTGTGGGTAAACAAGTGCTCCAAGAAGGTTAGTACGCGATTCTCTTGCGCTGGCTCGCCTGCAAAACGGTCGTTCGCATAGTGCCGCACATAATCACGAGTCGTCAGAATTAATCCATTCGGGTCCAACACCGACCCGTGGAGATGAATGACTGTGTTCGGCTCGTTAAGTGCAGCGGGAATCAGGTCTACTGTCCTATGAATCACGGTTCTCTTCGTCGGAATCCCTGCCGTCGCGGCACCTTCTCCAGCCGACAGCGACAACACAGGCTCAGGTAGCTCCTCGTCGAGCCACTCGTCGTAATTCGTCGTAACGAACGTCTTCCCAAGCTTCGATAAGCTTCCGTACAACCGTCGCCCGTTTGGCTCTTCGCTTCGGTCTCTCGGATGGAGCAGCTTCCGGAAATCGATCGCGATCTTGTGCTCCTCTTCAAGAGCGCGCGCGAGTGAAAGTTTCAAACGGGGACTGAGGTATCGGATCTGTTCGAGCTGCGAGTACGTGAACTTGCCCTGATCGACAAAACGTTGGAGCGCGCCGTCCGCAAATTCCGACCATCCGGGACAGCCTCCAAGCCGCGAAGCGCCCGCGCCGACGAATGGGACGAGCGTGCCTCGCTGCGCGGCCTCGCGGAGGCCTGCTGGAACGGCGGGGATGGCCGGGATTTCAGCGCTCACGGATAACGGAGCATGAGATCTTGTCGATGACTGGATTCCGCCTTGGTCCAAAGCGCCCTCAACGTTTCCGCTTGATATCGAGTGCAGGCCTTCGGCCCGCTGAAGGTGTGCGATTACCTCGAACAGGTTGCGCGCCTGAGGGTTCCCCTTTGGACTGAGCATGCGCATCAGACTCTTGGTCGGCGTCTCTGTCGCATCGCTCAGTTTCTCGAAGCCGATCGTCGCGTTGATGTAATCGCGGAGAATTGCCTTGCCGGTGTCGAGGTCACCAGAAAGCAAGCAATCGACACCCTGCCGGAGCAATTCTTTCCGGTACGCGGGGTCGCGCGCGATCCGCGCCTGCACGGTCTGCTTGAAATCTCGTGTTAGAGGCACGCGCTACTTCTCCCCGGTTCTCCGCTTGTAAACCGCCCATCGTTGGTGGGCCAGGGCGATGTCGCGCGACTGGCGCTTTTTCGTGCCACCGCCCAGCAAGATTACGACGTCATCGCCGTGCTTCCCGAAGTAGACGCGGTAGCCGGGGCCGAAGTCGATTTTGGATTCGAACACGCCACCGCCCACGCCCTTCACACAGGAGAAATTGCCCAGCTCGACCCGTGTAAGGACGCTGGTCACGCGGGCTGCCGGACTCGGATCGAGGTTCGCGAACCACATCCCAAACGGGCTTTCGCCTGCCTCGTCGACGTATTCGCAAACGGCGGGCACGCGATATGGTAACATAAATGTTACCATATCGGGCAAGCTTGGATGGGGCTTGCCTCATGTTTTGCTGTATGTTCTCCCTATGAACCAACCTAGCCGAGTATACCGGTCAGCCGGCGCTGCAAAAGACCAAGCGAAGGGAAGACCGGCGATGAACCAATGACCGACACACGGCATTCTTCCCTTGTGACGTTGTGTCACAAGATGGCGAGGAGTTCGATGAATCGCTGTTTGAGGCAGAGGCTTCGAAGCGAATCGTTAAACTCCGAGAGCGGCGAGCGCCACGGATCGTCTGATGTGATTCGTGTGTGCGAGGCTGCATCAGAGGACTCCTGCGCCGTCTTGTCCCCGCAGGAACTTGATGACCGAATCCTGGATGTGCCAACACTGATGTCACGATGAGGATCACTCGCGATCGGCTACTCGAGATAGATGAATCACGGCTCCGCCGGGATGTCTTGATCCCGCTCTTTCGTGAAATGGGCTTCAAAGACGTCTTCGAGTACCACGGTCACGCGATGGAGCAAGGCAAAGACCTCGTGATGTGGATGGCGGACCTGGCGGGCACTCGCATCAACTATGTCGTCGTAGTAAAGGCGAAGCCGATTTCGGGACAAGTGTCCGGGAAAGGTGGCGCAGGTGAGGTCTTTGCCCAGGTGCACCAATCTTTTGGGTCTGCGTACATTGACCCGCACGGTACGGAGCAAAGGGCCGACCGTTGCTTCGTGGTGTGCCCTCATCAGATCAAGAAGGAGGCCCTGGCGGCGCTCAAGTCAGGTCTTGGCGAGGAAAAGTTTTCAAAGGTCACGATCCTTTCTGGCGATCAACTCTGGGAACAGATCGACACACATCTCTCTGAGCGCACATTGGTTGGCAAAGCTGAGGATCTGCGCCGCCGGCTGATCGACTCTCGGATAGAGGGTGCGCGGGTCATCATCGATGCTCAGCATGTTCGTGTGGAACTGCCGCCTGGCGCCGACGAGTCCGTTATCAGGGCCAGCTTTCAGTTTCCCACCGATGCAAAGGGGCGAGCGGCCTTTGAAGCGCTTCAACGCCACATCGACACCGGTGAACCGGTGGTCATCGAAGGAGAATATGTAGTTGAATGGACGACCCCGGAGACAATGGTTCGGCTATTTGGGGAGGAACGTCCAAGCCGTATCGAAATCGGCCCGGCCGAGACGCCCGAAGTACTGTTCAATGTCGAAGTGGGTTCGCATGCTCGCACCGTGCGGCTCGACAATGTGCCATTCAAAGGGCGAGCAGGTCGCGACGAGCTACATCTTCGAAGTGCGCTCGATACGCTTCCGGTCGCGTTTTCGCTTACATTCGTTCGATCGGAACGACGTTTCAACGTCACGGTCCAAACGAGCCTTGACGGACGGAATGTGAAGCAACAACTAGACGGGTTGAAAATTCAGGAGGCGCTTGCTGCGGGCGGCGTACTGAGGGTTGAACTCGCTACTACCGGTCAAGCGCTCGTTGACAAGACGTTCGAGCCCGGCTCGTTTGATACGGAGAACCTCCGTCTGCTGCCATTAGCGGAGAAACTGGTCGCGATACAACGTGCCGCCAACGTGCTTCTTAGCATCCCGCAGGCGTTGTCGCGCGACGACCTCCAGACTATTGATTTGCTGGCGCGCGTGACCAACGGCGAAGCGGTGGAGCGGCCGATCCAAAGCATCAGCATCAAGTTGACACGGCCAGGCGCCGAGATGGTTCTTGCCGATTTCAAGACTGAAAGGACGCTCGATTTCACCATGAGCTCCGAAGACGAATTTGAGCTCTGGGGGGTTCGAATCCCAGCTGGTCAAGTCGTCCGGCAGCTAAAGGGATTCACGCTTGACGAAGGGGCGCAGCGATCTCTTGCAGGTGCCGTGGCTACTGGCGGCGACGGACCATTCGATGTGACGCTTTCGGCTGGGCCGACTGGCGCTTCCGAAACGGCGCACTTTCTGAAGTGGCGTCCGGAAGATGAAGCAAACGCTTGGCGAGCAGCCCTTCCTGCTCCCCGCGGCGAACCTTAGCTGAAAAGCAGTTTGTGCGCTTGTTCGTCAACGGAGAGAACTTCACGGGCGGAACATCAACGAATGTCCGGTTCACCTGAGGGTGCCGCAGCGAGAGCTCGGCAGCATGAATCGCAATCGGTTGTCGCAATCCATCGGACCAAGACAATTGTTCGTAACGAACGTAGCGCAGAGGTCTTTCGCGCTCGCGCTTCCAGACGATGGGCATGCTTGCGGTTCGCGTGGAACCCCGGAGTTCGAAAAGTGGTCGGGGCGACTGGATTCGAACCAGCGACCCCCTGCGCCCAAGGCAGGTGCGCTACCAGGCTGCGCTACGCCCCGACTCTGAAGAACCTCGATTTTACCGCGGTTTTCCGCTTATCCCCGTGTTTCGCTTCCCTGGCGAAAACTGTCCCAGAACTGTCCCAGAACTCCGATTCACTGTCCCAGAATATCCCCGATTCATCATTCCCGCCTGTCCCAAACCCCCGCCGACTCGACACGATCTCGCTGCGGCGGTTGGACGTGTTGTTGTTCACCAGAATTGCCACTCGACGCATCCATTTCGCCGGCTGCAGTGCCAATCCCGACGACTGTTGGTCACGCAACCAGGCACGTCAGCAACGTGGACGCTCGCTGAGCGCCCGGAACCAGTTCGTCTACTGGTCCGCGATCACGATCGCAAATTGACCCGGCGCTTCGATGGGGTGAGGCCGGACGAAGCGAATCCGCGCCAACGTTTTCGTGTGAAGAAGAAAGTCGACCTTCACGCGAGCGCTGCCAGCGGCGCAGGCATCGGGCTACGCGCGGTCGTCAGCGCCGCGCCAAGCCGCCTGACCGCCTCCGCCAGTTCCGGTTCGCGGTGCGATGCATAGCCGACGCGGACGTAC
>Ga0075434_100001328_pt1 | contig 20692 bp, 19 predicted proteins | sample RhiMethybrSRZTD3_FD_75298 | JGI IMG/M metagenome (GOLD analysis project Ga0075434, IMG submission 75298) | Populus rhizosphere microbial communities from Tennessee, USA - Rhizosphere MetaG P. TD hybrid SRZTD3 | ecosystem: Host-associated > Plants > Roots > Rhizosphere > Soil | place: USA... | reverse complement strand
CGCCCATAGGCGGAGCCGGACAGAACGCCGTCAATCCGAACGCGATCCTGCTCCTGCAACAGTTGCGCCCTGGGCTAGCGGCCGGCAACGCAGTTGGAGCCGTCGCCACCGCCAGGAACTGGTTCCCGATCAATCTCTACGATGCTCGGGAGGGCGAGGCACGCGATACAGCGCAAGCCGCCGGCAGCTGCTCCGTCAACGGGATCATGAATGCCGTCGAACTTGACGTGGGCAACCTGAAACTTTGGCTGAACGGCACCATCGCTGGCACTGGCGCCAACGTTAACTTCACTAACCAGAACGGTTATTTGCTCTATTTTTCGGACCGTCGGGGAATGTTGCCCGATCCGAACGAGGGCAACCTAACCTACGGGGAATCAGGTTTGGAAGATGTCGTGAATTCGGGGTCAGCGATTGGTACGCCCGACGGCGTCCGCGAGCCGTTAGCGAACTATACGTACTCTCCGGAAGACGTCGACCTGAATGGTCTGCTCGACAACTGGGGAGGCCGCAACATCGGCTATGGCTTTGGCGTAGACACCAATGCTTTGAACCCCTATCTTCGGATCGCCGGCTGTAACAGCGCAGCCCCCTTCACGGCGGGCACTGGTCTTGCCAATATGGTCACTGGCGCTCGGCACGCGCTAAAACTGGTGGATGGACGTCTCAATGTGGTGGGCACCAGTCCATTGCCGGTGCGACCGGACAATCTGCAGGGCGGCTTCACGGTAACTTCAGAGAATCCGGTGTACGTGCAGGGCGACTACAACAGCAGCGCACTGGATCCTTTCTGGGCCAATAACGCGAATAACAACACGCCGCATTCTGCCGCCGCCATCATTGCGGATACGGTCACGGTTCTCTCGAACCAGTGGTCGGATGCCGCGAGCTTGTACTTCACGACCGACGTCGCCAACCGACCGGCTAACGCGGACGCCTACTACCGCATGGCGGTTGCGGGCGGAAAGAACATCCCATTCCCTCAGCCACAGTGGGGCGGTCAGGATATGGGCACGGATGGTGGACTACACAACTTCTTGCGTTACGTCGAGGATTGGAATGCCAACCTTTGGTACGACGGTTCTCTGGTAAGCATGTACTACTCGGAATACAATACCGGGATCTTCAAGTGCTGCACCACCGTGTACAGCCCCCCGGCGCGTAAATACTACTTCGATACTCTGTTCCTGAATCCTGCGAACCTGCCCCCGGGCACGCCCATGTTCCAGGATGTCGTGAACCTGAGTTATCGGCAGAACTTCCAACCACAGTAAGCAAATCACGCAACGAACCAACCGGCCCCGGTCCTGCGATCGCAGGATCGGGGCCTTCCTATTTTTGATAGAGCTTTCGGTAAAATGGTTCGGATCACTATGCAATACACAATCAGCCGGAACTTTTGGTGGACATTCCTTCTCTGTGTTCTTGCGACTCTGGCGGTGTTCTTCATCCCAGCCTACATCATTCGGCCTTTCCGCTACGAATCGCCAAGAGGCCTGTGGTGGGCGATGGCAATCCGCCACCATGCACCTTTCTGGAGCCTATTAGGAGTGGGTTTCACTGTGCTGCTCGCCTGGATCATCTGGTATGCGACCAGGAGAGGCGGAAGATTTTTCCTCATCCTTGGAGTTCTCTTCGCGACTGGTTCCGCTGTCCTGTGCCGGGTGAACTACTTCGAATTGATGTTTCATCCCGTCCAGCATGCAGGTTTCGAATCCGCGGGTCAGAGCAAGCTCGATGCCAGCGAGATGGTTCTTACCCTCAACTTCAACAATGACGCACGCGCGTATCCGATCCGCGAGATGGCGTATCACCACATCCTGAATGACATCGTCGGCGGCGTGCCGGTGACTGTCACCTATTGAACGCTCTGTCACACCGGTCTGGTGTGGAAAAGCACGACGGGCGGCAGGGTGCTGCACTTTTATCTGGCAGGCATCAACAATCAGAATTTCCTGATGCGCGACCGCGAAACAGGTAGCTGGTGGCAGCAGATCACAGGTAAAGCGATTTTCGGGCCTCTGAGAGGCTCTGTCCTGGAACTTGCCCCCAACGACGAATTGAGCTTTGCTCTCTGGAAACAGGAATCGCCGAGCGGACAGGTGCTTGCTGCAGTCCCTCGCGACGAGAAGGAGTACGACAGTAAGTGGGAGGCGGACGTTGCAAAATTGCCGGTGGTGATCAGCTTTCCAGGGACGGAACTGAAATCCCGCGACGTTGTGATCGGCGTCGAATTGTCCGGAGAATCCCGCGCCTATCCGCTCGATACCATTCTGAAGCAGAGTCCTATCCAGGATCGTGTGGGCGGCAATCCAGTCCTAATCGTGGCGGGTCCTGATGGAAAATCGGTGCGTGCTTTCGAAAGCCGCGTGCGCGACTCAGACTTAGAGTTCTTCCGTAAGAGTGGAACACCCGACTTTGTGTTGGTCGATTCCACAGGCAACGGCGAGTGGAACTTCAAGGGTTGCGCGTTATCCGGGCCGGAGTCTGGAAAATGTTTGCAATCGCTGCCTGCCATTAAAGACTATTGGTTCGACTGGCGAAACTACCACCCCTCGACGACGGTCTACCGCCACTGATCTCAGATTCTTCTTCATTCCATCTCAGCCTGTATCATCAGTCATCCCCAATTGCGCGGCTTTTGCAGGGAGGCTTCACTTGGCACGGATCAAGGCACTTTTCTGGGATGTGGGCGGGGTGCTGTTAACCAATGCCTGGGATCGATCGCAGCGCGACGCGGCGCTCGAGCACTTCCAACTGGATAAGGAGGAATTTGCCGACCGTCACGAGATGGTCGTGTCTTCGTTCGAACGCGGCAAAATCGGCCTGGACGACTACCTCGAGCGAACCGTTTTCTATCGCAATCGCCCTTTCGGCCGCGACGACTTCAAGCAATACATGTTTTCCCTGTCGCAACCCGACCGGGAAGCGCTCACGTTAGCGCAAGAGCTGTCCGCGTCCGGAAAATATCTGATGGGCACCATCAACAATGAATCGCGCGATCTCAACTTATTCCGCATTGAAAAATTCGGATTGCGCTCGATTTTCAAGCTATTCGTGAGTTCCTGTTTCGTCGGTCTGCGTAAGCCCGAAGCGGACATTTATCGGATGGCTCTGGAGATATCACAGCAAGTCCCCGAGGAATGTTGTTTTATCGATGACCGGTCCATCAACCTGGAGGCAGCGAAGCGCTTTGGCATGCACACACTCGAGATGGACAACGCCGCGCAGCTTCGGGAGGATCTGAAAAAGCTCACTGTGTGAAGCGATCGCTGGCGAGATCCTACAGGCCTTTGCGGGGTGGCGGACCCTTTGGGGGCGAAGTGGACGCAGAAGGTGGTTTTGGGGCTTCGGCCTCAACCCCGGGGCCCAGGCTCAGATCCATTGACCAACAATCGGAGACGATTCTCCATTCCCCGTTCGGCTGCCTGGCTAACACGGTGAGATACTTGCCGCGCTCCTCGCGCCTTTTGCCCACCACATACGGAACAAGCATCTTGCAACGTCCAGCTTCGTAGGCCACGTCTCCGAACACTTCCACGCGCAGGGGCTCCAGTTCGACTTCTCCCAAACCGGCGTCCAAAGCTGCGAAAAAGAATTCGCGAATTGCCGCACTCCCACGAACCGCCCCGTGGTTGGGACGTAATACCAACGCATCGGTGGCATAGGTAGTCACCAGGTCATCGAGCTGCCTGGTATTGCAGGCCGCGGCCCAGTCGTGAGTCACTTTGCGGACAGCAATCTCGTTGCGGCTCATCACTTGTCCGGAGGCCGCACCCCGCAGTTTGGCCGTATCCTTCACACCGGTGTCGGCAGCCCTCGGCATCGCTGCAGACGTCACCGAAAACTCCGGGCTCGAGGAAAAAAAGTGATGGTGATAGTGATGGTGGTAGTGGTGAGGCCCGTCTGCCCGGGCAGGAAAACTTCCGGGACCGGATGCGTTCATCGGGCCGGACTCAGTAGGTGACGAGCCCAGTTCCCCGCCCAACGGCAGCCCGCACATGCCGCAGAACTGATTGCCCACGCGGTTCTGGTGTCCGCAGACTTCGCACGTGGTCGTACCGCTAAGCTGGTTTCCTCCCGCCAATGCCTCGACTCCCGGGTTCACTGACGACTCCGCTGCGATACGCTGCATCGCCTGGAAAGCGGCGCTTACCGCATCCGGACCAGGCGCCGGCCGACGCATGTCCGATTGAAGTCGCTTGAAGAACTCGTCGGCGGCGTTGGATGTGAGTTCGTTATCAGGGACGGGAGAGGCTGAACCTTGGGCTGGTTTCTTGGGGTCCACGATATGATCCAGGTGCGACCATTTTAGATCAACCCGCGAAGCTAGCGACTTGAAAACTCGACCTTGCCTTCTGTCTCGGTCGGTACGCCATTGCACATAGCAGGCCGGTAACGCCAGGCGCGAACTGTATCAAGAACAGCATGATCGCCAGCCGTGGTTGAACTCTCAAGAATGAGCGGACTGTGCACGCGTCCGTCGGTACCCACAATAAAACTGACCCTGATTTTGAGGCCGGGTTCTGAACCGCCCAGAATTGGGTTAGGAGTAGTTAATGCCTCCGGCGGTCGAGTCTGCTCGCACCGAGAACGAGCGGTGACATGAGGAACGTTAGAGAATTCTGAACTGCGGGCTGGAATACTTCCAAGGCGCTGCTCACGCGCAGCTAGCGATGAACTTCCCGACGTGTCGACGCGGGACGGCCAGTTCGTGATCGAAGCAAAGGTGGGAATGCACAGCATAAGAACGACTGGCCAGAGCCTGCGTGCGATCATCTTCTTACCTGGGGACGTTGGGGCGAAACTCATCGCCCTACTCCAGAAAGGGCAATCCGGGTGCCAGGAGACACACGGATACAAGTTACGCATTTACAGGTATTTACAAAGATCATTTGAGGGAAGACTGGATAGACTGCGCAAACAGTTGCACCTCAAATCCAGCAGAAGTCATATCCTTTCCCGAACCGGGCATGCCTCGACGAAATGTGCGCTGGAATCCTTGCACAACCGCAGAACACCATCCAATACTGGCCGGTGGGGGACCACCGCCATGTTCTCACGATCGGCAGGTTACTCAATCCAGGCGCTGACGTACTTGGCCGGACAACCATCTGGGAAACTTACGGGCGCGAGAGAGATCGCGAAGGCCTCTGGAATTCCCATGCCGTTCTTGTGGAACGTCCTGCTGCAACCTCAGTCAGCGAAAACTGTTGCGTTCTTTCAAGGGCGTGCACGGAGGCCACGAACTCGCCCGTCCGGCGAGAAAGATTTCGGTTGGCGAGATACTGGCGGCAACACCAGACAATAGCCTGGTCGCCACCTGCCTGCTCGGCCTCGGTCAATGCGACGACGCCAACCCTTGTCCGCTTCATACCTCGTGGCAGACGTTGCGTGCGGAAATTGAAAACTTGGCGAAGACTACGACGCTCGCGGATCTCGTTAGTCAAATGCCAAAATCCCCTCGTAAGCGGTCTCCCGCAGGAGCCCGGAACCGCGCGTCACGGGGCTGATTGCAGCCGGCTCCCTCATTCTTCCTTCACCCAAACATCTGTGACGCACGCCCCGGGACTATGTGAGCCAAGTCACATCATTCCATGAGCACGTCGCGGAGAATTTTCATGGCCGAAGTTGAGCGTCCCTGGCCATCTCCGAGGAAGGAGCAGACACCATGTTCGAACAAGAAATTGAAATGGAACAACGCCAATCGTCGGTCGTGCCATTACTTCTGATCATTGCCATGATCCTGGCCTTCGTCGGAGTGGCGGCTTACTACGTCATACAGAATAGAAAGGTTCTCACGGCGACCGAGGCGGATGACCTGATCACCGCGTCCCTGAAGTCGGACGGTCCTGTAACCATACACTTCCAGACGGGAAAAGGGGCGGCAAGTGTCCAGGAGCGGCCACACGATGCAAACTACCGGTTGCTGGAAAAAGCCGGCCTGCTCAAAATCGGCACAGATAACGGACGTTTCACACCGGTGCAATTGACGAAGAGGGGAGAAGCGCTGTTCGCGGAGATCCCGGGTGTTGTGAAAACGAGAGACCAGAAGGATGCCGCAAACTCCCACGTGATTCCAGTCGCAGACAAGAAACTGGTCGGAACTCCGACGATCACTATGACGGGGATGGGACGAGCGCGCGTCGAGTTTGCCTGGGGATGGGCTCCGAATAAAGTGGGTGAGCTTCTGGATGCCGGTGGGCCGCTCGTCAAGAGTTTCTCGACTTGGGACCGCGCCAGCTTAATCGACAAATACGGCGCGAAGTTTTACCATGGCGATCCTACCAAGGCGGCAATCAACGTCGTGAGAAATGAAGGTGTTTGGCACATCGCGACCGAGTAGCCGAGACACTGCGGATGGCGTTTCATGAATTGAAAGCGCGACCCGACGCGACAACCTACTTGGCGCCAGCTTGCAACGAGCGCAGGGTAATGAACGTCACCTCCGGGGGGCAGTTCCAGCGTACCGGGATGAGGAGTGTCCCGATTCCCACGTTCGTATAGAGCATCAACTCGCCCACTTGTCGCAGTCCCTTAGGATATTTCCTTGCCATCTCAGGCAAGTAGACAGTCCCTACCAAAGGAAAGCAGACTTGTCCTCCATGAGAATGCCCCGAGAGTTGCAGATCCACGGAGTAGCGTGCCGCATGGTCGGCGAAGTCCGGTTCGTGGGCGAGCAACACCACAGCATCGTCCTGCGAGATTCCGCGCAACGCTTTTCTAAGGTCCGAGTCTCCAGCCAGGACGTCTCCAATGCCGGAAAGCCAAAACCGCTGGCCGTCCCGCTCAATTGGCGCTGCGTCGTTTCTCAGTACCCGAATGCCGGCGCGTCGTAGAGACGATGTGATGAGATGTGGATCCGAAAAAACATCATGATTGCCAAGTACCGCCCAGACGCCTAAAGGAGCGCTTAATCCGCGCAGACCCTCCGCACATGACTCGATGAGTGCTTCCGATCGCCGGGTCAGGTTCTTGCGATGAAAGACTGGCAGGGTGACAAAATCGCCGGTCAGCACGACCAGATCTGGTTTGAGATCGTTGGTCATTCGGACGGCAGCGGCCATCGGGGTCGCCGAAAAAAAAGGATCGTAGTGAAAGTCGCTCAGCTGGACGATCGTCAGGCCATCAAACGCGGCCGGGAGACGTCGCAAAGGAATTTGCTGACGCACCAGACGCGGCCGGTTGGGCTCAAAGATCGTCGCATCAACACCGATGGCGAGCGCTCCTACGGCCGCGGCACCGGACGCAAATTTCAGAAAACGGCGTCTTGAACTCGAGGACTGCCTCACGCAGCGTCTATGGAACCCGAGTTCAGTGCTTCGTTATTGGCAGCTGGATTCTGAGATTGGGCTTTAAGATCCAAGATCAGGTATGTCTCCGCGATTAGATGAAAACCGGGCGCACCCCTGTCGTATCCCGGTTGGTGAACCCGCAACCATCATTCTACCCTTTTGTCGTTGCCACCGCGGGTGCAGACTTTGCCTAAAGGGACGGAGCGAAATATCCGACCAAGCAAGACTTTTCGAGCGCTGACTCGGACAACTGTGGATATCGTGGATCGTTTTGGGACGGCTAGGAGCCTTGATCAGAAACTACCACTCGCAGGACGGGTCTGAGGATTCACTACCCTTGAATTGATTACGCTTTCGATAGGCCAGCCAGGTAATTCCTACCGACATGAATAGGGGAGGAACAATGAGGATGAGAATGCCTGTACGCAATCCCTGAATAATCCGCGACCCGGCGGACGCCGCTTGGGTATAACAGAGGGCACAATTCTGCGCGTAGCACGTTGCACTGACCCCCATTACGGCCAGAATAGCCGAGGCTCGTTTAGCAAGCCCGGCAATGTCTAAGCACCATTTTCTTTTCATCATTCCCACATCACTTTATCGGCGTTCGCATATGTAGTAGCCGAAAGCTGTCAGACCAGATCATGTTCATCATCAGAAGGACGAACACCGTCGCGGGAATCAGCGCCAGCACCAGGTTTCGACGCTCGTCTCTCAAGTGCATGAAATACATGACTCCGAATCCCGCTTGCACCAGCGCGACCGCAAGCATTCGAAGCATCAACTCCATGCCCTGGGCATGTCCGTAGGCCAGCACAACCTGCAACCCCGACAGGGCAAGAATACAGCTGTACACAATGAGATCGGTTTTGAGGGAACTCGTGGCTTTGTCGGTTGTAGTCATGCTATGCAACGCTTCTTCTCTTAGCGGCTCACGTTCAACAGATAAACCATGGGCACAACAAACATCCAGACCAAATCCACAAAGTGCCAGTAGAGCGACCAGATCTCGACGTCATCGGAGTTGTATCGCCCGCGCTTGTAGCCCAAGGAAATAACCGTCAGAACGACCACCCCACCAATCACGTGAGCAAGATGGAGACCGGTGATCGCAAAGAACGTCGCACCAAACATGGGCGAGCCCCAGGGATTCTGAAATAGTCGAACACCTTCCCGGATGAGGCCAAGCCATTCCCGGATGTGCAGCAGGGCAAAAAGAATCCCGCCTGCAACCGTGATCAAAATCCACCGAATCGCCCTTGCCTTCTCGGCTTCCTTAGCGGCGCGCGTGGCCACCAGCATAGTCAGGCTGCTGGTCACCAGGATGAAAGTCATCAGCATCACATTGATGATGCTGGGGGAGAACCGGAAAGGTTCAGGCCAGTCGGGACTGGCATTCTTCACATACCCATAGGCGAACAGTAGCGCTCCGAACGTCACCGCATCGGAGATAATGAACAACCACATCACCAGCTTCTTGGACGGAATCGCGAACGGCGATTCTTCGGTGATCCCGGGCCCGTGCCCCCCCAGGGTTAAGCCAGCTTCGCTCACAGATCCTCCTACCTTCTGCTAAAGCATGAACCAGATGACCAACAGCAGATACAGCCAGAGTATTCCCATGAAATGCCAGTAGTACGAGGTCGCATCAAGAGTGCTCCGACGCAACGGCCCGGATATGCGAATCTTGTAGAGGACTCGTACCAACCCACCAAGTCCGCCGAGCACATGCAGGCCATGCATGGCTGTCAATACATAGAAGAAAGCGCTGTTGGGATTGCTTGCCAAATACACTCCTTGCGCCCGCAACTTCAACCACGCGACATATTGCCCTGCCACAAAGATCAACCCCAGAAGCAGAGTCGCCCAGAGCCAAAACAGTGGCGCCGGCCGACTCAAGTCCTTGCTGCGGAAGTACAGGGCCAATTTTCGCCTTGCCACTTCGAGGGTTACGCTACTAACAATCAGAACCAGAGTGTTAGCAAGAACAATCCGTGGAATAACAAGGTGATGCCAGTCAGTTGCGGTGGATTGGCGGACCACCAGAGCGCTGGTGAAGGCCGCAAACGACATCGTGATGGCCGCAAGACCGATCCAGATCCCGGTTCGCACCGGCTCGGCAGAGGGATCCTGCACGGATTTGCGAGTTCCATCCACAGGGCCCAAGTGTAGCAAGCCGCCTCCGCCCGACCCTCGTCTGATGAGAAGGTCGGTGTTTTCGGTTTCAGGAGGTTGGATGGTTGTCGCCATTCTGCCTTTGCCCTGTTTCTTAGGCCTTCACCACCTCAGGCGAGTCTTGCATTACGAAGTCGCCCTTCGAACCGTTCACTCCATACTGATAGGGATCGCGGTAGACCACTGGGTGCTTGCCCCCAAAATTGTCGAACGGGGGCGGCGACGGCATGCTCCACTCGAGTGAAGTGCATTCCCAAGGATTCGCTGGCGCGGCTTCGCCCCAGAACCTACTCTGAATCAAGTTGTAAAGGAAGATAAACTGCGCGGCTCCCGTGAAGAGCGCTGCGATCGTAATGAAGCGATGAACTGGAATGAGAGGAATCAGATAATCGTCTACCAACACTGCATAGCGCCGAACGTTTCCAGCCAATCCCAAATAGTGGAATGGCATGAAGATGCAATACGTCCCGACGAATGTCAGCCAGAAATGGAGTTTCCCCAGCTTTTCACTCATCATTCGGCCAGTCATCTTCGGGAACCAGAAATAGGTCCCGGCAAAGATTCCGAAAATCGCCGCCACACCCATCACCATGTGGAAATGACCCACGACGAAGGTGGTCGCGTGCAGATAGATATCGATGGACGGCTGCGCGAGAAAGAACCCACTCACACCTCCGCTTACAAACATCGAAATGAACCCGAGTGCAAATAACGACGCTGCCGTAATTCGCAATTTCGATCCGTATAAGCTGCCCAGCCAGATCAGCGTCATGATAGTGGCCGGAATCGTGATGAGTAGTGTGGGGAATGAGAACAGCAGCGAGGAGAACGGATTCATGCCGCTGATAAACATGTGATGTCCCCAAACCATGTAGCTGAGGAACCCAATGGCCATCATGCAGTAGATGACGACTCGGTAGCTCAGTAGGGGACGCCGCATGCTATTGACCAGGACGTGTGAGACGATCCCCATCGCCGGCAAGATCGCGATGTAGACCTCGGGGTGGCCGAAGAACCAGAACAGGTGCTGCCAGAGGAGCGGCGATCCTCCGGAATGCGGCTGCAACCGATCGCTGACTACCAGTCCCGCCGGAATAAAGAAGCTTGTTCCTGCAACGCGGTCGAGAATCAGAAGCAGGCATGCCGGCATCAGGACGGCAAAGGCCAGCAGTGCAATGCACGACGTAATGAACCATGCCCATGTGCAGATAGGCATTCGCGACAAAGTCATTCCCTTGGTCCGTAGATCCAGCGTTGTCGCAATGAAGTTCAAAGAGCCCAGCAGCGATGCAATACAAAAGACAAAGATCGACAGAGCCCACAGTGTTTGTCCGAAACCCTCCCCCGGTCCGGCATCTGAACCGACGGCGCTCAAGGGAGCATACGAAGTCCAACCCGAGATCGGGGGACCATCGGGCACGAAAAACGCAGCTGTCAGGATGCAAAATGCTAGAAACGTCGTCCAGAACGACATCATGTTGAAACGTGGAAACGCCATGTCTTCCGCGCCGATCTGGATGGGCAGAAAGTAATTCCCGAAGGCTGCAAAGGGAGCGTTGGTAAGCACGAAGAAAACCATCAACGTGCCATGCATGGTCATCAATGACAGGTAGTATTCGGGAGTCACAATACCGCCCGGCGCGCCCGTCTTCGACAGAAAACGCAATCCCGGGATCGGGGCGTTGGGCCACACCAGGTGAATGCGCATCACCCACGAGAGCGCCATGCCTATGAATACGGCTACCAGGGCAAGCGCGTAGTACTGCTTGCCAATGACTTTGTGATCGAGACTGAAGATATGCTTCCGAATGAACCCCTGTGGCGGTGCATGATGTTGCGCGACATCGTGACCTATGGAATGCTCCGCCGCGGCAAGGGCTACCACTTCTGACATATCAGCTCACCCCTATGGTCGTCGTGCGGCTATTGCTCCGACGCCTTCTGTTTCATCCAGTGGTCGAAGTCTTCCTGTGACATTACGTTGAGATAGGCCTTCATGTTGTAGTGGCCAAGCCCGCAAAGCTGCGTGCACACGATCTCGTACTTTCCGGTCGTCGTTGCAGTGAAATGCACCGACAAATCCAGGCCCGGAACAAAATCCTGTTGTATGCGCAGTTCGCGTACGTAAAAGGAATGTCCAACATCCTTGGCGTGCATCAAAAGCAGCACTTCGCGATTCACGGGAACTGCGAGTTCGCCAGTAACGATGTCATCTCTCGATTCCACGTCGTTGGCCGGATCAAGACCAAAGAAGTTGGAATTTCCTTCATCGATCTTGTCAGGATGCAAAGCACCAAACTTTCCGTCAGAGCCCGGATAGCGGAAGTAAAAGGCAAACTGTCCCGCCTGCGCCTGGATCTGCAGAGCATCCGGCGCCGCCGGCTTGAAATAGACATTGGCCCAGGCTTTTTGACTGAGCACGCCCAGAGCCAGGATCTCACTCCCCACCAGCACCAGCGCAGCAATGACCATCACTTTGGCACCGCCGGGGAAAGTTCGGATCTGGGTGTCGCCCTTTCGATCGGCAAACTTCCATACGAACAACGCCAAGACTAATTGAGCAGCCAGGAACGAGAGGCCCGCTTCGATCATGGTCTCGGACAATTGCTCGTCAATTGCATGACCGTGCGTTGAAATGTCTGGCGGAGGTGAGAGCCTGATTGCAGAGCCGTACCAGGTGTGCGTGACAATTGGAATCGCGGACGCCAACGCAATTACGACCAGGATCACTGCGAAAAGCTTACCCATCAGGCCTCGCATGAAATCCGGACTCTTTCCCGGTTGTGGAGGGCAGCCAGTTCGTGGCTGGCTGCCTCTCTGGTTGAAAAGCAAGCGTCTCAGTACAGCTTCGCCTTAAATGAGAAATCGACCGTCTCCGTCTCGCTGCCCGAGACCGTCACATCCTGTGTTTGTGTTCCGTAGTCTTCCTGCCAAGCCGTAATCGTGTACTTTCCTGGCGGCAGGTTAGGAAGTGAGAAACTCCCGTTATCTGCTGTGATCGCATAATGCGAAGTCTTCAGCACCGCGAAGTAGCCGCGCATCCACGGGTGAACGTTGCACTTCACGGGAACAAACTCTTCCTTATCGAATTTCTCCGAGAGTGGCGGCGTGCCTGGCGGCTGCGACTTGTTCCATTCGTGATTTACTTTCGCGAGCGGGTGGATATTGTGGGAGGTCTGGTCGTCGTTGACAACCTTAAGCTCCTGTCCAGTCCGCATGGCCAACACGTGTGGAATGTACTGGCATCCCTTTTGGGTGAAGGTTACTGCCTGGGCCGGCGCGCTCGATTCATCTGGTGCGCCTGCAGAGACATAGACCACAACGTTTCCGAGTGCATTATTCGCACCGGTGACTACTGTTTCGGTGGTAATTGGAGTCGCGTGCTGCTTGGCGCAACTGGGCTCCTTGGACATGTCGATTGTCTTCTGCTTCGCCGGGGTGCCCGTGTAGGTCACCTTTCCACTCACAGTGCCCGCACCAAACAACCAAGCCGGAGAAACCATTACTGCCAGTGGTACTGCCAATACGCTCCTACGCATCAGATTAACTCCCTGGATTGAAGGTCCTTTTGACTGAAGGTCTGTTACCGAAAATTGCCAGCACTTCTACTGTGCCGTAGGTTTAACCGGGATTTTCCCTCCTGCTGCTTTCAATACTTCGTTTTCTTTGCTCCTGCGGTGGGCCTGGAGGGTCCGCAGGTAGTGAACCAGGTCCCAGGCATCATTGGGCTGAATCACGTCGGCGAACGACGGCATCGGAGTGCCATCCACGCCGGTCATGAAAACTTTGTACAAATCCTGATTCGAGTCGCCGCACTTGAAACGGGCGTCGTTGCCTCCGTCAGCGAAGTTGTAAGGCCGGATGGGCTGATCCTTGCTGTCTGTCAAGGTTGGAGCCGAAGGACCGTCCCCACGCCCTTGCTGTCCGTGACACTTCCAGCACTCCATCTTCTGGAACAGCTCTGCGCCATGAGTGATGCTTTCCATCGTCACGGCCGGTTCGGCCGGGATCTTGATGGGCTCGCCCGCTTTTTCCGACTGCCAGCGCGGAGAGAAGGTCTTGATGTAGGCCACCAGGTCGACGCGATTTTCATCGCTCAAAGGCAACCACGACGGCATGTTGCTGGCCTCGACCCCGCGGTGCAAAGTGTTAATCAGGTCTGCGTCCGTGGGTAGAGTGCCGGTCGGAGTCGACCGGCACTTGAATGTAGCGGTTACGAAGTCTCGCGGCTTAGGGTCTATATACGGTGCATTCTCGCCGTTGCCGTCACCAAAAGTTCCGTGGCAGCCCACGCAATAGCGGAGATAGAGCCCGTGTCCGCGTTGCTGCGACACCGTGAAGTTCCCTCTCGGTGTCGGATAGCCGGAACTCACTCCTCCGTTCTGGCCTGCTCCGATTCCGACCACCAGCATCACGACTGCCAAGGCGCCGAGCTCAGTCCTCATCAGATTCTTCCCCATCGCTCCCTCGCTTCTTACCCTGCTAGAAGGCAAAGTCCAGCCCCATGAAGTAGCTGTTGTTGCGTTGATCCTGTCCGCTGTCGCTGGTCTTGCGGAAACGTCCCGTGGCAAACTCCTGATGCCACGCCAGCCCCGCCCGGCTGTGCATGAACGGGTAGTAGCGATAGCCCACCGTGAACACGTCCGCATTGCCCACATCGCTCGGCGTGTCGGCCAGTGACTGCTGCGTCATGCGCACCAGCTCGTAGCGCCCCAGGAAGAACAGCTTCGGCGAGTGCGTGTAGTGCGCTTCAAACGTCCCCGTGTTCCACTGCGGTCCACGCGCTCCGTCCGGCAGCGTCGCATTCGCTGCCGTCGCGTTCCCCAGATACACGTTGTCCGCCGAATGCTGATACACACCCGTCAAATCAAACTTCCCGATGTACAAACTCCCGTACGCCCCCGCCCGGTAGAACGACCGGTTCCCGATCCCCGTCCCTGGAAGCGGTGTGCCGTCCGTCGCCGTCTCGAAATACGTCGGCCGGAAGCCCACCACCCCGAACCCTCCCACCCGCTGCAGTCCCAGACTGCCTGCCATGAATCCCTGGCTCAGGTGGAGGTATCCATCGTAGGTGCGTCCCGCCACTAGCCCCGGCGTACCGTTCGTGCTGCTCAGCATCGACACCGCATAGCGCGTGTGATCGTCCTTGGAGTGCCCCATCAACTCCACGCCCAGCTGGTTCTCGCCGAACGAGAAGTCGTTGATGTCGCCGCCGAACGGCACAAAGTGATACAGCTGATACTCGCCGCCCACGTTCGACAGCGTCATCATGCGCTTTTCCGACAGCGGCACATCCAACTCGAACTTACCGAACTTGAAGTTCAGCCAGGGCGAGTTGGCAATGTTGTCGAAACGCACGTTCGCCGACTCGAAACCCACCGTGCCGTCGCCCGGATCGATCGACGGCACCAGCAGAAACGAGATGTTTTTGGCCAAGGTGCCAGCGGTCAGAATGTCGATGCCACTCAGATCGAAGCCCGAAGTGTTGATGGTCTTCTCGATGGTGGGACTGGTCGGATCTCCGGGCACTGACGTCACGGCCGTGTGGCCGGCACTCTCGTAGTGCCAATGCGGCGTGATGCGCATGGCGATTGGCCAGTACGACGGATTCTGCCAGATGGGAGCATCCCGATCGTTCATCAGCTGGTAGCCGCTATCCTTGAACTGCTGCCCGAAACTGTTCAGCTTCGGCCACGCCTCGTGACACGCTGAACAGGGCAAGCCGTACTTGCGCGCGAACGACGGAATGGCATGCGCAGAGCTGCTGCCGAGCAGCTCAACCATGGAAAGAACGAACGCTATTCCCAAATACGTGAGCGCACACGAACGCCTTCCAACCGTGGTATCTGGACTTCGCATACCACCTCCTATGTGGAGAAACCCAAAGTAGTCTTGGACGAAACTCAGGAAGCTGTCGAATAAGTAAGGTTTCGGCGTCGACAAACTTGGCGTGGAACCAAGCGAAACGGTAACAGATCCGAACTCGAGGGATTCCGGTGACACGTTTTTAGAGACGCTGTAAAAACGCCCACACCCAAAATCTGGGGCGAGATACTACATCTGGTCTGAAGATTTTGCAATTTTTTTACAAAACTTTACTTCAGGAGCTCACGACCACCCCTTTTAAGAGCCACTTTACTTCCTCACATGCAGTCGTCAAGTACCTTTGGAGTTGTCGGAGATGGCGTAGGGGCTTGATATATTTGACAAAAGTGGTAGGGGAGATTGCGTCTTCTTACCAGTTTGTCCTTGACACCTTTCAACGTCAGAGTTACCAATGCTGTCCTTGCTAGCTAGGGATCTCTGGACAAGTTGTCACTCCGAGTCGTAGGAGAAGTGTGTGACAAAACGAGTTGTTGCCATGGTTGTGCTATTCTGCTTAATTTTCTTTTGTCCGGGATCTGGCTTCTCCGTACCACTCGCCTGCTCGCGGGGGGAAGTTGAGTCCAAGAATGCTTTCATTACTGATCTCGCCGCTACGGAAGCTGACGTACTTCAAGCAGTGAAGGAAGTCGTTCAAGATCAGGTCATTCATGGGACATTCCAATTCGCGAACGAAAAAGACATGGCGGGCGCACGCGCGGCCGAATCGTCATCTGCCTTTGCTCCCTGGACCGGAACTGGAACCGTGTTCTTCAAGGTGGCGGAGAACGTCTTGTCGCCTAGAAATTTTAGAAACAGCAATGATCTGGGCACAGTTACGGTTCGTTATACCGTGCAAAGCGTCGATCCTTCCACCACATCACTCAGGATCGAATCGGTATTCATCGAAAAGAACCGTAGGACTGTGCATGCCTCCGAGGGTGTTGTAGAAACGGCCGAATACGCGGCGATCCAGCAACGTGTGCAAGCGATCCAGTTTGAAAGAAAGGAAGCAGCCGACGAGCAAGCCAAGAACGAGCAGCAGAGAGCTGCCAAGCAAGCTGAGGCGGAACGCGCAGCGAAAGAAGTTGGACTATCGGCCGCGGCCGCGACCGGTGTTCAAGAGCTCGAGCAGCGGGTCGAAAAATTGCGCCGCCAGGTGGAAGCGAAGGTCAAGGTGAAGGACACGCCACTCAAATCAGCGCCTTACCGTAGCGCAGCCACAATCCAACCGCTTCCTGCAGATACACAAGTCGTAATCCTGATCCTCACACCGTTCTGGTATGGCGTCGAGACCCCCGACGGACATCGGGGGTGGATTCACCGGGACCAATTGGAGCAACTGCCTTGATCACAAGGTTAGTCCTCCGCCGCGCTCGGAACCTTGCAGTCCTCGCGATAATAAGTTTCATTCTGATTCCGTGGACGCTCGCGCAGACGCCCGCAGAGCGAACATTTCACGTCTCAAGAGCCGAGGCAGAAAACGCACTTCGAAAATTACAGGCCTACTCCGGCGCCCACCTGCCCACGCTGGAAGGATTTGTCTCGGCGGAGGAGCCATCCCTCGAAACGTATCAGCGTGGCTTCTATCAGTACTCGATTCAGATCAAGCCGGTGAGCGCTACGGAGTCGCTGGTCCAGGTTAGCGTGAAGATCACTGCCTGGCACGAGGATCGGGAAGCTTCCAAGTCCGGCTATCGGGTATTGCCGTCCAACGGTCGTCTGGAGTCGGACCTTCTGGAACGTCTTGATGCGGCGCTATCGGCCCACGCTGCCGACGCAAATGTACCTGCTCAGCAATTGCCGCAGAGTTCGAGCAAGCCTGATAAGGAAGATCGGACGCCAGTATCGTCTAGTTTGGCCATTGGGAGTCCGTCTGCTGAGAGATCCAACCCCTTCGCAAGTCCTCCGACGCATTCAGTTTTGGTCCCTGGCCGAAGCGAGGTCATGGCGAAAAACTCGTCGAAGGACCTGATGGATCGCCACATCCGGCAGTTGACCGAGGAAGAACAAAGCTTGCAGGAAGTCTTGCGCAACCAGGCGCATCCCGACAACCTCGCAGCTGTGAAGGCACCACGTACACCAGTGCTGTCACGGCCGCTGGGGAGTTCTTCGGTGCTCTTTTTGGCGGACGCCGAAGACGAGTTCCAGGTTCTCGGCATTCAGGGAGATTGGGTGCACGTTCAGATTTCCGGGCTGTCGCGAGGCTGGATTCGTGCTGCACAACTTGACCTGCCGGGTACTCTGCCATCAGATCCGAACAGTGGACCTCGAGTTGAATCGAAGCGCGATCCGTTCCGTCAAACACGTGAAGAAACAAGCCTGTTCCCGGGAGATTGGGATCCGCTTCGCGGCAAACAGGTGCGCATTATCTGGGTACAGCCGAATGGCTCCTCAGACCCCGCGACCGCAGGTCGAAACAAGATGAATATGGCGAAATCGCTGTTCCGGAAAACCTATCCGGAGATCGCGCAAAGCTCCGCTCCGATAGACGGAGTCGTGATTGTGCTGGACTCGGCGGACGGCGGTATGGCGGCAGTCACTTTGTCTGTATTGCAGCGCTGGAATGAAGGCAAACTATCGGACGAGGCATTCTGGAAGCAGTGCTGGTTCGACCCACCGGGTGCTTTCGAATAGGGATCAGGTCTTCGGCCCAGATTGCACAATCGCTATGTTGGCTGCGCGAGTCCGTTCTTGGCTTTGATGCCGGCAACACGCCTGAATTGTAGGCGGAAGCGATCGAGATAGAGATATACGACTGGCGTCGTGAACAGAGTAAGTATCTGACTCACAACAAGGCCACCTACAATCGTGATGCCGAGCGGACGGTGCAATTCAGATCCCGTTCCGGTTCCCACAGCCAGCGGCAGGCCGGCGAGCAGGGCCGCCATGGTAGTCATCATGATTGGCCGGAAGCGCAGCACGCACGCCTCATAGATTGCCTCCTCCGACGACCTGCCGCGAGTGCGCTCCGCCTCCAAGGCGAAGTCGATCATCATGATGGCATTCTTCTTGACGATCCCAATCAACAAGAGAATGCCAATTAAAGCAATCACATTGAGGTCCTTCTTGAATATCAATAGCGCAAGGATGGCTCCCACACCGGCCGAAGGTAGCGTCGACAAAATCGTGATGGGATGGATGTAGCTCTCGTACAAAACTCCCAGCACAATGTACACGGTGAGCAATGCCGCGAGAATCAAGATCGGCTCGTTGGCCAACGAGTCCTGAAATGCTGCTGCAGTTCCCTGGAAACTTGCGTGAATCGACGATGGTAGATTGATTTCTCGATTTGCGCTTTCGATGACCTGCGTGGCCTCACCCAACGAGACACCTTCGCTCAGGTTGAATGAGAAGGTTGCAGACGGAAATTGTCCCTGGTGATTTACGGCGAGCGGTGTGTTTGAAGGTTCATAGTGGCTGAAACTCGCCAACGGCACTTGCACTCCCGATTTCGAGGGCACGTACACGCTTTTTAGTGCGTCGGGGGTTTGCTGGTACCGGGGATCCACTTCCATGACGACGTGATACTGGTTCAGTTGTTTGTAGATGGTCGAAACCTGGCTTTGCCCGAACGCCTGATACAAAGCCGCATCAATGGCATTCGGTTGAATTCCCAGCCGAGCCGCCGTGTCTCGGTCAATCACTAGCCCAGCTTCGAGTCCCCGGTTCTGTTGATCGGTATTTACATCTTTCAGTTGACGCAACTGACGTAGCCGTGTCAGGACCTTGGGAGCCCACTGATTCAGATCGTCAAGATTCTCCGACTGCAAGGTGTACTGGTACTGCGCATTGCCCATGCGGCCACCGATCGTCAAGTCCTGCGCCGCTTGCAGATACAGCGTTGCGCCGGGAACATGCGCTAGCTTCCCTCGCAGACGGCCAATTACTTGGTCCGCTCCAATCTTTCTTTCCTCGAGGGGCTTGAGCATGATGAACATGCGTCCGGTGTTGGCCGTGCCTCCGCCACCTACGAAGCCAGTCACGGTATCGACAGCCGGGTCCTTCATAATGATCGCGACATAGTCATTCATCTTCTCGCGAATGGCCTGGAAAGAAATATCCTGTTCCGCCTGAATTGATCCGCCGAGTCGGCCTGTATCCTGCTGCGGGAAGAATCCCTTTGGAACCAGACCGTAAAGCACGACACTCAGAATGGCGGTGAGAATCGTGACGAGTAAGGTTACCGCTTTGTGGGCGAGTACTACACGCAAGGAGCGCGCATACCCATTCCTGAGCGCGTCAAAGGCCCTTTCGCCGGCGCGATAAAGGCGCCCGTGTTTCTCCTTGTCGACAGGACGTAAGAGCTTCGCACACATCATCGGAGTCGTAGTTAACGAGACGATGAGCGAGACGCCGATCGCCGCGCTGAGCGTGACAGCAAATTCCCGAAACAGCCTTCCGACAATTCCTCCCATCATGAGAATGGGAATAAAAACCGCCACCAGCGACGTGCTCATCGAGAGAACCGTAAACCCAATTTCCTTGGCCCCCAAAAACGCGGCCTGCACCGGCTTCATGCCTTGTTCCAGGTGGCGATTCACGTTCTCGAGCACAACGATGGCATCGTCCACCACAAATCCTGTCGAAATGGCCAGCGCCATTAAGGAGAGGTTGTCCAGACTGTACCCAAGCAGGTACATCACTCCGAACGTACCCACGAGCGAGAGCGGCACGGCGACGCTGGGAATAATCGTCGATCGCAGGTTGCGAAGGAATACAAACACCACAAGCACGACGAGAATCACAGAGATGATGAGAGTGAGTTCAATATCCCGCACGGACGCGCGCACGGTTAAGGTACGGTCCATCACAACATCAAGGTTGATTGCCGGTGAAATCGACGCCCGCAGCTCGGGTAGAAGTTCCCGAACGTTGTCGACAGTAGAAATGATGTTCGCCCCCGGTTGACGAAAAACGACCAGGAGTACCGCACGCTTTCCGTTGGAGATGCCGGCATTGCGTAGGTCTTCAACGGAATCCTGAACATCCGCGACGTCGCTCAACCGGACTACACCGTTCTGGTTGGAGGCAACAATCAGGGACTTGTATTGATCCGCTTCGAGCAACTGGTCATTCGCGTCGATTGCCCACGCATTGATCGGACCATGGAATTCGCCCTTGGGCTTGTTGGCGTTCGCCGAAGAAAGAGCCGTCGCAACCTGTTGCGTGCTGATCCCCAGCTTGTTCAAAAGCATGGGATTGAGTTCAGCTCGCACTGCCGGATTCGCACCCCCACCCACGAAAACCTGGCCCACACCGGAGACCTGAGCGAGCTTCTGGGCCAGGATCGAGTTTGCCGAGTCGTAGATCTCTGGCAAACGGATCGTGTCGGAGGTCATCGAAAGAATAAGAATAGG
>Ga0075434_100001323_pt1 | contig 20710 bp, 20 predicted proteins | sample RhiMethybrSRZTD3_FD_75298 | JGI IMG/M metagenome (GOLD analysis project Ga0075434, IMG submission 75298) | Populus rhizosphere microbial communities from Tennessee, USA - Rhizosphere MetaG P. TD hybrid SRZTD3 | ecosystem: Host-associated > Plants > Roots > Rhizosphere > Soil | place: USA... | reverse complement strand
CGGCCCGGTCGAACGGCCCGGGGAAGTCGAAACCCCGGGCGTCCGGCCCGGGGTCGCTGGCTGCTCGGTGGCCGCTGGCGACTACGCCGGGTCGCGCCCGAAGTAGAAGAACCAGGAGCCCAGATACGGCTGCATGTGCGCGCATCGTGACAGACGTCGGGCGCGGGTGGCAAGCCACCCGCGCCCGCCCTCGCTACGATGCGCCGCGTGACCCTGACGGTCCTGGACCATCCACTCGCCCTCGACCTGCTGGGACGTCTCCGGGACGAGCGCACGCCACCGGATCTCTTCCGGACCCTGACGCGGCGTCTCGGCTGGCTCCTCGTCCTCGAGGCCACGAGAGACCTGACGACCGATCCCGTCACGATCCGGACGCCGCTCGAGGACACGCCGGGAGCGCGTCTGGCCGAGCCGCTCGTCGCGATCCCCGTCCTCCGCGCCGGCCTGGGTCTCCTCGACGCGACGACCGACCTCTACCCCGACACCGTCGTCGGGTACCTCGGGATGGAGCGCGACGAGGTGACGCTCGAGCCACGGGACTACTACGCGAAGCTCCCGGCGATGGAGGGCCGCCGCGCGCTCGTGCTCGATCCGATGCTCGCGACCGGCGGGAGCGGCACGGCCGCCGTGTCACACGTGAAGGCGAAAGCCAGCCCGAAGTCGATCTCGTTCGTCTGCATCGTCGCGGCGCCCGAAGGTCTCGAGCGCCTGCAGGCGGAACACCCCGACGTCCCGATCGTCACCGCCGGGCTCGACCGCCAGCTCAACGACCACGGCTTCATCCTGCCGGGGCTGGGCGACTTCGGCGACCGCCTGCACGGGACCGTCTAGCGGCTCAGGTCGTCGTGCCCTCGTAGGCGCGCCCGGCGGCCGCGGGCGGCCGGACCTTCCCGATGAACCCCGCGAGCACAACGATCGTCACCACGTACGGGGTCATGTTCACGAACTGAGGCGGGATCGAACGGATGATCGGCCAATCGCGGAGCGCCAGCGGGATCGCCTGCGCGAAGCCGAACAGGAACGCGGCTCCGAGCAGCCGGATCGGGCTCCAGTTCGACAGGATCAACGCCGCCAGCGCGATGAACCCCAGACCCAGCGTCTGGCCCTCGCGCCAGTTGTTCACGATCTCGACCGACAGGAACGCCCCGGAGAGTCCGGCGAACGCGCCGGACAGGAGCACGCCCTCCCAGCGGAGCGGCGCGACCGCGACACCGAGGGACCGCGTCGCCTCAGGGTTCTCCCCCGCCGAGCGCAGCCGCAGCCCCCAGCGGGTGCGGTACAGCACCCACCAGACGGGGAACACGATCAGGAACGGCAGCAACACGACGGGCGACAACCCCTGGAACGCGTTGCCGAACGCGGGGATCTTCGACAGGAGCGGGATCGAGATCACGTGCAGGTGCGGCTGGCCGGGGTCGGACTGCGTCGCCTGGCCGAAGAAGATCGTCGACAGGAACCGAGCGAGGCCGACCGCGACGAGGTTGATCACGACCCCCGATACGATGTGGTCGATCTTGAACGTCACGGTCGCGAGCGCGTGGATCGATGCGAACGCCGCTCCGCACGCCAACCCGAGGAGCAGACCCATCAGCGGCCCCGCGGGCACGCCCCAGCCGAGCTTCGTGCCGAAGTAGTACGCACCGAAGGATCCGGTGACCGTCCCGATGATCATCAGCCCCTCGAGACCGATGTTCACGATCCCCGAACGCTCGCTGAACAGGCCGCCGATCCCGGTGAGGTAGATGATCGTGAAGTAGGTGAAGGCGATGCTGACGGCGAAACCGAGCTTGCTCACGCCGTCACCTCCTGGATCGTCGGCGGCGGCTGATCCGGCTCCTGTTGCTCGATCGCTTCCTCCTCCGCGATCACGCGCCCGGTCTGGCGACGGTCGAGGCGCCGACGCGCGAGGGTGTACGTGATCACGACCGACATGATCAAGATGCCCTGCAGGATGATCACGAACTCACGCGGCATCTCGGTCTCGATCGGCAGGATCGACTCACCGCGCGACAGTGCCGCCCAGAAGATGGCCGCGAACACGATCCCGATCGGATTGTTCTGCCCCAGGAACGCGACGGCGATGCCCGTGAACCCCAGGGTCGCCTCGTAGTTCTGCGGCAGGTACCCGCCACCGGTCGACGAGGCGTTGTTCGACAGGATCTGCTGCATCCCCACGAGGCCCGCGAGCGCGCCCGAGATGAGGAAGAGCTTCACCTGGACCGAGCCGATGTTGATCCCTCCGGCCTGCGCCGAGCCCGCCGACGCACCCACCGCGCGCGCCTCGTAGCCCAGACGCATCCGCTTCACGATGAACCACACGATCACCGCGGCGACGGCCGCGAGCGGGAACAGCCATGACAGATGCGGCGCCGGCCCGAAGCCCAGCAGGTGGCCGAGCTCGGGGACCTTCGCGTTCGACGGGAAGATGTCGGTGCGCAGGTCCACGTTCTGGCCGGCCGGCGCGTTCGTGTACTTCAGCGGACCGTTCAACGCCCACGCGACGAGGCTGACCGCGATCCCGTTCATCATGATCGTCGTCACGACCTCGTGCGCGCCCGTCTTCACCTTCAGCACCCCGGGCACGGCCGCGTACACCATCCCGCCGAGCATCGCGAAGACGAGCACGCCCCACATCAGCAGAGGCCCGGGGAGGACCCCGCCGAGGTGCAGCGCGGCCCACGCCGCGGTCACCATCGCGACGAGGTACTGGCCCTCCACGCCGATATTGAAGAGACCGCCCTTGAAGCAGATCGACACCGCGAGCGCGGAGAAGATCAGCGGCGTCGCCGCGGCGAGCACCCAGGCCGGCCCGTCCTTCGCGGTCGTGGCCGCCTCGAAGATCGCGCGGTAGACGTCGATCGGGCTCTCGCCGTAGAGCACGATGATCACCGAACCGAGGGCGAGCGCGATCACGATCGCGAGGAGCAGCGCGAGCGCCTGAGCGACCGCTCGCTCCAGCCACTCGGGTCGAGCCTTCGCCACGCCGTCCGTCGCGGGCGGCGCGGTGACCGTCGCGGCCATCAGCCCGCCCCCTGCATCGCGACGGCGCCGAGCATCCCGCGGCCGACGTCTTCGGGCGGCGCATCGGGCGGGTACTCCCCCGTGATCCTGCCCTCGTACAGCGTGAGGATCCGATCGGAGAGCGCGTAGATCTCGTCGAGCTCCGCCGAGATCAACAGGACGCCGCGCCCGGCGGCCTTCTGGTCCAGGATCTGCCGCCACACGAACTCGATCGCGCCGACGTCGAGACCGCGAGTGGGTTGGGCGGCGAGCAGGAGCTTGGGGTCCGTCTCCAGCTCCCTCGCGAGGATCAGCTTCTGCTGGTTGCCGCCGGACAGGGCTCCCGCCGTGACGTCGATGCTCCTCGCGCGCACATCGAAGAGCTTCACGAGCCTCCTCGCCAGGTCCTTGATCCTGCGGAGCGACAGGACGCCGCGCCTCACGAACGGGGCGTCGTCCTGCCGTCCCAGGACCGAGTTCTCCCACAGGGTCATCCCCAGGACGAGCCCCTGATCGTGCCGGTCCTCCGGGATGAAGCCCACGCCGGCGTTCCGGATCTCGGCGGTCGACAGCGTGCCGAGGTCACGACCCTCGAGCACGACGTGGCCGCCCTCGAGCGTCTGGAGTCCCATGATCGCGTCCGCCAGGTCGCGCTGTCCGTTCCCCTCGACGCCTGCGACGCCGACGATCTCGCCGGCGCGAACCTCGAGCGAGAGCCCGTGGAGTCGGCCGCCCGTGAGGTCGTCGAGCTCCAGCACCGGCTCACCGATCTCGACCTGCGGCTTGTCGAGCCGGAACAGGACGGGTCGTCCGACCATCATCTCGGCGAGCTGCGCCTTCGAGGTCTGCGGCGGGGTCGTCTCCCCCACGACGACGCCGCGGCGAAGCACGGTGATCCGGTCCGCGATGTCCAGCACCTCGTCGAGCTTGTGGCTGATGAACACGATCGACTTCCCGTCGGCGCGCAGTCGGCGGAGGTTCTCGAACAGGTCGCTCGTCTCGGCCGGCGTCAGCACCGCGGTCGGCTCGTCGAGGATCAGGATGTCCACGCCCCGGTAGAGGGCTTTCAGGATCTCGACGCGCTGTTCCTCCCCGACCGAGAGATCCTCGACGGTCGCGTGGGGGTCGATCTGGAACCCGTACGCGTCGGCGAGCTCTCGAACCTTGCGTTCGGCGCCGTCCTCGTCGAGGACGGCGCCGCCCTCGTCGCCGAGGATCACGTTCTCGGCGACGGTGAACGGGTCCACCAGCACGAAGTGCTGGTGGACCATGCCGATCCCCCGCGCGATCGCATCGCGCGGGGAATGGATCTTCACCTCCTCGCCGCGGATCAGGAACCGGCCCGCGTCGGCGGGATACATCCCGTAGAGGATCCGCATCAGGGTCGACTTGCCGGCGCCGTTCTCGCCGATCAGCGCGTGGACCTCGCCGGCACGGAGCTCGAGCGAGACGTCGTCGTTCGCCACGACGCCCGGGAAATGCTTCGTGATCCCCTCGAGCACGACGAGGGGCGGGGAGCTTTCGCTCCCCGCCCCGTCGATGTCCGTCATCGTCGTTCGGTTCGTCCGATCGAGGCGCCTTACGGCTTCTCCGGCACCTTGATCGTCCCGTCGATGATCTGCTGCTTGTACTGATCGATCTGGTCGATCATGTCCTGCGTCATCAGCTGCGTGTTCGACTTCGAGTAGTCCAGGCCGTCATGGGCCAGGTCGAAGACGGTGCTGCCGCCCTTGAAGTCGCCCTGGTTGACCTGCTGGATCGCGTTGTACACGGCCGTGTCCACCCGCTTGATCATCGAGGTGAGGATGAGCGGCTGCTGGTCGGCGCTCGCGGTCAGGTACTGGTCGGAGTCGACGCCGATCGCCAGCTTGTCGGCCTTCACCGCCGCGTTGAACAGCCCCGCACCGGATGCGCCGGCGGCGTGGTAGATGATGCACGCACCGTCGTTGTACATGCCGGTCGACAGCGCCTCGCCCTTCGTCGCGTCGTTGAACGCGGTCACGTCGTCGCCGATGTACTGGACGAGGACCTTGATGTCCGGATTCACCTGGTGCACGCCCGCGGTGTACCCGGCCTCGAACTTCCCGATCAGCGGACCGGTCTGGCCGCCGAGGAAGCCCACCGTCGTGCAGTTGAGCTTCTTGGCCTCGAGCGCCGCGGCGGCGCCCACCAAGAACGAGCCCTGCTGCTCGGTGAACGTGAGGTCGGCGACGTTCGGGATCGCGTCCGCGTCGTTCGTGAGGCCGCATGCCGTGCCGCACGTCGCGTACCCATCGATCACCGCGAAGCTCTGGTCCGGGTAATCCTTCGCGATCTCGTTGATGTCGGGCGAGAACGCGAACCCGACGCCGACGATGAGGTCGTACCCGGCCTCGGCCAGGTTCGTGACGTTCTCACCGCGGTTCGAGCCGGTCGCGTTCGCCTCGAGGTTCTTCGTGTTCTCCGCGCAGACGAGCCCGTCGCTGATCGCCTTCTGCAGGCCGTTGTACGCGGCGTCGTTGAACGACTTGTCGCCCAGGCCGCCGACGTCCAGCGCCAGGCCGACCTTGATGTCGGAGTTGCATTGCGCGGCCGAGCCGCCGCCGCCCGGCGACGAGCTGCTGTTGTTCGAGCACGCAGCCGTGACGAGCGCCACGACCACCAGGGCGGGCGCGAGCGTGCGGGAAACCCTGTGCATGGACTCTCCCTCCATCCTCACGGACGTGCCGCGCCCCGGATTCGGCGACCCGGATTCTGGGGCCGGCCCGAGCCATCGTCAAACGCGGCTCCATGGGAGACTTACGCGCTTCGCGCATCGGGGGATGGCCGGCGGATGGGAACCGACGACGCGATCGAGGAGGACCTGCGACGTCGGATCGCGGCGTCGCCGTTCCACTCCGGATTCGGCGTCGAGGTCGAGCGGGCGTCGTCCGGCGAGGTCCGGCTGAGCTGGCACGCCCGGGACGAGCACCGCAACCTGCAGGGGCTCGTCCACGGCGGCGTGCTGGCCACCCTCGTCGACATGGCGATGGGGCTCGCGGTCCGGACCGTCGTCGGCGAGACGCGCCGTCACGTGACGATCGAGATGACGGTGCACTACCTGCGCCCGGCCGCCCCGGGGAAGCTCCATGCGGTCGGGACGACGCAACGCGTCGGCAGCCAGATCGCGTTCGCCGACGGGACGGTGTTCGATGCGCACGATCGCGTCCTCGTGCGGGCGACCGGGGCCTACAGCGTCACCGCGGACCCCGGCACGGCACCGAGCTAGTACTCGACGTCCAGGCGCGACATCGCGTCGGCGAGCTTCCCCAGCGCGCCCGCGAGGCCCATGAGCATGCCCATGTTCCCTTCGACCTTGATCTTGCCCATCATGAAGCCCGTGACCGGGGAGAGCTCTCGCTTCGCGAGCGCGGCGGCCGTGTCGTAGCTCTGCCGGATCGTCGCGTCCGGCGCGTCGAGATCTCCCATCCCCATCGCGATGTTCCCGTCCTCGATCGTGGTCCAGTAGCGCTGTTCGCCGGCGTCGCTCGAGATCACCTGTTGGATCCGAGCGCGCTGACCGCCGGCGGCGGCCGCGAAGGCCGGATCGCCGTTCACCTCGGCGGTCAGGGCATCCGCCCACTCGGGCGAGAGGAACCTCAAGCTCACGTCGGTCGCTCCTTCATCGGTCTCGTTCCGGGGACCGACACCTTATCGGCCGTGCCGAGCCGTCAGTCCGGGAACAGTTCCGGCTCCGTCACGTGCGCGTCGTCCGCGAGGAACCACAGGGCCCGCTGGTCGCCCAACACCTTCACCGTATTGATGCTCGTGTTCGGCGGGAGGAAGAACATGTCCTGTCCCTCCAGTCCGAGGAACCAGGACAGGTACGCGTTGATGATCCCGCCGTGGCAGACGATCCAGACGTCGCCGTCCGGGTGTGCGCCCAACGCGCCCTCGATCGCGTCGACCGCGCGCCGCTGGAAGTCCTCGAACGCTTCGCCACCCGGGGCGAGGTGGAACAGCGGATCCTGAAGCAGGATCCGCTGCGGGATCTCTGGGTGCTCCGCGAGGAGCTCCTCGAACTCCTTGAACTCCCAGTCGCCTCCGTACCACTCGACGAACGACTCGTCGTAGACGACCGAGACGCCGCTCGCCTCGACGAACGGGTCGATCGTCTGGCGCGCCCGCCTCAGGGTGGAGCAGTAGATCCCCGAAGGCGCCGGCATCTTCGCGAGCCTGCGCGCCAGGGCGGCGGCCTGCTCGCGACCCGTCGCGTCGAGGGGCGGGTCGGCGACGACGCCGCGGGCCGTCGTCGTCTCCCCCGTCGAACGCCGGTCCGCCTTCGCATGCCGGATCAGGTAGAGCCGGCGCTCGGCCTGGCTCACCGGGCGGCCTTCGCGTTGGGATGCCGCGCTCGCCACTCCTGCGCGTACGCCTCCACGTCCTCGCGCAGCCACACACGCCCTGAGGCGAGCCACGTGATCGGCTCCGGGAACTGCCCTCGGTCGATGTAGGTGATCACGCGGCGCTTGTCCCACCCCATGATCTCGGCCGCCTCCGCGACGCCGGCGAGCGGCGGGACGACCTCGACGGTCAGGACGACGTCGTCGCCGACGGCGGTGCGGAGCTCGTTCAGGCACGACCGGTCGGACGTCCCGGTGACCTCGACGTAGACGGGAGCGCCGAGGACGACGGCGAACCAGCGTCCGCCGGTGGTCCACATCCGCGCCCGGACCGGCTCGTCCACGCGCGAAGTGTATGACGCCGTCGCTCGGCCCGTTCTCGACCCGATCGTCGAGGCTCACGGCGGATCACCAGCCGCAGCACGGGAGGATGTAGCCGCACGACGGGCACCGATAGTGCGCGTGCTCCGGCTCCATCGGCGTCCCGCACGCGTCGCACGGGAGTCGCTTCGACTCGCTCGGCGTGATGCACTCGCGCGTCTCGACGGTCGCCATCGCGGCATCGTGACACCGCGCGGCGAACCTCTCAATCACCGCCGCCGCGACGAAGGATCCCGCGGCGCCGAAGCTCTTTGCGCCAGCACTCTTCGTGCCAATGCCGGCGGTCGTCGGGCGCGCCGTCGGGGATCACGACGAAGTGCCACGACCCCCGACGAACGATGTGGTCGCAGCCGGGGCAGCGATACTCCTTCTCCCCGACGAGGTGGCGGACCTCGAAGCCTTCGGTGACCGCCCACGGCGGCGGATCCGAGCGCTGGCGAGGGCGAGGCGACGGCTGCGACTCCAGCGCGGCCCGCCGGTTCTTCCTCGGCATCAGACCCGCTCACGGACGAAGCCGGCGACGATCGGCGCGAGGGACGCGCCGATCTCGCCGGCATCGTCCTTCCGCGACCGCTCGAACGAATGGCCGGCGCCCTCGACGTCCACGAGCGTCGCACGGTCGCCGAGCTTCTCGACGACCGCGGCGAGCAGCGCGGGCTCGGCGAACGGGTCCTTCGTCCCGTGGAGGAACAGCATCGGGATCTCCAGCGCGTAGAGGTGCTCGTCGCGGACCCGGTCGGGCTTCCCGGGCGGATGGAGCGGGTAGCCGAGGAAGACGAGCGCCGCCGCCGGCATGCCGTCCGCGGCCGCCATCGACGCGATCCGTCCGCCATAGCTCTTGCCGCCGGCCAGCACCGGCGGGCCGCCGGCACGCTCGGTCGCGGCGTCGAGCGCCGCACCGAACGCGGCGATCGCGTTCGCCGCCTGGTCGGGCGTCCGGCGGCCGGCTTCCATGTACGGGAAGTTGAACCGGAGCGCGGCGATCCCTTCGCCCGGGAGCGCCTCGCAGAAGCCGACGATGAACGGGTGATCCATCCCCGCCCCGGCGCCGTGCCCGACGACGAGCGCGGGACCCTCCGCGGCGTGCCACGCGGCGCTCACGTCGCCGCGCGGCGTCGCGATCGTGAAGCGGTCTTCCGTCACCCCTCGCGACGCTCCCACAGCTGACGCGTGAGCTGGGCGTGTGCCGAGTGCTCACTCAGGTGCTCGGCCGCGTGCAGCAGCGCCCACGCACCCGTGACGACCTCCGCGTCGCCCGAGCTCGACCGCGTGTGCGACGTCCGCATCGTCCCCGGTTCGAACACGGCGTCTTCGAACAGCGACCGGCAATCCTCCGCGACGCCGTCGACGTGCGTCAGCAGTTCGGTCGCGTCACCGGCGACGGTTCGGAACTCTGCCGGGCGGTCGCGTTCCGGCAAGGGGGCGCCGAACGCCACGGCGAGCCACGACCGGGTACTGCCCATCGCGTGCACCGCGAGCACGGCGATCGGGTTCGTGTCTTCGCCCGCCGGTCGCCAGTTCAGTCCCTCGGCGGGAAGCCCCTCGATCGCGCGGCGGAGGCCACCGAAAGAGTCCTCGAAGAGGTCGCGCGCTGCACTCACCGTCGGGTCGGCCATCAGCGGCAGTCTACGGACCGGTCGTCGTCCAACGCCCTCGATGCCATCATGGCGACGATGGAGGGACGGTTCTACCTGGGAACGTCGGGCTTCGCCTACGACGAGTGGCGCCACGGCGTGTTCTACCCCGAGGGCCTGAAGAAGGACGACATGCTCGACTACTACTCGTCGCAGCTGTCGTCGGTCGAGGTGAACTACACGTTCCGCCGCTTCCCGTCCGAGAAGACGATCGAGCGCTGGCGGGACCGCGCGCGTCCGGGCTTCGTGTTCACGCTGAAGGCGAACCAGCGGATCACGCACTGGAAGCGTCTGGATGACGTCGGCGACGACGTGCGCGACTTCGTGACGACCGGTCGGCTCCTCGCCGACCGCTTCGGGTGCGTCCTGTTCCAGTGCCCGCCGAGCCTCCACTACGACGCCGACCTCCTGGCGCGGTTCCTCGACACGCTCCCTCCGAGCGGTCCGTCGTACGCGATGGAGTTCCGGCACCCGTCGTGGATAGAGGCGCGCGACGCCCTCCGCGAGCGGAGCGTCGCGTGGTGCGTGGCGGAGACCGACGACAAGGATCCGAAGCCGGAGGATCTGTCGTGGGAGCCCGTCGGATACCTGCGCCTGCGCAAGACCGAGTACACCGACGACGAGCTCGCGACATGGGCGGGTCGGATCGGTCCGGCGCTCGACTCGGGCGGCACGGTGTTCACGTACTTCAAACACGAAGACGAGGGCGCGAGCCCGAAGATGGCGAAGCGTCTGGAGGCGATGCTCAGCACCCGCGCGAACGAAGGCGCCCAGGCAGCGAGCTAGTTCGGTGCTGCACCGTCATATGACGCCCGGCGAGACGTGAACGACCTCGGCGCCGTCGAACAGCGGCATCCAGGAGGTACGGACCCTCGAACGCGAGAGATGTGCCGTCCCCCTCTCGAGGGACATGCGATGTCCCCCGACCACATGTCATGGCATCACCTCCGGTCGCGGCGCCTTTTCGGCCGTCGGCGCGATAACGCCGACCGTCTGCGGGCCCCAGAGTTGGTCTCGTCGTAGGGCCCATGCCCCCCGGGCCCGCGTCGAGGGAGGACTCCCATCGCCGGTCCGAGTATCAGCCGGAAGCTTCGCCCCGGTGTCATCGTCGCGGCCTGCTCGTTGGTCGCCGCGGCGGTCGCCGGCTCGCTCGCCGCGATCCCTCCGCGCGGCGCCGACGTCTCCGTGATCGTCCGCGAGGCGGCCCCTTCGACGAGCACCGCCGAGGGGCTCGTCGCCGCCCTGGGCGGGCACGTCATGCGAGAGCTCCCCCTCGTCGGCGGCTTCGCGGCCGACGTCCCGGGCGATCGCCTCGCCCGGCTCACACAGGACCCGAGCGTCGTGGGCCTCTGGGCCGACGCCCACCTCCGGATGGCCTCCGCCGGGACGAACCAGTACGACACGTGGGAACCGAACCTCGCCTGGCGGAGGGCGATACGCCTGAACCAGGTGAGCGTCGACGGTTCCGGTGTCACCGTCGCCCTGCTCGACACCGGGGTCTCCCAGGTCGACGACCTCGGCCGGCGGGTGGACGCCCGGATCGACTTCACGCCGGGCGGCGCCGGCGAGGACCAGTACGGACACGGCACGCACCTGGCAGGCGTGATCGCGGGCAACGGTTCGGATTCCGGCGGCAAGTGGCGTGGCGTCGCGCCCGCCGCGCACCTCATCTCCATCAAGGTCGCCGGCGCCGACGGTTCGACCGACGTCTCCGTCGTCATCGCGGCCCTGCAATGGGTCGTGACCCACCGGGATCAGTACAACATCCGGGTCCTGAACCTCGCCTTCGGTACGGACGGTGACCAGCCCTACGCGCTCGATCCGCTCGATGCCGCCGTCGAACGCGCGTGGGCGGCCGGGATCACCGTGGTCGTCTCCGCCGGCAACCGCGGATCGGACGCCGGCACGATCAACAAGCCGGGCGACGATCCGTACGTGATCACGGTCGGGGCGGCCGACCTCAACGGCACCTCCGACCGCAGCGACGATCGCGTGGCGCCCTTCTCCAGCCGGGGGCCGACGCAGGACGGGTTCGAGAAGCCCGACCTCGTCGCGCCGGGTATCTCGATCGTGTCGACCCGGTCGGTCGGGAGCACGATCGATCAGGGACACCCCGACGCCGTGGTCGACGCGAACTACTTCAAGGGAACCGGGACGTCGCAGGCCGCGGCGGTCGTGTCCGGCGTCGCCGCGCTGATGTACGACGTGAACCCGTCGCTGAAGCCGAACCAGGTCAAGGGGATGCTCCTGTCGACCGCGTACAAGACCGCCGCCTACCGGGTGGGCGGGGGCGCCGGCCTCGTGGACGCGGAGGGAGCGGTGCTCGCCGCCGATGGGGGGACCACGAACCCGAACATGGGCCTCGTCCGCGGCCTCGGCATCGGGTCGTTGGAGTCCAGTCGCGGCAACGTGCACGTGATGTCCGACCTCGACGGCGACGGGACCCCCGAGCTGGTGCAGGGAGAGGTCGACGTCCTCGGCCAGCCGTGGGACTCCACGTCGTGGTCCTCGAACAGCTGGTCGTCCGACAGCTGGTCCTCGAACAGCTGGTCGTCGCTGATCGCGGAGAACGACGGCTGGAGCAGCAACTCGTGGAGCTCGAACTCCTGGAGCGGGATGTGTTGGACGTCGAACTCCTGGACCTCGAACTCGTGGAGCTCGATCGCGTGGAGCTGAGGTGAGACGGGCATGATGCTTCCCCGCCGTGTGAAGATCCTCATCTCGGGGGCGAGCGTGCTCGCGATCGTCTGCGTCGCGCTGCGGGTGCCGGAGATCCGGGCGTGGAACGCCCAGGATCTCCTTGCCGCCGCGGCGATCGTCATCCTGACGATCGCCGCGGAGCGCTGCTCGATCCCTCTGCGCCGCGGGTCGGAAACGGTGAACTTCGCGCTGACGGACGGCGTGTGGGCGGGAGCGCTGCTCCTGGTGCGGCCGAGCGTCCTCACGATCGGCGTGCTCTTCGGCGTGGGGATCGGGCAAGCCTTGAACCGGTGGTCGCCCTACAAGATCGCCTACAACGTCTCGCAGTTCCTGATCAGCATCACGCTCGCCGAGGTCGCCTTCGCTGCGATGGCGACGAACCCGTCAGCGACCGAGCCCCGCACCTGGCTCGCCGTCCTCGGCGCGATGTACATCGCGTTCGCGTGTAACGCGTGCGCGATCACGCTCGTCGTCTCGATGGTCGAGGGCAGCCGGTTCCTCGAGGTGTTCCGCCTGCCGCTCGCGCTGAACGCGTTCCACTGGCTCGGCAACATGGCCCTCGGGATCCTGGGCGCCCTGCTGGTCGTCGAGGAGCCGATCGCGCTGGTGCTCCTCACGGTCCCGATCGGGCTCGCCTACATCACGTACCGGCGCTGGGCCGAGAGCATCGCCGAGCGCGACCAGATGCGGAACCTGTACGAAGCGGGGAGGGCACTGTCGGGACCGCTCGCCGGATCGGAGGGGTTCGGGGACTTCCTCGGCTTGCTCGAGCGGCTCCTCCCCGCCGATCGGGTCGAGCTCGTCGTCGTCGACGGCGACCATGTGACGGTGCACGCGACGACCGGCGTCCACTCCTTCACGATGGACGAGAAGGGTCCGCACGCGCCCGAGGCGTTGGTGACCGTCCGGTCGGGCGTCGCCCCGCAGATCGCGATCGTGGGCGACGAGGAAGACGTTCGAGGTGTGGTCGCGGTCTACCGGTCGGAACCTCTGGGCACGAAGGAGCGGATGTTGCTCGACGGGCTCGCGAGCCAGGTCGCGATCCGGCTCCATGACCACCGTGTGTTCGGCGAGACGCTCGAGCGGGCGCGCCTTTCGGAGATCGTGATGCACACGTCCGACGGCGTCTTCGGGGTCGATCGGTTCGGCCGGATCACCGCGTGGAACCCCGCGATGCGTTCGATCGTGGGGTGGGAGGAGGGCGAGGCGATCGGCGCGCGATGCGCGGATCTCCTGGGGTTCGACGACCTGGACGCGATCGCCGGCTCGGAGATCCCAAGGAGCGAGCCGCACGACGCGCTCGTCCGGACGAAGCGCGGCACGACCGTGAGCGTCCGCCTCCGCACGAGCGCGATCCGCGATCACGAGGGCGCACGCCGCTCGCACATCGTCGTGCTCCGGGAGGCGTCCGAGGAGACCCGGGCCGAGCAGCTGAAGCGGGACTTCGTCTCGATGGTCTCCCATGAGCTGCGGACACCGCTCACGCCGCTGACCGGCTTCCTGAAGAGCCTGCTCGAAGGGTCGGTCGAGGATTCGCCGGAAGCGAGACGCGAGTACTACGCGATCATGCTGCGACAGGCGCAGCGCCTGGAGCGGCTCGTCGGCGACATGCTCGACGCGTCCCAGATCGACGCGGGTGGACTCGTGATCGACCTCGAGCCGGTGTCCCTGACGCCGCTCATCCACCGTCTCGTCGCGGACTTCCGCGAAGAGCACGCCGACCGCGTCGTCAACCTCCGAGGCCTGGACGCGCGCGTCGACACCCTCGCCGACGCGTTCCGCGTCGAGCAGGTCGTGCTGAACCTGCTCACGAACGCCGACAAGTACACACCGGTCGACCTGCCGATCGACGTCTCGATCACCCGGCAGGAGCGAGCGGCCGTGATCTCCGTGCGTGACCGGGGCGAAGGCATCCCGCTCGAGCACCAGGCCAGGATCTTCGACCGATTCTTCCGGGTGAACGACGACGCGGGACACCGCCCGGGAACCGGGCTCGGTCTCTACATCGCTCGGTCGCTCGTGGAAGCGATGTCGGGGCGGATCTGGGTCGAGTCGGAGACGGGCGTCGGGTCGACGTTCTCGTTCACCCTGCCGATCGTGAACGTGCGGCTCCCCGACCGGGGCGACGCCGCGCACGCGCGGGCGGCCACGCATCGCCTCATGGCGGTCTGAGCCGCCGCGCTCGTTTCACGACTCCAGACGAGCGCGCAACGACGCATCGATCTCGGCCAAGAGGTCGGTGTCCACGATCTTCCGTCCCAGACCGTCGCGGACGTAGAAGGAGTCGACGACGCGTCCGTCGAACGTCGCCACCTTCGCCAGATGCACGTCGAGGTGCAGGTCCGCGAAGGTGCGGGTGATGTCGAAGAGCAGACCGATCCGGTCCGGCGCGCCGACCTCGATCACGGTCGAGAACTCCGAGACGTCGTTGTGGTCGCGGATCGTGACCGGCGCCGGGAGCCTCGGCGCGGCGTAGTACCGGCGCTTGTCGTCGACGCGACGCTCCAGCGAGATCGAGCCTTCGATCGTTCGCCGCAACGTCGCCCGGAACGCTCGCCAGCGGCGCTCGGTGATCTCCGGTTCGAACGCTCCCTCGACCTCGAAGACGTCGAGCGCGACGCCGTCGTCGGTGGTGAAGGCCTGCGCGGACAGGATCGATACCCCCTCCAACGCGAGCGCCCCGGCGATCCACGACAGCAGACCGGGCCGGTCGGCGGCCACGACGACGACCTCGTAGGTCTCGGTCCGCGATCCCGCCACCGCCGCCGTCCGCACCTCGTTCGCTCCGACCGGGGCGGCGATCAGGCGCGCATGGTCGGCGGCGCGGGCCGGATCGGTCGCGAGGAAGTAGCCGCGCGGCATCCGCAGTACGAACCGATCGACGTCGCGCTCGGGTTGGTCCCGGAGCAGCTCGCGCACGCGTTCGGTGCGGTCGGCGAGCTGCGCGGCGAGCTCCTCACCCATCTGGCCACGGTCGAAGATGCGCTGCACCTTCGCCACGAGCTCGCGGATCAGCGTGGCGCGCCAGGGGGTCCAGGCGGCCGGACCGGTCGCGTCCGCGTCGGCCTTCGCGAGCAGGTAGAGCGCCCCGAGCCGCGCGGGCGTGCCGACGCGCGCGGCGACGTCCAGGAGGAGATCCTCGTCCGAGAGGTCCCGCCGGGTCGCGGTGTCGGGCAGCAGCAGATGCTCGGCTACCATGAACACCACGAGGTCCGCGTCCGGCGCGCCGACGCCCATCGCCTCGACGGTCTCGCGCGCGATCGCGGCGCCGAGCTCCACGTGACCGCCGACGCCGACCTTACCGATGTCGTGGAGCAACGCCCCCAGGAGCAGCGCGTCCGAGCGGTCGACGTCCGCGATCGCGGCGGCCTCCACCGGATCGTCGGGGTCGCCCTGCGCGAGCATCTCGGCCAGCCGCCTCGCGGTCGTGACGAGGTGCGCGTCGACGGTCGACCGATGATAGGGATCGCGTTGGGGGCGGCACCGGACCGCCGACCAGGCCGGCAGGTACCGGCCCAGCAGACCGATCCGGTCCAACACGTCGAGCATCGCCGCGCCAGCGTCGCCCGCGCGGAGCAGTCGCAGGAAGGCGACGCGCGTCGCCCCGTCCCACCGAACGGGCTCCGGGACGTCGGCAGCCTCGACCGCGTCCAGCAGGGAGGGCGACGGGACCCGGCCCGCCTCGGCGGCCTCCGCGAGCGACGCCAGCACCGACGCTGTATCACGCGGCGGATAGGACGGCGGGGTGGCGTCACCGACGATCCGCTCCACCGCCAGCCAGGCGACGTGCTCGACGTCGCGCGCGTACAAGAAGATCGCTCGCATCAACGCGTCGGGCGCCGGGAGGTCGGGTTCGTCCACGAACCCGACCTCCCGCGCGACGTCCGGCTGGAGCTCCGCGATCAGCCGGGCGTCGCGCTTCCCCGTGAGCAGCTGGACGCCGCTCCGCACCCGGATCAGGAAGTCCTCGGCAGCGTCGGCCGCCTCGCGTTCGCGGGCACGGAGGACGCCTCCCATCGCGAGGTCCGCGCCGATCGCGGCCGACAACCACCCGAGCGACGCGACGTCGCGGAGCCCGCCGCTCCCCTCCTTCAGATCCGGCTCGAGCAGGTGTGCGCACGAGCCGTACCGGTCGCGCCGGACCTTCGCGGCCTCGCGGATCCGACGCGCGAACCCCGGAGCGTCGGACCGCGCGGCCGCTCGGACCGCTGCGAGCGCGCGATCGGCGAGCGATGCGTCGCCCGCCACCGGCCGCCCGTCGAGCATCGCCGTCCACGCATCGAGATGCTCCGCGGCGGCGGCCCTGCACGCCTCCGGCGTCCGGACGGCGTGGCCGACGACGAAGGCGGCGTCCCAGAGGGGGTACAGGAGCGCATCGGCCACCGAGGCCGCCGCCCGCTCGTCGTCGTGCACGATGAGGAGGTCGACGTCCGACGCGGGCAGCTGCGCCCGTCGTCCGTACCCACCCGTCGCGACGAGGGCCACGCCTTCCGGAGCGCCGGCGTCCGAGAAGAGCGCGCGGATGCAGGCGTCGACGAGATCCGCGCGACGTTCGGCCACGGATCGTCCGTGATGGCCGAGCGCGTACGCGCGCTCGAGCGCCGAGAGCTCGTCGCGAAGGGTCTCCGCCGGGCCGGCCACCGTCACCCCGACAGGGCGTCGGGACCCATCTCTCCGGTTCGGATCCGCATCACGCGGTCGACGTCGCTCACCCAGAGCTTGCCGTCGCCGATCTTCCCGGTCCGTGCGGCCTTCGCGATCGCGTCGACGATGCCGTCGACGTCGTCGTCCTCCACCACGATCTCGACCTTCACCTTCGGCACGAAGTCGACCTGGTACTCGGCACCGCGATAGACCTCCGTGTGGCCGCGCTGACGGCCGAAGCCTTCGACGTCCGTCGTCGTGAGGCCGCCGACGCCGATCTCGCGGAGCGCGTCCTTCACGTCGTCGATGCGGTGTGGCTTCACGATCGCGGTCACGAGCTTCACGCGGGCGAGCTTACCCCCGCCGTCCGGCCGGGCGGGGCGAGCACGACCTCAGGATCCGGGCGGTCCCGCGCCGACGCTGCGGGACCGCCCGCGACCCCGAACAACCGCTTGCGGTACACGAGCCACACCACGATGAGCAGGTTCACGACGAGCGCGCTGATCCGGAACAGGGTCACGCGGTGGACGAGCTCGAAGATCTCGAACGGCATCAACCCGGCCGTCGCGATGACCGTGAGGTACTCGGCCCATCGCCGCTCGTGCCACAGGCCGATCGCCTCGACGAGCTCGAGCACGGCGTAGGCGAGGCTCGTCGCGATGAGCACGTCGAGCGCTCCGGTGCGAAGGTCGACGAGCCGCTGGAGCTCACGCACGAGGAAACCATGCGAGCCGCCCTGCGTGGAGTTGGCGGCGGCCTGGTTCAGCGCGTCGAGGAAGCGCTGCGCCGTATCGCGGAGCGGGCCGATGTTCAGCCGGAGCTCGAGCGCGACCGCGAAGACGGCCCCGAACAGCACGACGTGGACCAGCCGGTCGATCGCGATGATCCGGAGCACGATCGCCTCGCGCAGCTCCTCGCCGCGGCGCGGCAGCGGGATCCGTGCGAGCGGCGGCAGCGCGTGGGCCTTGGGCTCGATCGGCCGCGGCACGACGATCCACGAATCGCACCGGAGGCACCTCGCGAGCCGGCGACCGTCCGGGAGGTCGATCCCCACGCCCGCGTCCTCTGGCCGCAGCACCTCCACGGCGGCAGCCGGGAGGATGTGACCTCGTCTGGAGCACACGAGGAGCTCCGCGTGCCACCGCGGGTGCAGGATGTGATCCCACGTGCGACGGAGCCACGAGCTCACGCGCGAAGCCTAGACCGGGCGCGACCCCTCGATCGTCCCCCCGTCGGCGCTACTCGCCAACAGCCTTCTTGCGCGACGTCGTCTTCTTGGCGGCCGGCTTCTTCGCGGCCGGCTTCTTGGCCGCGGACTTCTTCGCGGACGTCTTCTTCGGCGCGGGCTCCTGCTTCTTGGCGGCGGCGACCGATGCCTTCAGCGCCTCCATGAGGTCGACGACCTTCGCGGTCGGCTCGGGCGCCACGACCTCGATCTCCTGCCCGTGGAGCTTGGCTTCCACGATCTCCAGGAGCCCCTCGCGGTACTCGTCCGAGAACTGCTCGGGCTCCCACTCGCCCGCGAGCGACTCGATCAGCTGCCGGGCCATGGCCATCTCCTGGTCGGTCACCTTGCCGCCGACGTCCACGCCGCCGAAATCGGCCTCGCGGAGCTCGTCCGGCCAGTACATCGTCTCCAGCACGAACGCGTCGTCCTTGAACCGCAGCGCGGCCAGGTGCTCCTTGTCGCGGAAGCTGACCTTGGCGATCCCGACACGGCCGTCCTCGCTCATCGCCTCGCGGAGCAGGGCGTACGCCTTGGCGCCGGTCTCCTCGGGGATCAGGTAGTAGCTCTTCTTGAACATCACCGGGTCGATGTCGTCGAGATCGACGAAGCGCTCGATGTCGATCGCACGGCTCGACTCGACGGGCACGGCGTCGAAGTCCTCGTCCGTCAGCACGACGTAGCGGTCCTTCTCGACCTCGTAGCCCTTGACGATGTGCTCGAAGGAGACCTCCTCGCCGTCCTTCTCGCACACGCGCTTGTAGCGGATCCGGCCGCCGTCTTCGTCGTGGAGCTGGTTGAACTTCAGGCCCTTCTCCTCGGTCGCCGGGTAGACGGAGACCGGGATCGTCACGAGGCCGAAGGAGATGGCCCCTTTCCACATGGCTCGTGGCATCGTCGCCTCCCTGGGATGGCCCGCACGCTGCGGGAACTGTCAGTCTAGTCGGGGACGCCGACACACCCCGGCCACTTCAGAGGCCGAGGTGGCCCAGGGTGTCGTTGATCGTGTCGCCGGCATCCTGGGCCGTCTGGTCGACGACGCCGGTCACCGGGGAGGCGACACCACCGGTCGTCTGATCCACCGTGTCCGTCACGCCGTCGACGGTTGAGGTGACGCTGTCGACGGTCGAGCTGACGCCGTCCGTGATACCGCCTCCGCCGCCGGTCGGACCCGAGGTCGGGGATACCGAGCCCGGGTCCGCGGACGGGTCCTGGCCGCTCGAACCACCCCCCGAACGTCCGCCCGTCGAGCGATAGGAGGTCGAGTCACCGTTCGATGAGCGCGACGCGGGGTCCGTCGGAGAGGTGCTCGAGGAAGTCGTTGGGCTCGGCGTCATCGACGCGCCAGGGACCACCGCGGCCGGTCCCGATGGCGGCGCGCTCATCGCGCCGGCCGTCTGGATGCCACTCGCGAGGCCGAAAGCGCCGACGATCGCCGCGCTCTTCAGCGCGATCGCGATCTGCTCTCCGGAACGCTCGAGCCATCCAAGGACGGGCACGACCGCGATCCAGGACGTAGCGCCGACCCTCCACCAGAGCCGACCGATCGAGATGTTGAGGAACATGCGGACGATGTCCGGATCGAACTGCGTTCCGGCGCATCGGGCCAGCTCACGCCTCGCCGCGGGCACCGTCATCGGCTTCTTGTACGCCCGTGCCGCTGTCATCACCTCGAATGAGTCGGCCACCGCGACGAGTCGCGCACCGAGCGAGATCTCCTCGGCGGCGAGGCCCGACGGATAGCCCGCACCGTCGAACCGCTCATGATGCTGTTCGATCGTGGTCGCCCACCGACCGAGCCATGGCAGGAGCGGCGCCGCGATCGCAGCTCCCTCGGCCGGGTGGGCGGCGAGGCGCTCCCACTCCGCGGGATCGGGTTTTCCGGGCTTGTTGAGGATCCGTCCGGGCACGTGCAGCTTGCCGATGTCGTGCAGCAGCGCCGCCCAACGGAGCCGATCGCGGTCGTCCTCGTCGAGGTGGAGTTCCGAGGCCAGCATGTCGGCATAGGCGCGGACGCGCTCGGAATGACCACGCGTCTTCCGATCGTGCGCGGAGAGCGCGGCGACGAGCTCGAGGATCTGGCGCGCCGCGGAGGCCGGATCGTCGTCCACGCCGCGGGCCTTCGCAGCGTCGATCCGTTCGTGGAGCCGGCGGACGTTGCCAGCCGTGCGCGCCATCGCGAACCGCGACGGGGCCTGGTCGGGGAAGGTGAGCGAGAGCTGCAGGAGCACAGCGAGCGGAAGGACGCGCCGGCCGAGACGTTCGAGCAGGAGCGCCACGAGCGTCCCGACCCCGATCAGCCAGCCGATCCAGAGGATCCTGCTGGGACCGTCCGGCGCCGGTGTGGCACGGCCCAGCGCCCACACGACGGCGACCGCGGCCGTGGCCGGGACGAGCATCACGACGAGCCTGGTCGCAGCGCTCGCGATGGGGTGCGCCCGCCATCGGCCGGCAGATGAGCGCGTCGAACGGGTCGGGGGGATGCCGCTCACCTGGAAGGTATCGGCGGGATCCCTCGGCGATTGATCGCTGGCTACACGCCCGACGAACGCAGCCGCCGAAGGATCAGCCAGCCGATCGCGATGATCAGGGCGACGTAGAAGACCGCGTAGCCGAGAGGGTGCCGCGCCGCTCCGCCCGACCCCGTCGCCGACGTTTCGGCGACGCAGCAGATCGTCGAACCGCCAGGCCGGAACACGTGCAGGTTGCCGTCGGTCCCACTCATGTACACGGACCCGTCCGCGACGGTCACGAAGTCGTTCGCG
>Ga0075434_100001322_pt1 | contig 20722 bp, 31 predicted proteins | sample RhiMethybrSRZTD3_FD_75298 | JGI IMG/M metagenome (GOLD analysis project Ga0075434, IMG submission 75298) | Populus rhizosphere microbial communities from Tennessee, USA - Rhizosphere MetaG P. TD hybrid SRZTD3 | ecosystem: Host-associated > Plants > Roots > Rhizosphere > Soil | place: USA... | reverse complement strand
TCGAGGACGTCGCGATCTTCAACTCGTTTACGGCGACGCTCCGGACCGACGACCGGGTCGAACGCATTCGCATGTCCTGGCCGACGAACTCGCTGTACTCCACTCTCGGCGCGCGCCCGCAGCTGGGCCGGCTGCCGGTCCCCGAGGATGAGTCAAACGTTGCCGTGATCAGCGACGCACTGTGGCGTACCTGGTTCGGGCGTGACTCGAACGTCATCGGCAAATCGTATGAAATCGCAGGACTTCGGCGGACTGTGGTCGGGGTCATGGGACCCGAATTCCGGTTCCCCACCGATAACACCATGCTTTGGATCTCCGCCGAGGTTCGGGCCGAGGGGCTCCAGCCCGGACAGTTCGGCACCCAGCTCGTGGCGCGCATGGCGCCGGGTACAACCGTGCAAGCCGTGGCGAGCGAGCTGACCAGCCTGTCGAAACGGCTGCCCGAGCGGTTCGGCGGCACGCCCGGATATGCCGGCATCATCGCCCGGCATCACGCCGTCGTGCGGCCGCTCCTGGACGAGCTTCTGGGGTCAGCCGCGCGCTCGTTATGGGTCCTGCTCGGCGCCGCTGCCATCGTCCTGGTGATCGCCTGCGCTAACGTCGCCAACCTGTTCCTGGTGCGCGCCGAAGGCCGCCACCGCGAGCTGGCGGTCCGCCGCGCCATCGGGGCCACGGCTCGGCAGCTCGTCCGGCTGCAGATGACCGAAACGTTGCTGGTGGCGGCCGTAGCCGGCGTGCTCGCCGTGGTGCTCGCCGCAATCACATTGCCCCTGTTCCTGCATGCCGCACCGCCGGGGATTCCACGACTCGACCAGGTGGGCCTCACCTTCCCTACCCTGTTGCTCACGCTCGTCGCGGTCCTGGTCGTCGGGCTCGTCTGCGGAGCGGTCCCGGCGCTGCGTGCCTCGTCGCCGGATCTCCATCGATTGCGCGAAGGCGGACGCGGCGCGACGGGGCGCCGTCATCGCGGGCGGGACGGTCTGGTCGTGGGCCAGACAGCGCTGGCGTTGGTGCTGCTCATCGGATCGGGATTGCTGGTGCGGAGCTTCCGGGCACTCCGGCACGTGGACCCGGGATACTCCACCCGGGACATCTTCACCTTCCAGTTTGCCCCGGAGCAGGAGCATCTCTCGGACGGTCCCGCATGGGCCCGCTTTCATCTGGATTTTCTTAGTCGCCTCTCTTCCCTTCCCGGCGTGACCTCGGTGGGCCTGGTCGAGAACGTGCCGCTCAACGAAAGCACCCGCGACGCGCGTTACCGTACGGAATCGAGTAGCGACCCCGAAGGCACACTGGTCAATTACACGTTTGCCGCAGGCGACTATTTCCGGACGATGGGGATCAGTTTACTCGCCGGCCGCCCGTTCGAGGTCGACGAACAGCTCACCAAACTGGGCAGCGTGGTCGTCAGCAAATCCGCGGCGACACTGTTGTGGCCAGGACAGGACCCGGTTGGCAAGCGTGTGCAGCGCAGTGGCGATACGACCTGGTCTGCCGTGGTCGGCGTGGTGAACGACGTCCGGCAGGATGGCTTTCGCGATACCCCCCAGGCAGTCATCTACTACCCGCTGGTGGGTCCAACGCCGGACGCGTGGGCGATCACGACTCCCGCCTATGTCGTGAAGACCGCGCGGGCCGAGGTCATCGCGCCCGAGATCCGTGCCCTGATTCGCGAGGTCGCGCCGGAAGCTCCGATGTACCGGGTGTTCACGATGGCGGGACTCGCGGCCGATTCGATGGTGCAGCTCTCGTTCACGATGCTGACGCTCGGCGTGGTGTCCGGGCTGGCGCTGATTCTTGGCGCCGTAGGTCTCTACGGGGTGCTGTCCTACGTGGTCGCCGAGCGCACGCGGGAGATCGGCGTCCGCATGGCGCTCGGCGCGACGAGCACGCAGGTACGACGGATGGTCGTCGCCCAGGGCAGCCGTGTGGTGGCGGTCGGCATCGCGATCGGTGTCGCGGCTGCGCTCGCGGCGACCCGCGCGCTGGGAAGCCTGCTGTTCGGTGTGGCTCCCATGGACCCCGCAACATTCGCGGCCATGTCCGCCGTGATGATCGTCATCGGGCTCCTGGCGAGTTATCTGCCGGCGCGTCGGGCGTCCAGCATTGATCCGATCGAGTCGTTGCGCAGCGAGTAGTCAAACGCCTTCGCGATGTGCGGCGTCATGCAGGTCTCAGGAGAGAAAGCGGGTACGCTGCTCTGGGGTGGGGACCAGGCACTCGGGACCGCCGCGCGTGAGACGATGGCGGTGTTTGGCAACTAGCCGGTACACGGCATCCCGCAGCGGGCCTGGAACGAGCGTCGCCAGCATGGCGATTCGCCAACGTCCTCCCAGATAGGCCGCGATCCGAATCGCCGCGGCTGATTGGGTGAGGACGGTTTCTCTTCGAGCATCGCCCGATGTCGCTTCTACCCAAACGATCGAATCGACGTCGACGAGCTCCGGGTGACGGACCAGGACGCCGTGGGCAAACACACCTTGGAGCGGGGCAAATCGCAGATCTCGCTTGCGGTCGCGCTTCAGAACGAACTGGACGCTCTGGGCACAAAAGCCGCAGGTACCGTCATACAGGAGAACCGGTCCGTCAGGATTCACCGGTCCTTCGAGGATCCTGACAACTTGTAAACCACAAATCCGCCGGCTCCCATGATCAAGACTGTTGGGATCCAGCCAACCAGGTTGAGGAGAATCATGCCGATGACACCTACAGCGGCGCCCTGGACCCATCCGATGAGCTGGCCCTTCGTACGGGCTTTCTCCACGTCCTTCTCGGAATAGACGGTTGGCAGGTTGTCTGTGGTCATGGTTGGCTCCGGTCGCTCTATCCCTTCACGAAGGGTTCGCGCGATTCTCGTAATGGGAAGACACCGCTCCACACCCGCAAAAATAGTGAGATCTCAGTCGACGTGTGGGGATGCTCCTGCCTAGCGCTGTGGGTCCACTTTGCGCGGTTCCGGTCGCTGTGCCAGGATCCGTTCGGCGAAGTCCAGACGCTCCTGTGTCTCGCTCAGCTGCTGCCGCAACTGGTTCACCTCGGATTCCAGTGCGCCGAGGGCTTCGATCGCATCGGGTGACTCGAGCGAGGCTTGGCGCTCGATCTTGTCGGGGAGCTGCAACTGCCGTCGCGCCCATAGCCCGAACGCGACCGCGAGGGCCGCGTGTACTGTGGCATGCGCCGGTTCGGCTGATCCCGCTGCGAATCCGGCCCAGACCAAATTGAGTACGCTGAGGCCGACGGCGATCGGGAACCAGATAGGAGACTTGAAGGTCATGGTGAGATCCTCTCCAACGTTTGGCGGCCGGAGGAGGTTTCACTACCCGGACCGCGGGCTCCGCAACACCGCACTGATGCCGAGGGCGACCAGAAACGCCGGCGCCGCGGTGATGACCGGCCAGATCGCGAGCGACAGGAGCAAGCGCTGTTGGTGCTGCGGGCTCGATTCGATGGACAGAGAGTGGATGTTTGCCGCAACGGCAAGCCCGAATGCTCCGAGCGCGGCGCCGTACGCGACGTGCAGGGCCGCCGAGCCGGGTGGGTGCCGCAGCCGGAAGCGCTCGTACGCAATGTGCGCCGCGTATCCGATGGCGCTCACCACCCACGCTGCCAGGCGCCACGCGCGCGCGTGAGAGGTCGGTAACGCGAACCCGATACCGATGAGCGCGTAGGCGAGGCCGAAGAGAACGACCGCTCGGACCCACGTGGAACCACCTGATTCAGCCAAGGCTCAGCGGACCTCGAACTCGGCATCGACTTCGACCGCGCACCCATAGGGTAGGCTCGCGCCCAGGGCGGTGCGCGTGTGCCGGCCGGCATCGCCGAAGACCTGCACCATCAGATCCGATGCGCCGTTCACGACCTGTGAGTGTGACGAGAATTCGGGCGTCGCGTTCACGAAGCCGCGAACGCGGAGACAGCGCACGACGCGATCGAGGTCCCCGTCCAGGGCCGCACGAACGACCGCCACAACATTCAGGGCACACAGACGCGCGGCCTCCTGACCTTGCGCGATATCGAGCTCCGCACCGAGCCGGCCGATGAAGCGCCGCTCGTTTTGCCACTTCGGCAGCTGGCCCGTGATATAGAGGATAGCCCCGCTGCGGGTCCACTGGACGTAATTGGCACCCGGATCGCTGACGGGTGGCAGGGTGATGCCGAGCGCGGTGAGGCGACTCAGGACAATGCCTGACACTGGGCGCAGTCCAGAAAGTTCGGGAGCGAGGGCAGTCGTCTGAAGGTCAGATGTATCACACGACAGGATGTCACAGGGCTCAGTAGACGAATGGAATGAGACGCCGTCGCGTTCGCATGAACTCCCGGTACGGCTCTCCGATCGCCGCGAGGAGGGCACGTTCCTCGACGCCTATGCGATATCGGTAGGTCACAAATGATGCGAGCAGCAGCAGGATCGTACTGCCCCAGCTGCCCAGGGCCACCCCGACGCTGGTGTTCATCAGGATGCCGGCGCTGTAGGACGGATGGCGCACCAGCGCATAGGCCCCGGTCGTCACGATGGACTGGCCGGGCGCGGCGCGGACGTCGCCGGTGAATGACGCGCCCAACAGCCGCCAGCAGTGGCGACGGAGCAGGCTGCCCGCGATCAGCATGACGACGCCGATGACGAAGACGACAGGCCGCCAGGCGGCGGGCAGGCGCAGGAAGGGCACCCACGCCAGCGGATAGGCGATGGCCATGGCGGCCGACATCCCCCAAATGATGACACGGAACGAGCCCGCGTCTGGTGAATCGGCGCGGGTTGCGGGCTTCCGTGCCTTCCGAACGATCCCGAATTCGGGTGAGAACGCCCAAACGACGACGGTCCAGTAGAGCAGCCAGTAGGGCCACACGAACGGGAGGGGTCGCATGATCATCCTTGGACTTCAGCTGGCGACACGTCTTCCGCGTTCACGCGGGCCGTCACTCCAGCAGTGTCGGCGACTCGGCTCCACCCAGCGTTCCACGTCGCGCAGTCACAACGGAGGTCGTAGCAAACAGCGCCCCCATGGGTCCGGTGATCAACCCCACGCTCGCGTCTGCACCGGTGAGCAGAGGAATCGCCGCGGCACCGAGCAACCCCCAGAGCGCGACACGCCCCAACGAGAGCTCGCGGATCGTCCGGCGCCGCTCAGCCACAGCGATGAGCGCGGAGAAGCCAAGTCCGGAGAGAAATCCGACGAGACCGAGGACGGCCGCAACTTTGCCCGGCCCCTCGCCGGCGTCGATTTGGTCGGGGCGGACAATGCCGACGACGAATCCAAGGACGAGCCCAATCGCTGCCCACAACACTCCCCACGTCGCACCGATTCCCAACGTGCCGCGGAGACGTCGAACGAGGTCGGTCATTTGGATTGTGTTTAAGCTGTGACCCGCGGCCGCCGCGGACAAGTCGGACCATTTTGCGGCGCTTGTTACGAGGCCCTCGGCGGCGCCAGGGACTTCCGAAAGCATCGAATCCTGACGGTCTCCACGAAGCCGAGTGCCCGATGTGCCGCGGCGCTGGGTTCGTTGTCGATGAGCGCGTCGGAACCGAACTCCGTGCACCCCTGGGCCAGTGCCCACGTTTCGGCGGCGGCCACAAGGGCCCGTCCAACACCCTGGCGCCGGGCCGTCGGAACGACGTACCACCCCTCGAGGTACGCCACCCGGTCCGTCAGGCAATCTTCGGCATAGGCACGGATGGAGAGCTCCGCAAAGCCTAGCGGTTGCCCGGAGCCGTCAACGGCGAGCAGCACTTCGAGCGGCATCCGAAGTTTCCCGGCGAAAAACTGCTCGACCTCGCGGGCGTGCCCCGCCGCATCATCCTCGGGCCAGAGGGCTTGGCGCATTCGCACCCAGGCGGACGCGTCGGCAGGTTTCGCGGGGCGAACGTGAATCATCGATACTGCCACGGTCCTCGGATCCCTTCAATCAGGATGATCTCCGCAGCGTCAACGGCTGGCCGTAAGTCAGCCGGCGCCAGATCCACTCGACGGGCCCGAAGCGGTAGTGTGAAAGCCACCAGGCGCCGTGTTGAACCCCACGAGGAACATGGGCTCGGGCCCCAGGGCACCGTAGGCATGGGCTATGCCAGGCGGGAACGTGAATCGGTACGCGGTTCCCGTGGTGACGTGGACATCCCGCCCCGACCTCGGTCCACACGACGTGCACGTTCCGTTGGGCGGTCAACAAAGCGAGTGTGAGTGGCTCGACGACAAACCCGCGTGCATCGCGGGAAGGAGTCAGACGCTCACCTATCGCCAACGGAAGCACGGAGCCTTTCACCGATGGCCGGTAGACTGAAACGTGCACGATCCGCCGCTGAAGATGCCACTCGCCCCTGGCGTTGGGTCTGTCAGCTGTCCTTGCATCGCATTATAGCTCTCCACCACGACATCGAGATGCGACCCGACGACGTCCACCTGCTGCCACAGGGACGCGTTGATGTGCGCGGTTCGCACGTCCATGGTGCCGTTGATTTGGTATCGGGGCGGAACTCGGGCGTCGAAATCCCAGCCCCCGGTGACGGTGGCGCTCGGCGATGGCGCCTGGCCGGTGAGCACCAGGTCGAGGTGCAGCTGCTGGCCAGCGCCGGAGCTGGTGCACCCAGGGGGAGAATTGAGCACGAGGACCCAGGCACCGACGATCTGTGACGCCGGCAATCGCGGCACCACGGGGTCATGGCACGCAACGGCCAGGACGGCAGGGACAATCCAGAATCCACTACAGCATTGTGGTCGCGTCGTGATCAGCGCGCGCATTCGCATGCGGTCAGGGGTCTCCGGTCGCTGGTTGTTGACCGCAAGATCTATTGAGCCGCGAGTCGGCGCGACGACCAATGAATTGCGCGAATCTGCCAGCCCGTAGCCGATCGCGTCAACACGGCAAGCTCCGCACTCACACTCCGGATTGGCCGGCCCTCAAAGGTGCCGTCGACTCTGGAAGTGGAGCTCACCCAGGCAACGTTGCCGTCGAGCACCACCCGCAGCGGGCCGGTGGTCGTTGCCACGGCGACCGCGAATTGAATATCGGCTGGGAGGTGCGCCGTGCGGTACTCTGCCCGGGGTTCGATCGCTCCGGCCTCCAGGACGACGGCATCATCGGCCAGGAGGGCGAGAGCGGCTGTTGAGTCGCGACGAGCCAGAGCCTGGTGAAACCGTTGCACCGCCTCGCGCACGGCGATGGAGTCGGAGGCGGATGCTTGTGCCAGCGCGGCGCCGGGCGCGACGAGGGCGCAAGCGACGAGGAAAACGATTGTGGCGGTGCGCATCCACACTCCAGAGGTGGGAGATCAGGGAGTGGGAGGTGTGTCCTGACGGACCCACCTCAGAGCTCGGAACGCCAGGAGAATCGTGAACGCAAGACCTACGCAGCCGTACCCGACGATGAGGCAGAACGGTGCGAGTCCCATCACCATCTCCCCATAGGAGCCGCGAAACAGGAGGAGGACCACGGGATAGGCTACGGCTGAGACCATGACACTGAACACAAGGGGCGAGAGGAGAAACGCCTTGCGAATCCGCCGAGTCGGTTGTTCGATCGACCAGCCCGCGAATCCGATCGCGAACACGGTATACGGGACGAGCGTGGACCACACGAAGAATTGGCGGATCAGTCGCTCCCCCGGATTGGTTGGACCGCTCAGGACGACCCAGAGCGTTCCTACAACGACGGGAAACACCGGGGCCCACCGGTAATACGACCGCTCAGTCATGGAGGTGGCGGATACTTCCATCCACGCATGGCGTAGTACTTCTCCCAACGCGCTCCATCGCTATTCAACCCGTCTCCACGTGTGCCGTCATTTGCTCTGCACCGCATGGCCGCCGAACTCGTGTCGCAGCGCGGCGATCACTTTGGCGCCGAACGACTCCTCCTGGCGAGAGCGGAACCGGGCCAGCAACGACATCGTGATGACCGGTGCCGGCACGTCGAGGTGCATCGCTTCCTCCACCGTCCAGCGCCCCTCCCCCGAATCCTGCACGTAGCCCCGGATGGCGGCCAGCTGGTCGTCACGGGCGAACGCCCGCTCGGCCAGCTCGTTCAGCCAGGAGCGCACCACGCTGCCGTGGTTCCACAGCTTCGCGATCTGGCCCAGGTGAAGCGTGAAATCCCGAGAAGCGTGCAGGATCTCGTAGCCCTCGGCATACGCCTCGAGCAGTCCGTACTCGATCCCGTTGTGTACCATCTTGACGTAGTGGCCGGCCCCGGGCGGGCCCACGTGGGCATAACCTTCAGGCGGCGCGAGTGTCTGAAAGATCGGCTCGCAGTGTTGGAACGCTGATGGGGAGGCGCCGATCATAAGACAGTAGCCGAGCGTGAGGCCCCAGACCCCGCCGCTCGTCCCGGCGTCCACGAATTCGACTCCCTGTGCCTTGAGCACCTCAGCACGGCGCAGCGAGTCGTGGAAGTTCGAGTTGCCGCCGTCGATGACGATGTCTCCTTTGGCGAGATGGGGCACGAGCTGCTCGAGGGTGATCTCGACCGGCGCGCCGGCCGGCACCATGAGCCAGACGACCCGGCGCGGCGCAAGCAGCCGGGCAACGTCGCCGAGGTCCTTCGCTCCCGTGACTCCCTTGCCGGCGTGCGCCTTGACTGCGTCGGCGCTGCGGTCGTACACAATCAGCTCGTGCCCGCCCTGCAGCAGCCGCCGCACCATATTGCCGCCCATGCGGCCCAACCCGATCATCGCCAGTTGCATCGTTGCCGCTCCCAAAAAGGTCGCGCAGACCATTTCTCGAGCCAGCAGAATAGCCCCGATTCCGTCGGTGGTATAGGATTGGGGCCACTTCATGCACACTGGGCTCTACGTGGTAATGGGCGTCTGCGGCTCCGGCAAGACCACGATCGGAGTGCCACTCGCGCGCGAGCTCGGCCTCGAGTTCGTCGAAGGTGATGCCCTGCACCCTCAAGAAAACGTGCAGCGCATGGCGGCCGGGATCCCGTTGACGGATGACGACCGCCGCGGTTGGCTGGTTGGGATCGCGACCCGACTCCGCGCCGCGAAGGGCGCCGGCGTTGGTCTCGTCGTCTCGTGTTCGGCGCTGAAGCGGAGCTATCGTGACTTGCTGCGCACCGTTGGGGATGCGGACGTGCGGTTCATCTACCTGGCCGGGAGCCGGGCGCTCCTGAAGGAGCGCATGGGGCAACGGCGCGGGCATTTCATGCCGCCCTCGCTGCTCGAGAGCCAGCTCGCCATTCTGGAGGAGCCGGCGCCGGACGAGCGCGCCTGGGTGTGCGATATCCGCCAGGCGCCGGAAGTCATCGTCGCCGATCTCGTCAAGCGCTCGGCATGAGCGCGAACACCCGGCTCCTGCTCTACGGACTGGCGGCGGTCGTAGCGCTGATCGTGCTGATCGCGCGCTTCAAGCTGCACCCCTTCGTCGCATTGATCGTAGTGTCGCTCGGCATGGGGGCCGCCGCCGGGATGCCGTTGGGCAGCGTCGTGAAGGCATTCATGGGCGGGGTCGGTGGCGTGTTGGCATTCATCGCGGTCGTGGTCGGCCTCGGCACCATGCTGGGGAAGATGATGGCGGAGTCCGGCGGCGCGACGCGCATCGCGAACACCCTGATCGCGAGGTTCGGCGAACGCCGCGTACACTGGGCGATCATGTTCGTCGCCTTCATCGTGGGCATTCCGGTCTTTTTTCAGGTTGGGTTCGTGCTGTTGATTCCGCTGGTGTTCACGATTGCGCGCCGTTCGGGGCTCTCACTCGTGAAGATCGGAATTCCGCTGGTGGCCGGGCTTTCGGTCGTCCATGGGATGGTCCCACCGCATCCGGCGGCGATGCTCGCGGTCGGTGCGTATCAGGCGGATGTGGGGCGCACGATCCTCTATGCCCTCGTGGTCGGGCTGCCGACGGCGGCACTGGCGGGCCCGATCTTCGCCTCGTGGGTTGCGCCGCGCGTGGTACTCCCCGCGGAGAACCCGATGGCGGCGCAGCTCGCCGGCGAGCCGGCGCGGGACCTGCCGGGCTTCGGCATCACGCTCTTCACCGTGCTGCTCCCGGTGATCCTGATGCTGGGCGCGAGCACCGCCGATCTGGTGCTCGACCCGTCGAGCACGCTCCGCTCGGGGCTCGATTTCGTCGGGAGCCCGATCATCTCGCTGCTCGTGGCCCTGCTCTTCTCGTTCTGGTCGTTGGGATACCGGCAGCACTTCACCCGTGACCAGATCCTCAAGTTCGCCAACGACTGTCTCGCGCCCACCGCCTCCATTCTCTTCGTGATCGGCGCCGGGGGAGGATTCAACAAGGTGCTGCTGGAGAGCGGCGTGGGGAAAGCGATCGCCGACCTGGCGCTGGGATCGCACGCCTCGCCGCTCCTGCTCGCCTGGACTGTAGCGGCGCTGATCCGTGTGGCGACCGGCTCGGCGACGGTGGCGATGACGACGGCGGCGGGTATCGTCGCCCCCATCGCGGTGGCAACACCAGGTACGCACGCCGAGCTGTTGGTGCTCGCGACGGGCGCGGGATCGCTGGTGCTCTCCCACGTGAACGATTCGGGGTTCTGGCTGATCAAGGAGTTCTTCAACATGACCGTCCCGCAGACTTTGAAGACGTGGACCGTTGCCGAAACGATCATCGGCGTGGCGGGTCTCGGTTTCACGCTGCTGCTCAGCCTCGTGGTGTAATGGGACAACTGGAGGACACATGCGCGGAGTGGGTGCGGAGTTCTGTGGACAGTGCATCGCGGTGGTCGTGGCTCTCGGGGTGGCGGCATGTGCACCCCGCCCCGCCTCGGACCAGGGTGCGGCCGACTCGACCGCGACGCGAGCGCTGAGCGCGGACGGGTGGATCGACGTGACGGCCACGCTCGACCCGGCGACGACTCCTGTGTATCAGGGCGACGCGCCGATGAAGTTCGATTTCCTCAAGGACATGCGCAAAGGCGATAAGCTGACGCTGTCGGTCTACTCGATGGGCGCCCACAGCGGGACGCACATCGACGCCCCGATGCATTTCATCGCCGATGGCGCACCGATCGATCAGGTAGCGTTGTCGCCGTTGATCGGTGCCGCGCTCGTGATCGATATCGCCGACAGTGTCCAGGCGATCGATGCGGCGGAGCTGAACCGCCACGACTGGAAGAGCGCGCAACGCGTCCTGTTTCGGACGCGGAGTACGCTGCGCGGCTGGATGGACTCATCCACGTTCCATCGCGACTTCGCCTACATCGCGCCCGATGCGGCGCAGCTGCTGGCGGACGCGGGAGTCAAATTGGTCGGCGTCGACTACATCTCTGCCGAGCAATTCGGCGCAGCGGCGCCATTGACGCACCGCATTCTGCTCGGTCGCGGGATTCCGATCGTGGAGGGGCTGGATCTGCGTCCCGTGCAGGCGGGTGACTACGACGTGATCGTGCTGCCGCTCAAGGTCCGAGGGCACGAAGGGGCGCCGGCGCGGGCAATCCTGAGGAAGCGGACCGGGAATCAACGGATCCCGACGCCGTGATCCTTTTCCTTCCGAACGGCTCGTAGTGCGGCGATACAGATTGCTTTCGGCCTCGGCTGATCGTCGGAGCACGCTGAACGCGAGCCCTTGCGAAAGCAGACTTCTCGATCTGTCTCCGCGAACGTAAACCCGTTCTGCTCCATCTTCATGCGGACCTCGTCCGCGTCCGTGTCGTCGGCATCATACGACTTGAGATCATCGCGACAGACGAACGGTGGCTGCCCGCGTCTCGGGTCATTGTCCGCGACAATCGCGAGGCCCATGATTTCTTCAGCGACCTGTTCTCGTAGCAAGGGAATCATTGGCTGGCCTTGTTGGTCAGCGCGCTGATCGGGGTCAGCGAGATCTTCCGGAACTCGACCTCGGACCCTTCCGACTGCAACGCGATCTGGCCGCGATCGGCGGTCGCGTCCGAGCCGTCATTGACCAGGTCGCCGTTGACCCAGACTCTGATCGAGCGACCGACAGCCTCGATGACCATGGTGTTCCAATCGCCAACCGGCTTCTCGGAGCTGTCGGTCAGGTTGAGAATGCGTCGGGCTTTGCCTTCCGTGGTCCCCCACTGCGCCGGTGGTCCGCGACGTCGCTCCATGTCGGGAACGTGGATGTCTTCCAGGATGCACCAGAAATCGCCGGCGTTTCCGTGTTCCATCTGCACTTCGATGGAGCGCGGGAACATCCCGTAGAGCGCGCGTAGCGTCGACGCGTGCACCAGCACCCCGGCATTCCCCGGTTCTGCTGAGAAGCGATACTCGACCTCGAGGCGGTAGTCGCGGTAACTGGAATCTGTGATGAGATGCCCGCGAGGCTCACCGGGGCTCACGAGCACCCCGTTGCGGACAAGGAACGGGTTGCGGAGCCGCACGTTGGAGTCGGCGGCGGGCACGTCGGCGTGCCAGCCGGTGAGGTCCTTGCCGTTGAAGAGGGCCTGCGGCTGCCGCTGCGACGCGCAGGGAGACGTCCAGCCGAACATCGCGGTCGAGCAAGCGATGAGAATCAGGAATCGTTTCATGAGGCCCCCTGGGCGCCACTCTCCTCGGTACAACGCTGCCACAACGCATCCGCCAGCACGCGCAGCGCACTCAGCTCGGCTTCGGTCAGGGACCGGGGTGTGTGGCGGTCGCCCTCGCTGAGCCAATACGTGCCCCGCATGCTTCCATCGGGTTCGATACGGGCTCCGAGGCTCTCCTGGCGGGCGCCACCGGCCGTCGCGACCAGGTCGCTCACCATGCCCGACCTGCCGTTTTGGTCGTACATCCCCACGATCACCCGCAGCCCGGTGGCGCCATCGCCGAGCACGAGCCGGACCTCGCGCCAGCCGACGAAGGGCTCACCGGGGACGGTGGCGGAGTGGCACTCGCCTTCGTTGGGAGGGAGCGGGTCGAGCAGCGTCACCGGCATGGGTGAATGTATCGGGCTGTGGGAATAGTGCCGCGCTCACTGCGTCAGGCCGATTTGCCGCATGAACTCGTGGTTGTCCCAGAAGAGCCATTCGTGATCCATGGTGCCGCCCTTCCAATGACCGATCGTCGCCATGGTGAGCTGAAACGACTTGCCGGTGGGCGGGATCGTTTTGCCGTCTCCGGTCGGCATCGGCTGCGAGAAGGTGCCGGTCATGACCCCGGTGACCGCGGTGTAATCGCCCGAGCAAATGCGGATGGGGTGAGACGCGATGCTGGTGCTGGGCGCATAGACGAACATGCCCTTCAGATCTTCGATGTGCCGCGCGATGCCCTGGGTATCATGCCCATCCGGCCAGGTCACGACGATGTCGTTGGCATGACTCTCGGACAGTCGGTTCCACTTTTGGTGGGTGAAGACGTCGAAATCGAGCGTGTCGAAGGTCGCCAGGCGTGCCGCGCACTGGTCGGCCTGTTGCCCGGTCGACGGCCGTGCGGCGCGCGCCACGAGCGAGATTCCCACTAGCGTCCCGAGACCCATCGTGGTCAGTGTGAGTGCCTTCATAGAATCCTCCTGGAATGAGACTCTCAGTGCGGCGATTGGATCGGCTGGAAGTTCCGAATAGTGAAACTCCACTGTCTACCCAAACGATCGGTCGCATCCCCAGACGCGTGGCTGGGAAAACGCCAGTGTCGGTCATACCGGATTTTGGTCCAGGTGTGCGGAGTGTTGGCGAACGCCGCGATCCCATCGAACATTTGGGACACGGTCGGGTGAGACATGCCGAGCGCGAGATTCGGGCCGCGGCCCGCGGGGGGCGCGTCGATCAGCTGTGCCTCCGTGACCGAGTCGTGTCGGACGGTGACTCGCCACCACGCGCCGGAACCGGGACAGATACAGTTCCGCTGATACTCGAACACATACGAGTCAGGACGAACCCGTTGCCAGGTCGCCTGGGCGTCCTCGAGCGACGGTCCGCAGGCCCAAAGCCCGAGCAGTGCCACGGGAAACGGCAAGCTTCGGAGCCGGCGACTCACGGCGATCGCGCGCCGACGACCTGGACCGGAACCCCCGCCGCCCTGATGACTGTCCGGCCACAGCCGTATACCTGACAATCGCGCGGATCGAGAATATCCGCCCAGGCGCTGAGCGACGCACTCCCCCCGGAGCGCAGTGGTGGCACCGTCAAGAAGCGGTCCCACGCGATGCTCTGGCCGGCGATGAGGGGGTGAGAGTCGCCATCGCAACTTTCCTGGTCGAAGAACGAAACGGCGCGTACCGTGTCGAAGTACGTGGCCAGCTCGACGCCGTATCCCCGCCCAACGCAGAACGTGACCTCTCGTGAGCCGGTGTTGGTGACGTGGAACGTGACGTGCAGTGTATCGCCCACGGCCATGCGAAGTGGAGCGACCTCAACGGCGAGGGTGATCGCCCGATAGCGGCGGGCCGCCGCCGAGTCATCCGGGAACATGGTGTGCTGAGCCGCAGCAACGCGGTGGCCTCCGATGCAGGCGATGACAATGCCAATGTACCACGCGTTGCACAACAGGTTCAGGTGCATGGGAGACGCCACGTTCATCGGATCGCGTCCGGTCGAATGCACGCGCACGCCTACTGGGTGAGCGCAGTGCTGATGTGCAGGGTCACCATCTGCCAGCCAAGCGCCCCACCGCGCACCCAGGTCGCGGAATACCGGCGCCGGGTTGCATCGACGCGCCCATTGAACTCGAACTCCCATTCCGCGACGCCCACGACCGCGCAGGTCCCGGTGTAGCACCGCACGGTCACTTGTTGCGTGCGGAAGTAATGCATGCTGAGGCCCGCTTGCGGCCGGACGTCGCGGAGCTCGCCTTCGCGGTTCTTCAAAGACCCAGTGCCCCCGACAACGACCAGGTCCGGTGCGAAGAGCGCCTGGGCCAACGCCGCATCGTGCACGGCGTAGGATCTCGCCCATGCGCTGTCGAGACGCGCCACACTATCCGCTGCGGGCGATTGGGCCTGTGCGACCGTCGCGCAGGCCAGCAGGGCGCAGCCCAAGGCCATCGCCGGCAGCCCTCGATACTGCCGCGTTGTATTGATCAGGTGTCCTCCCGGCGTCGCCGCAGGTGCTGTTGGGCACCGACGACATAGGCCTCACGCAGCCACGCACGAAAGTCTGCATCGACCTCGGCTGGCGACACGAGTCGGAAATGATGCACATAGCAGCGCGGCGACATCGTTTCGATCCGGCGGAACCGCGGGTGTGATAGCCGTCGGGCAAGCACAACGTGACCATCCAGCCAGCGCTTCCGCGGGGTCACCTGGGCAAACGACATGCGCACCTGAAAGGCGATGCGTGTCTTTTCGGGAAGGATGATCACGGGCCCACAGGTGGTGACGGCATCGCGGACGGACTCATAGAGCACTCGCACCGCGGGGTCCTTCCCTCGGAAGTGGTGCGCCAGGTCGTACCGGCCGCAGGAATGCGACTGATTGCGGTTGGCGAAGCGGCGCTTGCATCGCGGGCATTTCCAGAGCGGATGATCAGCGAAGTCCATTATAGAAGTTCGGTTGCCCGCGGAGTTGGAGCAACGCGTGCACCAACAGCTCGAGGCAAACGAACGCCGAGCCAAATGAGCAGACGCCCGGTGACTTGCACCGATTGCGTCGCGGCCACAACCAGTCCCACCACCAGGGCGATGCCCCCGGTCCGTACGAGCGTGACCTGGAGCGGCTCATTCTCAGCCAAGACTCAGCGGAGCTGCCCGCGCATTGCTCCACCCGGAAAGACCGTGCTGTGAACGTTGACGTAGTACTGATCGGGATTGGCCAGCAAGTCATCGAGCACAGCTGCGGCCCGCGGCCGCGCGATGCCACGCAAGGTGGCCGGCTGGTCGCCAATTGTCGCGACTGGCACGCCAGACTCCAGGAAATCCCAGTGGATAGGGCCGTTGACGCCCGTCGGGCCCTTGTGGATGTGGGCCCGCGTGTACGTCTCGCTGCTCTTGTTGTTGATCACCAGCGTGAACTCGATCCTGCCATCGGGGAGAACGACGACCTGGGCACGACCCTTGGAATCAGATGTGCTGGCGTTGTTGGGCTCGTTTTCTGCGCGCAGCACGGTGTTGAACACGATCGGGGCCACGTCGGCGCTGGCGGACGCGGACGATGACGGCGGGTTACTCTCCGCCTGGGTCAGGGCTGCCGTGTTTCGCCCCGTACTCGTCGGCGGCACATCGGTGCATGCAGCAACGAGAAGCATGGCGGGCACGAAGATGTAGCGCATATGACCTCCACGTCGAGGGGGAACCAGCACGACCGGGTGTTCATTGTACTCCGCCCAGGCCGTGACGGACCCTCAGACTCCCGGTTAGGTGGCACGTAGCCGTCGCCCTAAGCGTCGAACGAGCCGGACTGCCAGTGCTGGGCTAAGGATGATCAGGGTCCACACCAACGCCGACACACCGATCATCGTCGCCCGGTAGCCGAACCCACCAAGCGCTCGGTGGGTCTCGAACAGCCATGCCTGCACCACGTATCCGGGGGCGATCACGATATACGCAGGCAGATTGTCCAGGTGGGTGAAGGCCAGGGCCGAGGCAACGCCCGTGAGAATCAGCAGCGCCATGGCGAGGTAGCGAAGGCGCACAGTTTTCAAGCCTTACGCTGCCGGGTGCGCCATTGCCAGAGCTCACCCGTCACCGCGGTCGCGAGACGACAATCCAATTGCCGGGCGGCCATCACGATCTGTCCCCGATGATGCCCTTCATGGGCGACGAAGTAGGTCAGCACATGCCCCACATCGAACGACAGGTTGCGCCACGTGTAAGCCTTGGAAGGCGGTACCCGGCCGTCTCGGCTGCACCCCAGCTCCAATACGGCGGCGATCCCCCGGCTGCTTCGGGTGAGGGCCGCGACGAGCTGCCGGCGCGTGATGGTCCGGCGATCCACCTGAACGGGGACGGCGATGCCGTGCTCCTGGCCCAGTGTCTTGATCCAGCTGCACCGCGAGTTGTGGAGATGGGCTCCAATCGCCCTGATAGTGCGGCTCGGGAGCCCGGGGACGGTCGCGGACCAGAGGGGCGCGGGAATGTTCTCGATGAGGTAGGCCGTGACGCGGTTGTTGGTCGCCCACGCGGCCAGGACCGAGTCTCGGAGATCAAGAGGTGGGGGGCGCATGCTACCCGCGCGTTAAAGGAGACGGGTGCGTGGGTTGATAGAGCCCGAGCTCACCACCGCTCGGGAGACGGATGGTGGTCCGAAGTCCCCAATCCTCCTCCTCGATCTCTGTCGCAACGACGCCTTTGGCGGCCAGGGCCTTGAGCGTGGCGTTGAGGTCGTCGCACATGAGATAGAGCACCGCGCCGAGCAGCTCGTGAGCCGCATGACGCTGGACGAAGCTCTCACTCGCGGGATGCACGGCGATCTCGGCCGGCGGCAAGGCGAGTATCAGCCATCCTCCGCCGGCGTCGACACCCTGAAAACCCAGGACGTCCTGCAGGAAGCGTCGATCGGCATCGGCATCCTTGCTATAGAGCAGAAAGTGAGCGCCGTTGATCATCGGTCTGTCGAGGGAAGAGGGTCTCTAAACGGCGCGCCACCAGTCGGCGAAGGGAGGTCTCGGAGCGGGCGCGCGGCGCCAGTTGAGCCAGATGAAAAGCGGGATGCTGAATGCCAGGGTCCCAAGGAGCGACAGCGCCAAGAACCACGGCCACTTCACCGGACCGAGAGACTTGTGAGCGAAGAAATACGACAGCAGAAACGTGGACAGCAGGAGATCGAGAAAGAACGCCATCGCCATCCGGTCGGACAGCGCCGCGGAAAGCGAGGAATAGTCGTGGACCATCCAGAAGAGAAAGAGTCCACCAGGAGCGAGGAGGCCGATCAGGGCGACGAGGAGGAGCCACATGGGAACTGTCTCCAGTGAGCCGTCACGCGGGTTTCGCCGCATGGGTCGAGGAAATCGTCAGTCGGGCGCGATCCAATCCCTTCGCTCCATCATCCTGGCCGATCAGCATCCGCACGGCACTCGCTTGCAGCGACACGGCAACGACCTTCCCTGCGCGCTCGTGCTTGCGGTCCACGGCGAACCCCAGCACGTCGCAATACCAGGCGACACTCGTGTCGAGGTCCTTCACCGTGAGTGAGGCCTCGAGGCTCTCGCCCTGCAAATCGTGAGTCGAGCTCAAGTACCTCCGAGGCCTGGGCGGCCCGCAATGCCAACCACGATGAGGAGCACGGCTGGCGGCACGAGCCGTCGTGAGCGTTCCATGCGTCATTCCCCGATCTCGAGTCTGGGCGAGCGACCTGACGGATCGCGCTGAAGCTGCGGCCTACGGGAGCCGCAATCAAGGAGGCGTGGCTGTCGGGGTCACGGCTGCTCCGACCGGAAGCCGCGGATCTGCGATACCGCATTGGACACCTTGTAGCCGATGAAGACCCGGCCCATCTCCCGCGTCGCTTTCGTCGGATCGCCGTCCACGCCGGTCGCTGCCTGTTGGGTGCTGTCGCTCGGCGCCAGCTTGTCGGCCCTGACCCAGCGGCCGCTGGTGTCGATGAACATGATTTCGCTCGTGTCGTCGGTGCCCGCGTGCGTATCGTATGGGATGTGGCGCAGGGCGAGATACGCGCGCATCTGTTCCTTTTCCTTGTAGTAGAGATCCGGCACGTAGCGCACGCGGATTCCTTTGGAGCGCCAGGTGGCATCGAGGGATTCGGCCGCGCTGCGGAGCTGATCCTGACCGCCGCCGTGATCGCCCATGATATAGATCTGCCGGAAGCCGGCCACGATGGCACTCGAGGCAATCTCTCGCACGACGCTTTCGAATATCGATGGGGACAGTGAAACGGTACCGGGGAATCGCATATGCCCGGTTTTCGCGACCGGGTCACCGGCAGGTGCGAAGGGGAGCGTCGGGTAGACCAGGGCGTCACCCAGCTCCTCGGCAATTCGTTGGGCGACGTAGTGCGCGACAAAGTTGTGCTTCCCGAGCGCCAGGTGGGGGCCATTTTGCTCAGTGCTGCCCGCGTAGATGATGGCGGTGGTGCGGCCGCTCGCAATCGCATCGCGAACCTCGGTCCAGGTCATGTCCTCGATCAGCACCGGACGGCTCCGCACCTGCACAACCGGAGCGTGGGACAGAACCGAAGCCCCGGACACGGCGGCTAGGACCACGAGGAGAATGGGATCGAAAGCGCGCATGAGAGACTGTTCCCCCCAGCCAAGGTGTTGAGCGAGATTCATTCGATGGTCAGGCTGCGAGCCCCAACCCGGAGCAGCCAGAGCATCGCCAGAGCGATGAGCAATGCCGCTCCGCCGGAGACCAATCCGATCCCCAACGAGGTACCACCCCAGACGACGGAAGCGAGGCCGGCAGCGAGTGCCACACTCAGCGCCCAGCTGATTTGGATCATGGGGCCCCAGCGGCGCACCCAGAAGGTCGTCAGCACGCATGACAACCCCAGCACACCGTACGCAAGCTGCAAGACGCTCTGAACTTTCTGGCCGAACGATTCCGATTGCGGGATCTGGTGGAGTCCACCACTGATGCCGGTCCAGGCCAGCGCGAGCAGGAGTACCAGGGCAAGCGCGAGGGCGAGTCGACGGAGGAGCAGATTCCGGCTCAGAACGGCCTGTCGGTCAGAGGCTACTTATCGGAAGTGGACGGCTCTTCGGCTCCGAGGATGGATCGGAAGCGTCCCGCAAGAGCGAGGCGAGCCTTGGGGATATCCTTGGTCAATTTCTCAGATGCCGCAAGCCATGCCTTCCGGTCGTTCGGGACTCCCTTGTCGTCGACGTCGACCATGAGATCGTACGCGGGCTGATCCAGCTGACCGAGAATGTCGTTGATCGCGTCGCAGATACTCCGGTCCAGCCAGATGGTGTTGCGCGAGTAATACGAGAGGAAATCGTTACGCGCACTAAGCGCACTGTCGCGGAGCTTGCTCATGTCCCTCCGCTGACCGACACGCAGGGAGCGCGTCCACTCACGCACAGCTTGATGGACCTGGTCGAGCTTTGCATAAACGCGGGCGATGATCCTGGCGCGCCGATCGTGGAGTCGAGACCGCCCCTGGAGCTCTGTCGAGGCGCGCGCCAAAACCACCCTGTGCTGCTCGAGCTCTCGGTCGTGCGCGGCGCTCAGGCTCGCTTTGTACGCGGCGAGGTCCTTGTCCAGCCAGTGGCCGAGCAGCGTGCGGCTGAGGTAGGCGAGGAGGACGGCGCTCGCACCGGTCGCAAGAATAGTTGCGAGGATTGTCTCGATCATGGCCCACGCATAAGCTGCGGTGTGCGGCCGCCGCTAGCAAGATGGACCCTTTCCCTACCACTCGAGCTCATTGCTTTGCCCGCGCCGCTTCGATAGGGCTCCCCCCTGCCATGAGAACCGGGACAAATCCGTTCAGAACGATATGACGCTCTAGCGGATCCGTCTCCCGTTCCGCGTGCTTCGTCGCCAGACGCGGATGTGATCGATCAGCGCGCCCAAGACGCGAGACGCGTGGCGATACTGCGGATAGTACAGATAGTAGCCTGGGAAGGGCGCACAGAATTTCTCGAGCACCGGAACAAGGTCTCCGCGTGCCACGGCATCCCGGACGTGCGCCTTGTACGCCATCGTGATGCCGATTCCCGCGGTGACGAGACGACGGTTGAGCGCCGCATCCGTGGACAGCACGCGTGCCGATATCGCGACCGAGAAGTCGCGGCCGTTTTCCGTGAACTCCCACCGATAGGGCGCCGCTCCTGGGGTCGGATGCCAGTTGAGGCACTCGTGCCGGGTGAGATCACGCGGATGCTGCGGCACGCCGCGGCGAGCGAAATAGGAGGGCGAACCGATGACCACGAGACGCAGGTCACCGGTGACCGGAACGGCGACCATATCCTTCTCGATGACTTCGCCCAGCTGAATGCC
>Ga0075434_100001321_pt1 | contig 20725 bp, 17 predicted proteins | sample RhiMethybrSRZTD3_FD_75298 | JGI IMG/M metagenome (GOLD analysis project Ga0075434, IMG submission 75298) | Populus rhizosphere microbial communities from Tennessee, USA - Rhizosphere MetaG P. TD hybrid SRZTD3 | ecosystem: Host-associated > Plants > Roots > Rhizosphere > Soil | place: USA... | reverse complement strand
GACGGGGCCGTCGCCCCCGAGCCGATCTCCGCCGGGAACGGGTACTTCGTTCCCCGCCGCGTCGCGGAAACCAAGCCGGAGCCCGCTCCGTGGAAGGACGTCCGCGAACGGGTCGTCGCGGACTACCAGCTGGCGCGCCGGCGTGAGGTCGCGGACTCGCTGGACCAGCGCATCCGAGAGGCCGTGTCGCACGGCGCCGACCCGGAGTCGATCTTCGTCGCCTACGGCGGCATGAAGGTGAGCAAGCCGTTCGGTCGCATCGGACCCATTCCCGATCTCACCCGCGATCCGGCGGTCGCGCGCGACTCGGTATTCCTGGAGCGCATCTTCACGGCGCGACCCGGGACCGTGCTGCCGCCGATCCGCACCCCGGCCGGCACCCTCTACACCATCGTCGAGACGGTCAACGCGCCCGCGCCGTCGGAATTCGCGCGACGCCGCGACGAGCTGTGGCACGAGCTCGTGGATCAGCGCGCGGCCGCGTGGACCGAGCGCCTCCGGTCCCGCGCCTCCATTCGAATCCTGCGCCAAGACCTGAAATCGCTGCAGGGCTGACCGGGCCGCGCCCGCGTTGGCGCTTGCGGCGAGGCGAGGGCGCCACTAGGATCGAGGCTCCTCGGAACTCACGGCATCGCGTCCCCGCTCCGGGGAGGAAGAGACGGATGGAGCGGGAGCGGGGCGTCACCATTCACGACATCGAAGAGGCGGAGCGCCCGCGCGAGCGGCTCCTGGACCTGGGACCCGGCGTCCTGGGCGATTCCGACCTGGTGGCCGTGCTGTTCGGGACGGGGAGCGCGGGGTCGGGCGTGCTCGACACCGCCGACCGCGTGGTCGCCTCGGTGAACGTGCGCCGGCTGCACCAGGTGGCCCTCGAGGATCTGCTCGCGATTCGCGGCATGGGAAAGGCCCGCGCCGCGCAGCTCCTGGCCGCCGCCGAGCTCGGGCGGCGCCTCTGGCCCGACGGGGACGCGACACCCTTGGTCCGCGGGCCGGAGAACGTCTACGAGCTGACCCGCGACATCCGCGGCATGAACCGGGAGCACTTCGTGGGCTTCTATCTGAACTCGCGGAATCAAGTCCTGCGCCGGGAGATCATCTCGATCGGCAGCCTGAACGCGAGCATCGTCCATCCGCGGGAGGTGTTCCTCCCCGCGGTCGCCATGTCCGCGGCGAGCATCATCCTCGCGCACAATCATCCCTCCGGCGACCCCACCCCGAGCGAGGAGGACCTCGCCATCACGCGACGCCTGGTGGACGCGGGGCGCCTGCTCGGGATCGAGCTCCTCGACCACGTGGTCGTGGCGCGCGACGCCTACGCCTCCTTCAAGGAGCGGCGGCTCCTTCGCGGATGATCGCTCGCGTCGCCGGGCTCGCGCGCGCGGCGCTCGTGGTCGCCGCGTCGATCGTCGTCGCGGGATGCGGCGGCGGGGGAGCGGGGACCGGCGCGGCAACGCGTCCCTCCATCGCTCCGGCGGGCAACGTTGCCGAGCTCGTCGCCCTCGCCGATTCGGCGATCGCGCGGGCGGATGCCGACGGGGCGCGACGCGCGCTCGACCGCGCCCTCTCGCTGGCGCCTGACGATCCGGCGGTCCATCTCGGGAGGGGGCGCTTCTACACCGCCATACGCCGCTACCACGACGCGAAGGCGGAGTTCGATCGCGCCGCGGCGCTCGATCCCGGGAGCGCCGAGCCGCACTACCAGCTCGCGCTCGCGTACCTGGCGGCCGGCGAGCGGGATCACGCGCTCGCCTCGCTCGAGCGCGCGACCGCCATCGACCCGGCGCACGCGGGCGCGCGGGCGGCCCTCTCGCCGCTCCTCGCGTCGCGCTACGAGGCCGCGGGAGTTCCCGGGGACTACGCCCAGCTCGCGGAGCGGTCGACGCTGTCGCGCGGGGAGCTGGGCGTCGCGCTGTCGGTCGAGCTCGGCGCGGACCCCGACCGAAACGTGTGGCGGTCCGACGAGCCGACGCGCGCGGAGTGGCCGGAGCTCGATGCGGCGTGGGGCTCCCGATGGGTGCGCGCCGCCGTCCTGCGCCGCTGGATTCTTCCATTCCCCGACGGGGCGCTCCACCTGCAGGATCCCGTGACGCGCGGGTCCCTGGCGCTCCTGCTCGCGCGGCTCTCTGCCCGTGCCAGCGTCACCGGCGCCGCCGCGGACACCACGGGCGCCGCGGGTGTGTCGGGGGCCGGCGGCACCCCGCGACCGCCCGCGAACTTCCCCGACCTCGGTCCCCGACACTACCTGGGACCCGCCGCGACGCGCGCCGTCGACCTCGGACTCCCGACCCGGGAGGGCGGGCGGTTCGAGCCGCTGGCCGTGGTCACGGGCCTGGAGGCCATGCGGGCGATCCGCGGTCTCGCCAGGGCCATCGGCGCATCCCCGGTCGTGACTCCCGGGCCCTAGTCCCCGTCGGGCGCACGGGGTGGTATCCTTAGTGGCATGCAAAGTGGTATGCGACGAGCCCTCGGTCGAAACCCCCCTCGTAGAAAGGCCTTCGTCGTTCTCGTCGCACTCCTCGGCGCCTGCGTTGCAACCGAGGCCCGCGCCACGGGGGCGGGGGACGCCTCCAACGGCGCGCCGGCGGCCAACCAGCCGGCCCGGTCGCTCGGCGACGTCACGCGAATACCACCGATGGGCGCACCGCGCCGGGCATCCTCGCTCACCGCGGTCGACACGGTCACGGTCTACCACGCCGACCTAGAGGGCCTCTCCAGCCCGGGCAACGAGGGCGGGTTCACCCACGTGGACCAGTCGGGGACCCCCACTGCCTGGCACATCGCCCCGACGGTCGCCTGCACGGGGAACTCCTTCTGGTGCGGCCTGATCGACTCCTCCTGGACGGGCGATCCCAATCGCCGCGGCTACGCCAACGGCTGGACGCAGACGATCTCGAATTTCGCCGACATGAGCGGGGCCGCGAGCCCGTACAAGATCTCGTTCAAGCACCGCCTCGACATCGAGGACGGCTTCGACCTCGCCAGCGTCGAGGTGTTCAATTCGAGCGAGACGTGGGTTCGCCTCGGAGGTTTCTCCGGGGTGATCCCTCCCGGCGGCGGCCAGACCTGCAACCTCGTCACCCTCACCATCCCGGACTCGATCGTCGCCCAGTCGCCGAACGTGGTCTTTCGATTCCTGTTCCAGAGCGACCTGCAGGGATCCTCCGCGGACGGACTCTACCCGGGGGAGGGCTGGGCGATCGACGACGTCAAGGTGTTCGGCGCGTTCAACGACGTGCGATTCTTCGACGACTTCGAAACGGGAATCGGCACGTGGAGCGTCTCGACGTTTCCGGCCGTCGGGGACTTCTGGCGGATCACCGCCGCGCCGGCCGGGCAGCAGCTCTGCACCACCAACTTCTCGAAGGTCTGGAACGCGACGAGCGCGGGCAGCGGCGCCCTCGTGCCGCGAATGAGCGACCAGTTGATCTCGCCGCCGGTCTTCGTGAACGGGGCGGGTCAGTCCTTTTTCTCGTTCGACGTGTACCGCGACCTGTCGCTGTACGCGTGCTTCTACTATGACGTGTCGTTCCGCTCGAGGCACGTGGGCACGCCGTGGTCCGCGTGGGCGAACAGCACGGGCCTTCTCTATTTCGGCAACGAGCGCGAGTGGCTCCGCCAGACGGTGCCGTTGCCCGGCGCCGCGGGCGCGGACTCGGTTCAGGTGCGGATCACGATCCAGGATTACGCGAACCTCTTCTGCGACGGCGCCTCGACGTCCGGCGGAACCGCGTTCTACGTGGACAACCTGGACATTCGCGTGATCGGCGATACCGAGCCGTCGGTCACCGCCACCGACGCCAGCCTCTTTCAGGACACGTTCCGCACCACCGCGTTCTTCGGGAACGACAACCTGAACACCGCACGCGGAGACAGCGCGACCGTCCGGATCGGGGCGTCACGCGGCCTCAAGCGGGCGGTCCTTCGATACAGCTTCAACGGCGCCGCGTTCGATTCCTCATTTCTGACGGCCGTCGGGACAGGCGCTCCGGGCGTCTACTTCGGCGACGTGCCGGCGGGGGCCTACCCGCGCGGGACGCAGCTCCGCTACTACTTCAGCGCCACCGATTCCCTAGACGTGGTGGCGACGCTGCCCCCCGACGCGTTCAGCGCCTCCCACTATTTCACCGCGTCGGTCCTCCCGGCCATCTACACGCCGACCTCGCTCTGCGCCGACGACAGCGCCCGCGTCCTGTACGTGAACGCCTTCGCCGGACTGGACGCCGTCACCGGCGTCGATCAAAGCCTCGCGGCGCTCGGGATCCGCTATGACCGGTACGACGTGAACGCGCCCGCCTCGGCGTTCGGGAACACGCCCGGCGGCGGCGATCCCGCATCCACGGGGCCGATCTGGCCCGCCGTCTCCGCGACGGGCCTCGGTTGCTATCGGGCGATCATCTGGGATGTCGGCGAGCAGAGCGTGGCCACCTTGAGCGCGCAGGACGAGTCCCTGCTTCAAGCGTGGCTTGCCCTGCCGGGGAAGAATCGGGGCTTGGTGCTGGCCGGAGACAATTTGGCCTACGACCTGGTGGTGAACGGGCAGGGCCTCGCCAACTTCCTCAGCTGCTCCGCCGGCTCGGCCTACCTCCGGGACGTGTGGGAGAACTCGCCCCAGGATTCGCTCCTGCCGTCTCCCAAGGGGGCGGCGGGGACGCGGATCGCCGGCGACTCCTTCGGGCTGAACGGGGATTGCCCGGGGATCAATCGGTTCGACGCGCTCGTAACCGCGACGTGCGCGGGCGGGACGGCGAGAGCGTGGCTCCTCTGGCCGAACGGTCTCGTGGCGGGCACGGAGCGCCTGGCCGCGCTCCCCTCGGCGGGGGACAGCGCCAAGACGGTGCTCCTCGGCTTCTCGCTCTCGACGATGCCGAGCGCGGTGCGCCGGAATCTTCTTCTCTGGCGAACCCTGGTGGAGGAGATGGAAGTCCCATACTGCTCGACGCCGACCAGCGTGGAGACGGACGGCGCGCCGGCCGCCCCCATGGCGCACCTCTTGGCGCCGTCGCCGAATCCATTCAACCCGTCCACCGCGCTTCGCTTTACGCTCGCGCGCGCGGCGCGAGTGCGGCTCACGGTCTTCAGCGTCGCCGGGGCGCGGGTCCGGGTCCTCGCCGACCGCGCGTTCGGCCCGGGGGAGCACCGGCTCCAATGGGATGGGCGCGACGACCGCGGCAACGAGGTCGGCAGCGCCGCCTATCTGGTCCGCCTGGAGGCCGACGGGCGGTCCGAGGCCCGTAAGGTCGTCCTCTTGCGCTGAGGCGGAATTCCGCCTAGACTCTGACTCCTAGCAGACATCCTTCGGGGCGGGGTGAAAGTCCCCACCGGCGGTGAAAGCCCGCGAGCCCGGGACCTCGGTCCTGAGCAGGAGCCGGCGAAATTCCGGCGCCGACAGTCACAGTCTGGATGAGAGAAGGATGTTCACGGAACACGGAGTCGTCCGGCCGAACGGCCGTTCGCACCCCGCGGGTGTCTGCCTGCGGGGTGCATTTTTATGAGCTACCGTCTCGAACCGGCTCTGGAATCGGGCACGCAGGCGCCGCTCGGCGCGATCGCGCCCGCGGAGGATCGCGCCATGCGCGAGGCAATCCGTCTCGCGCGACGCGGCATCGGGACGACGCATCCGAATCCGCGCGTCGGCGCCTTGGTGCTCCGCGGCGAGACGGTCGTCGGCACCGGATACCACGCGCGGGCCGGCGACGCACACGCGGAAGCGCGCGCGCTGGATCGGGCCGGGGAACGCGCCCAAGGCGCGACGCTCGTCGTGACGCTCGAGCCGTGCGCCCACTTCGGTAGGACCCCGCCGTGCGCGGATCGGGTCATCGACGCGGGCATCCGTCGCGTCGTGGTCGGCATGCTCGATCCGAATCCGCTCGTGGACGGCCGGGGCCTCGCCCGACTTCGCGGAGCGGGGATCGACGTGGCGGTCGGCGTCCGCGAGAGCGAATGCCGCGCCCTGAATCCGCCCTATCTGAAGCGGCTCTCGACGGGCCTCCCGTGGGTCACCCTCAAGGCGATGACGTCGCTCGACGGCCGGATCGCGAGCGACACCGGGGATTCGCGCGGCCTGGGCGGGGAGGAGGAGCTCAGGCTGGCGCACCGGCTTCGTGCCGAGCACGACGCCGTGCTCGTTGGGATCGGCACCGTCATCACGGACGACCCGCTCCTCACCGTGCGGCACGCCCGAGGGCGCTCGCCCTGGCGGATCGTTCTCGACTCGCGGCTTCGGATCGCCGACGAAGCGCGGCTCCTCGAAAGCGCGGGCGAGTCGCCCGTCGTCGTCGCCACGATCTCGAGCGATTCCCGCCGGATCGCGGCACTCGAGGCGCGCGGGGTTCGCGTGTGGGTGTTTCCGGAGGCCGTCGGCGGACGAGTGTCCCTCGAGCCGCTCCTCCGGAGACTCGCGAGCGAGGGCCGCTACGCGTTGCTCGTCGAGGGAGGGCGGCAGGTCCACACCGCCTTCCTCCGCGGCGGATTCGCGGACCGCGTCGCGATCGGAATCGCGCCTCTTCTCCTCGGGGGCGCGAACGCTCCCGCATGGACCGGGGACCTGGGGCTCGAGCGGGTGGACGAAGCGATCCCCCTGGGCCCGCTCTCGGTACGCCGCGTGGGGCGGGACGTCTGGCTCGAGGGGGAGATCCGACGCGACGGAGCGCCGGGAGAGGAGCGCGGCGGCGATGTTTAGCGGGATCGTGGAACGGATCGGGGTCGTGGAGCGTGCCGAGCCAGGGGCGGCGGGGCTTCGGCTCTCGATCGCGGCTCGGTTCGAGCGTGACCCGACGCCGGGCGCGAGCGTGTCCGTGAACGGCGTCTGCCTCACGGTCGAGCGCGCGGAGGGCGGCCGCTTCGATGCCGTCGCCGTGGCCGAGACCCTGCGCGTCACCACGCTCGGGTCGCTTCGCGCCGGAAGCCGCGTGAATCTCGAGGGGGCGCTTCGCGTGGGCGACGAGCTGGGCGGGCACTGGGTGCAGGGGCACGTCGACGGTGTGGGGCGCGTCACGGCGGTTCGCCGCGACCCGGGCGACGCGAGCGTGACGATCGAGGCGCCCGAATCGGTGCGCCGCTTCGTCACGTCAAAGGGCTCGATCGCGGTGGACGGCGTGAGCCTGACCGTGGCGGCGTGGGACGACCCGCTCCTCACGATCGCGCTGGTGCCGCACACGCTCGCGCGGACCATCGCGTCGGGCTATGAGCCGGGGCGTCTGGTGAATCTGGAATCGGATCTGGTGGCCCGCACGCTCGAAGGGTTGCTCGAGGCGCGAGGCCTTCTCGAACGGGGGAGCGGCGTTCCGCTCCCGGGGAGGAACGCGTGAAGCGGAATGTGGCGGAAGCCCGCGATTCGTTCGCGGCCGTGGATGCCGCGCTGCGCGCGATCCGCGCCGGGGAAATGGTCGTGGTCATGGACGACGAGGATCGCGAAAACGAGGGCGACTTCGTGATGGCCGCGGAGAAATGCACCCCGGAACATGTGAATTTCATGACCCGCGAAGCGCGCGGGCTTCTCTGCGTGTCGATGCCGGCGGAGAGGCTGGAGGCGCTCGGCCTCGGACTCATGGCGCCCCTGAACACCGCTCGATTCGCGACGCCGTTCACGGTGTCCGTCGATCTCCTCCGTGGGACGACGTCGGGCTCCTCGACGCAGGACCGCGCGGCCACGATCCGCGCGCTCGCTTCGAGCAAGACGCGCCCGGAGGAATTGGCGCGCCCGGGGCACGTCTTTCCGCTGCGAGCGGCCGGGCGCGGCGTGCTCGAGCGGCCCGGGCACACCGAGGCGGCGCTCGACCTGACCACACTCGCCGGGCTCAAGCCCGCCGGGGTGCTCTGCGAGATTCTCTCGGCCGACGGCACGATGGCCCGCGGCCCGGAGCTGGTTCGGATCGCGAAGAAGCACCGGATGGTCCTGATCACGATACGAGACCTGATCCGATACCGCTATCGCGAGGAGCGGCTGGTGGTGCGGGTGGCGAATTCGCACTTGCCGACTCGGTTCGGACAGTTCCGGGTCGCGGTCTACGAGAGCCGCGTGGACGGGTACCACCACGTGGCCCTCGTCAAGGGGGCGCCGGGCGGCCGCGCGCCAGGGCTCGTTCGCGTCCACTCCCAGTGCCTCACGGGCGACGTCTTCGGTTCGATGCGATGCGACTGCGGCGAGCAGCTCTCGGCCGCGCTCGAGCGGATCGACGAGGACGGCTGCGGGGTGTTCCTCTACCTGCGCCAAGAAGGGCGGGGCATCGGCCTGGCGAACAAGCTGCGGGCGTACGAGCTCCAAGATTTGGGGCTCGACACCGTGGACGCGAATCTCAAGCTGGGTTTCAAGGCCGACCTTCGGGACTACGGAGTGGCGGCGCAGATCCTCCGCGACCTGGGGTTCGAGCGCGTGCGGCTCCTCACGAACAATCCCAAGAAGATCGCGGCGCTCCGCGACTACGGAATCGAAGTGACGTCGCGCGAGTCGCTCGAGGTGCGGCCGAACGCCGTGAACGCCCGCTACCTGACGACCAAGCGCGAGCGGCTGGGGCACCTCCTCGAGCACCCGACCCTCAAGGCGGGATCCGGCGGAAACGGCGACGGCCGCCGGCGGGGCAACTCGTGAGCCAGGTCGCGCGCGGTCCCGAATCCGCGCCGGGCGGGGCCGGCGCCGCCTGCGACGCCGCGGCGGACGCCGGCGTCCGCGTCGTGGAGGGCGGGTCGGACGGCCGCGACCTGACGATCGCGGTCGTCTGCGCGCGATTCCACGGCGAGATCTGCGAGCGCCTTCTCCACGGCGCGCTCGAGTGCCTCTCGAAGCACCGCGTGCCAAAGGAGCGCGTGACCGTGGTCCGCGTCCCGGGCGCGTTCGAGCTTCCCCTGGCGGCGAGGACGCTCGCGGCGTCGGGGGCGGACGCCGTCGTCTGCCTGGGTGTCGTGATCCGCGGCGAGACGCCGCACTTCGACTACGTCGCCGCCGAGGCAGCGCGTGGCATCGCGCTCGTCGCGGCGGAGACGGGCGTCCCCGCGCTCTTCGGCGTGCTGACCGTGGACACGGAGGCGCAGGCGCTCGACCGGGCCGGCGGACGGTACGGGAACAAGGGCGAGGAAGCCGCCCTCGGCGCGGTTAGGATGGCCAACACGATCCGCGCGCTCCGGACGCCCCCGGGAGCGAGATGAACGCGCGCCGGCATGCACGCGAGCTCGCCTTCCGCGCGACCTACCAGTCGGACGTGACCGGCGACGCGATGGAGCGCTGCCTGGCGGAGATCATCGAAGACGTGTCGCCCTCCGAAGACGTGCGCCTCTTCGCGGAGTCCCTCGTCCAGAGCCTTTCGACGCACGTGCTCGAGATCGACGCCGCGGTCAGTCGGATCGCGGTCAACTGGCCGATCGGGCGGATGGCCGCCACAGACCGATCGGTCATTCGACTCGCGGCGGCCGAGCTGCTCTATCACGCCGACACGCCGACGCGCGTGGCCCTCGACGAAGCGATCGAGATCGCGAAGAAATATGGAATGGATACGTCGGGGGCGTTCGTAAACGGAATCCTTGACCGAATCGCCCACGAAGCGCGACCCTCCATCGGATGACCACGATCTTCATCTCGGACGTCCACGGAAACCTGGAAGCGCTGGAGGCGGTGCTCCGCGAAGTCGACGCGCGGCGCCCGGACCGGATCGTTTGCCTGGGCGACGTGGTGGGGTACGGCGCGAGCCCGAACGAGTGTCTCGACCTGGTTCGCGACCGATGCGACGTCGTCCTGCTCGGGAATCACGACGCGGCGGCGAGCGGCGGGCCCGAGGCGGCGCGGTTCAACATCTACGCGCGCGTCGCCGCCGAGTGGACCGGGAAGACCCTGACGCGGGAAAACCGCGAATTCCTGGTCAAGCTGCCGCTCACGGCCATCGAGGGCCAGTCCTACTGCGTCCACGCCTCGCCGGCGACGCCGCGCGACTGGGAGTACCTCCTCGACCGATTCGACGCCGAGCCCCAGTTCGCCTATTTCACCGAGCCCGTCTGCTTCATCGGACACACGCACCAGCCGGCCGTCTACATGGCCGATCCGTCCGGCTGCAAGCAGCTCCCGCTGGAGGGGGTGCGCCTGGACCCGAAGCGCCGCTACATCGTGAACGTCGGGAGCGTGGGGCAGCCGCGCGACCGCGATCCCCGCGCCTGCTTCCTGGTCCTGCACGACGGCTCCGGCGAGATCGAGTACGTGCGCGTGCCCTACGACGTCGAGGGAGCTCAGGCGAAGATCCGGGCGGCGCACCTGCCCGAGGTCCTCGCGACGCGGCTCGCCACCGGGGAATAGCGGGGCGTGCGGGCGTCGACCGAAGCGCACTGGACCCGTTTCTGGCGCGAGCGGGCCGACATCGACGCGGTCTATCCCACCGACGGCCGCGTCGTGGAGCAGATCCTGTCGCAGGGTCCGGCGCGCGGCAAGCGGGCGCTGGAAGTGGGCGCCGGCTCCGGGCGTGACAGCGTGGCGCTCGCGGCCGAGGGCGCCATTCCCTTCATTCTCGACTACTCCATGGCCTCGCTCGAAGTGGCCCGGGCCGTCGCCGCGCGCGAGGGGCAACGGGCGCTCCTCGTGCGCGCGGACGCGCTTCGCCTGCCGTTTCGCGAGGGAACGTTCGACATCGTGTTCCACCAGGGGCTCCTCGAGCACTTTCGCGATCCGATGCCGCTCCTGCGCGAGAACGTGCGGGCCCTGAAGTCGGACGGCGTGCTCCTCGTCGACGTGCCCCAGCGATTCCATCTCTACACGCTGATGAAGCACGTCCTGATCGCCCTCGGAAAGTGGTTCGCGGGTTGGGAGACCGAGTTCACGATCGGCGAGTTGGAACGGGTGATGGAGCGCGCCGGCGTTCGGATCGTGCGGCGCTACGGCTCCTGGATGCTTCCCGGGCTCTTCTACCGCGGGCTCCGCGTGGCCCTCCTGAAGAGCCGGGTGGCCCGCCTGCCCCTGTTTCCGCCCCCGGTGCCGATCCTCTCCGGCGCGTTCGAGGCGTGGCGCTCGTTTTGGGCCCGGACCCCCGTCGCATGGTACACGTACTTCGTGATCGGCGCCCTGGGCAGAAAATCGCCGCCATACGGTACCGGCGGAACCGGGTGAGAATCCTCGCGTTCAACTGGAGGGATCCCAAGCACCCGGAGGCCGGCGGGGCGGAGCTTCACCTCCTCGAAATCCTAAAGAGGTGCGTTCGGGACGGCGACACGGCGGTCTGGCTCGCGGAACGATTTCCGGGAGCGACGGAGCGGGACGAGATCTCGGGGATCCGAATCCACCGGGGGGGATCGTGGTACAATGCGCACCTCGCCCTGGGCACGCTCTATCGCCGCCACTATCGGAGGGAGCGGTTTGACCTGGTCCTTGAAGACATCAACAAGGTCCCGTTCTTCACGCCGCTCTACGCGCGCGCGCCGGTCTTGGCCGTCGTGCCTCATCTCTTCGGGTCCACGGTCTTTCGCGAGGCCCCACTCCCGGTCGGACTTCTCGTCTGGGCCCATGAGTTGATGATTCCGCTCGTCTACCGCCGCACGCCGTTTCTCGCCATTTCCGACACCACGCGCGACGACCTGGTCGAACGCGGGATTTCGCGCGCGCGCGTTTCCGTGGCCCGCTGCGGCCTGACCCAGGAGGACTACGGGGTCACGATCCCGGTGGAGCGGCGGTCCGAGCCCCGTCTCGTGTTCGTCGGTCGGCTTCGAAAATACAAGGGCGCGCAGCACACCATCCGAGCCCTTCCGCTGGTGCGGCGATCCGTCCCCCAGGCGACGCTGTCGATCGTGGGGGACGGCCCTTATCGGAGGGACCTCGAGCGACTCGCCCGTGCGCTCGGGGTGGCCGACGCGGTTCGGTTTCTCGGCGCGGTCTCGAACGCGGGCAAGGTGGCGGCCCTGAACGACGCGCAGGTCGCCCTCTGCCCGTCGCCGAAGGAGGGGTGGGGGCTCACCGTGATCGAGGCCAACGCCTGCGGCACGCCGGTCGTGGCGAGCCGGAGCCCGGGGCTCACGGAATCCGTGCGCGACGGCGAGACCGGTCTCCTGACGCCGCACGGGGATCACGGGGCGCTGGCCGCGGCCGTCGTCCGCCTCCTTACCGACCGTGCGCTACGACTTCGGATGTCGGCGGCGGCGCTCGCCTGGGCGCACCGATTCGACTGGGAAACCTGCTATCGGGAGAGCCGAGTCGCGCTGGTTCAGGCGGCGGCGCGGGCATCGGCGTGAGTCCGGCGGCCGGCGTGAAGGGCTTCGTGGGGCGGCACAAGGTCCTGCTCATCGCGCTCAAGATCGTGCTCTCGATCGGGCTCTTCATCTACGTCGTCGCCAAGGTGTCCCCCGGGGACATCTGGGCCACGGTGCGACCCGCCTCCCCGTCGCTCCTCCTGGCGGCGGCGGGGCTCTTTCTCCTCTCGAATTTGATCGGTAGTTGGCTCTGGGCGCGGCTCCTCCGCGCCCAGGGGGTCACGATCCCCTACGCGAAGGCCGCGTCGTATTACTTCGTCGGGCTCTTCTTCAACAATTTTCTTCCGTCCAACATCGGCGGCGACATCGCGCGGATCTCGGACGCGTCCAAGCACGCCGAGCACGTCAGTCCCGTTTTCTCCGCGACCCTGATGGACCGCCTCATCGGGGTCCTGGCGATCGGACTCGTGGCGGTCGTCGCCTCGGTCGCCGCGCTCGATCACGTTCGCCTCTACGCCATCTACGGCGCGATTTTCGCCGTCTTCCTCGTGGCGCTCGCGCTCTTCCTGAGCATCTTCAACCGGCGGATGCTCGAGGCCTTCGAGTGGCCCTTCCGCGCGATCGGATGGCGCTCTGTGGAGCAGGGGATCGCCCGCATCATGGACGACCTCCACGGCTTTCGGAGCGAAGGGGGCGCCTTGGTCCAGGCCTTCCTCGCCTCGACCATGGTCCAGGTGAGCCGGATCCTCGTCCACTACATCGTCGGCCTGGCACTCGGCGTTCGTCTGGCGGCGGGATACTACTTTCTCTTCGTCCCGGTCCTGGCGGCGCTCGTCTCACTGCCGATTTCCCTGAACGGGCTCGGCGTCCGCGAGGGCGCCGCCGTCGTTCTGTTCCACATGGCCGGGTTGACCCGGGAACAATCCTTCACGATTCCATTCCTGACGTACTTGATCTCGGTCCTGATCAGCCTCTTGGGGGGCCTCATCTTCGTCTCGCGGACTCCGCGGCGCGCGCTCGCCAAGCATCTCGAGCGGCGCCGGGTGGCGCGGGCCTCCGAGGGCGAAGCGAGGAGACGTTGAATTCGATGAAGCGGTGGCATGCCTTCGCGGCGGCGCTCGCCTTCGGCGTGCCGCTCCTGTCGTATATCCGCACGCTGACGCCCACGGTCCCGTTCTGGGACTCCGGGGAGTACATCGCCACGTCCTATATCCTGGGTCTCCCGCATCCTCCGGGGAACCCGGTCTACACCATGCTCGGCCGGTTCCTCTGCCTGATTCCGTTCGAGTCGATCGCCTGGCGCGTCAATTTCATGAGCGCGCTCTCCTCGGCCCTGACGGCGCTCTTCACCTTCCTCATCGTGAGCCGTCTCCTCCGCCGCTCCTACGGCGGCCGCCCGGAGACGATGGCCCAATGGATCGGCTGCGAGCTGGGCGGCCTGGTCGCCGCCTACTTCATTTCGTTCTCCTCCTCGTTCTGGGACAGCGCGATCGAGGCCGAGGTCTACTCGCTCTCGTCCTTCATCATCGCCCTCACCATCTGGCTCGCCCTGAACTGGTGGGACCGGCTGGGCGAGAAGGGGAACGACAAGCTCCTCGTCCTGATCGCCTATCTCCTGTCGGTCTCGACGGGCATCCATCTCGGCACGGTGCTCGTGACGCCGGGCCTCTTGGTCCTGCTCTGGATGGTCCGCGCGCGGACGACGTGGAGCGCGTCGTTCTGGAGCGCGGCGCTCCCGCTCGGCGGGCTCCTTCTGCTCCTGATCCTGAACGAGACCAGCGGGCTGGGAATCGCGCCCGGGCTCTTCCTCCTCGGATTCGCGGGGATCGTTTTCTACTTCGGGCTCCACCGCGACCGCCTCGTGAAGAACAACCTGGGGACCTGGTGGATCCTCGCGATCGTCGTGGGTTTCACGGTGCAGTTCTACCTCCTGATCCGGAGCCAGCAAATGCCCGCGGTCAACGAGGGGATGCCGACGACGCTCGACACGTGGACGGACTACCTGGCCCGAAAGCAGTACGGGCCCTCGAGCCCGTTCCTGCGTCGCGCCGACCTCTGGTATCAGATCGACCACATGTATCTGAGATACGTCTGGCAACAGTTCCAGATCGTCTCGCGCCTCGGTCCCTTCGACGCGTCGTCCTTCTGGGTGCGGCTCGTCAACCTGGTTCCCTATGGCCTCTTCTTCACGGGCGCCTGGTGGAATTTCAAGCGGGACCGGAAGTCCTTCTGGTTCCTCTTCACGCAGCACGTCGTGATGGGGCCGTTCCTGATCTTCTACCTCAACTTCACGGATCACGAGGTGCGGGAGCGCGACTACTTCTTCACGAATTCGTATTATTTCATCGCGATCTGGATGGGCATGGGCGCGACCGCGGTGCTCCACTGGCTGACGTCGGCGCTGGCGTCCGAGGGCCGCGCCGTCACGGCGGTCCCCGTCCCGTCGGCGGCGGGCGCCGTGGAGGCAGGCGAGTCGCCGCTCGTCCCGCTCCCGCGCGCCGGCACCGCTCGCGCCGGCTTCGGCATCGGCGCGGCCGCCCTCGTCGGGATTTCGCTCCTCCCGATGAAGACGGGCTGGTACGAGCACGACCGGTCCAATTTCTACATTGCCCACGACTACGCCTACAACATGCTGACGCCGCTCGAACCGAACGCCATCGTCTTCACCAACGGCGACAACGACACGTTCCCGCTCTGGTACATCCAGGAGGTCGAGGGCGTTCGGAAGGACGTGCGGGTCGTGAACCTGAGCCTCCTCAACACGCCGTGGTACATCGCCCAGCTCCGCGATCAGAAGCCGAAGGTCCCGATTTCCTACACGGACACGCAGCTCGCGATGATCCAGCCGTACATGGACGAGAAGACGAACCAGGTCGTCTGGGTGAAGGACCAGGCGGTGGCCGACATCGTGAAGACGAACCAGTGGCAGCGGCCGGTCTACCTCGCCGTGACGGTGCCCGAGCAGATGGGCCTCGAGCCCAAGCTCTCGCTCGAGGGCCTCGTGTTCCGGGTCAACGAGACGCCGCCCCGCTCCGGCATCGACGTGCCCAAGACGCTCCAGAACATCTACTCCGTGTTCAAGTACCGGGGTCTCCTGGACAAGAACCGTGCCTACGATCGTTCTGTGTACAAGGACGAGAACGCCTATCGCCTCGCGCAGAACTACACGGCCGCGCACGTGCAGATCGCCTATCAGATGCAGATGGCCGGCCAGACCGACGAGGCCATTCGCCTCGTGCAGGACGCGCTCAAGATGTCGCCCGACTTCCCCGGGCTCATGGAATACCTGGGCCGCCTCTATGAAGACGCGGGCCGCTCCGAGGACGCCTACCAGATCTACCAGGATGGCGTGAAGAAGTACCCGACCTCGGCCGAGTTCTACTACCACCTCGGGGTGATGAAGTTCTCGCAGGGCCACACCGAGGAGGGGATCGCCCTGCTTCGGAAGGCGTGCGCGCTGAACCAGCAGTACTTCGACTGGTTCAACGCGCTCTTTACCGCGCTCTGGCAGAGCGGGGAAAAGAACGAGGCGCTGGACGTGCTCCGCGGATGGGTGCGCGCGCATCCCGAGGACCGGGAGGGGGCGCAGAATCTCGCCCGCTTCGAGGACTCGCTGCGCACGTCGGGTCGCGCCCCGGGCGGGACGGGTCGCTAGGGCGCGATGCGGGCGCTCGTCACCGGCGCGGCGGGCTTTCTCGGCTCGACCGTGTGCGAGGCCCTGCTCGAGCGCGGCGCCGACGTCCTCGGGGTGGACGCGTTCACGCCGAACTACGACGCTGCCCGGAAGCGGGCGAACCTCCGGCTGGCGCTCGCGCACCCACGGTTTCGCCTCGCGGAGGCCGACCTGCGCACGGCCGAGCTCGACCGGCTCCTCGACGGCGTGACGCACGTCGTGCACCTGGCCGCGCTCCCCGGGGTCCGCCCCAGCTGGGGCGAGGCGTTTCGAGACTACGCCGAGCACAACGTGGTCGCGACCCAGCGCCTGTTGGAGGCGCTTCGGCGCCACCCCGTGGAACGACTCGCGGTCGCGTCCTCCTCCTCGGTCTACGGCGCCCCGGAGCGGTTTCCGACTCCGGAGGAGGAGCCGCCCCGCCCGCTCTCTCCCTACGGCGTGACCAAGGTGGCGACCGAGGCCCTCCTCTCCGCGTACCATGCGTCCTTCGGCCAGTCGAGCGTCGCGCTCCGTTACTTCACCGTGTACGGCCCGCGGCAGCGGCCCGACATGGGCATCCACCGCTTCTTCGAGGCCGCTCGGCGCGGCGAGACGGTGGCGATCTACGGCGACGGGGAACAGACGCGCGACTTCACCTACGTGGACGACGCGGTCCGAGCGACGATCGACGCGCTCGACTGCCGGGCGCCGGCGCTCCTGTACAATGTCGGCGGCGGCCATCGCGTGACGCTGAACGATCTCCTGGGCCGGATCGAGGCGGTGACGGGGCGCCCGATCGCGCGAAGGCGCGAGCCGGCCGCTCCCGGAGACCCGCGGGACACGTCCGCGGACACGTCGCGAGCGCGACGCGACCTGGGCTACGCTCCGCGCACGGAACTGACGGAAGGACTGAGGAGGCAGTGGGAATGGCAGAAATCGAATCCGGCGTGACGCGGCCCGCGGGGGGCGCATCCCTCGACCTGACGGTCCTGATTCCCGTCCTGAACGAGGCGGAGAACATGGCGCCGCTCCTGGCGAAGCTTGCGAACGACGTGGCGCCGCTCGGTCTGACCTACGAGGTGCTCGTCGTGGACGACGGCTCGACCGACGGCACCGCCGCGGCGCTCCACGCCCTGAAGCCGCGCACTCCCGCCCTTAGGATGATCTCGTTCCGCCGGAATTACGGGAAGTCGGCGGCCCTCTCGGTCGGATTCCGGGAGGCGCGCGGCGCCCGCATCGTCACGATGGACGGCGACCTCCAGGACGACTCGGCCGAGATCGGCCCGCTCTTGAAGAAGATCGGCGAGGGCCTGGACGTCGTATCCGGATGGAAGCAGGATCGGCAGGATCCGATTTCCAAGACGGTTCCCTCCAAACTCTTCAACGGCGTGACGTCGCTCGTGACGGGCGTGTCGCTCCACGACATGAACTGCGGTCTCAAGGCGTACCGCGTCGAAGCCGCGAAGGCCGTCCGCCTGCGGGGCGAGCTTCACCGGTTCATCCCGGTCCTCGCGCACTGGAACGGATACAAGGTCGGCGAGATCCCGGTGGTCCATCACAAGCGCCTCCACGGCAAGACCAAGTTCGGCGCCGATCGCTTCATCAACGGTTTCCTGGATCTCCTCGCGGTGATGTTCATGACGACGAGCAGCACGCGCCCGCTCCACCTGTTCGGGCGGATGGGGATCTTCTTCGCGTTCCTGGGCTTCGCGTTCATCGTCTGGGCGTCGTGGCCGTGGTTCCTGGGGGAGGGGCTCAGGCTTCGACCCTCGCTCGTGCTCGGGCTCGTGTTGGTCATCCTCGGCATCCAGTTCCTCTCGCTCGGGTTTCTCGGCGAGCTGATCGCGGGCGGGCGTGGAGAGGAGCCGGACTACGCGATCCGGGATCGCATCTAACCTTCACCGCCCCCGACGCGGAGCCGGACGGTGAAGGTCGCCCTTCTCGGACCCACGCACCCGTATCGAGGCGGCATCGCGCATTACACCACGCTCCTCGCGCGAGCCCTCGCCTCACGCCATGACGTCTCGATCGTCTCGTTCTCCCGCCTCTACCCGGGGCTCCTCTTTCCCGGAACGACCCAATTCGACGCGAGCGGGGACGCGATCCTTCCGCCCGTAGTACCTGAGCGTCTCGTGGACTCGATCGCGCCCTGGACGTGGACCGCGGCCGGGCGGCGCCTGCGACAAATCGCCCCGGACCTCCTGGTCGTGCCCTGGTGGCATCCATTCTTCGGTCCCTCGCTCGGGACCGCGGCGCGAGTCGCGCGGCCGCGCGGCGCGGCCTTACCGAAGCGGGTCTTCCTCTGCCACAACGTGGAACCGCACGAACCGACGCCGGTCGACCGGGCGCTGACCTCCTACGGCCTGGGCGCGGCGGACGGCTTCCTGGTCCACGCGCGGGCCGAGGCCGAGCGGCTGGCGCGGCGCGCGCGGGGGCGCCCCGTGCGCGTGCATCCGCATCCCTCGTACGACGTCTTCAGCGCGCGGCGGCCCACGCGCGACGCGGCCCGCGCGGCGATCGGAGCCGAGGGGCGCGTGATCCTCTTCTTCGGCTACGTGCGCCCGTACAAGGGACTCGCGGACCTGCTCGAGGCGCTCGCGATCGCGAGGCCGGGGGCGTGGGACATGCTCTACATCGTGGGCGAGTTCTACGAGCCGCGCGCGCGATACGAGGCCGCCCTCTTCCACCCGTCGTTGCGCGGGAAGGTGCGCGTGATCGACCGGTACGTGGCGAACGAGGAGGTCGCGGCCTACGTGGCGGCGGCGGACGTCGTGGCGCTTCCGTACCGTTCGGCCACCGGATCGGGCATCGCCCAGGTGGCCTTCGGCGGCGGAACACCCGTCATCGCCACCCGGGCGGGCGGCCTGGAGGACGTCGTCGACGACGGGGTCACCGGGCTTCTCGTGCCCCCATCCGATCCCAAGGCGCTCGCGCGCGCCGTGGAGCGATTCTTCGACGAGGGGATCGCGCCGCGGCTGCGGGAGGGCGTGGCGCGAGCCCAGGGACGGTTCACGTGGGAAGCGCTCGTCGAGACGCTCGAGTCGCTCGCCGCGGAGTGCCCGTGAGCGACGCCGGTCCGGTCTGGGCGCTGGTCCTGGCGTTCAACGAGTACGAGCGGACGCGCGAGTGCCTTCGTTCGGTGCTGGCGCTCGACCCTCCGGCCGAACGAGTGCTCCTCGTCGACAACGGATCGTCGGACGACACGGCGGCTCGCGCGGGAGCGGAGTTTCCCTCCGTCGAGGTGCTCGCGCTGGGCGCGAATCGCTACTTCGCGGGTGGCGTGAACGCCGGGCTTAAGCGGGCGCTGGAACAGGGCGCGGGCGCCGTTCTCCTGCTCAACAACGATCTCGTGCTCGAGCGCGGCGCCTTGGGAGCGCTGAAGGAGGCGCTCGCGGCCGACCCGGCGCGGGGCGCGATCGCGCCCAAGATCTTCTTCTACGATCCTCCCGACCGCATCTGGTTCGCGGGGGGCCTCGTGACGCGCGGGTTCCGCCTGATCCGCCACCGGGGGATGAACCGGAAGGACGACGCGCACGCCGGTCCGGGAGGCGGCGCCGGGGACGGGCGGGATCCCGCGCGCCCGATCGACTACGCCTCGGGCGCCGCGGTGCTCCTCTCGCGTCGCGCCCTCACGACGGTGGGGCTGCTCGATGAGTCGTACGTGATCTACGTCGAGGACGTCGATTGGTCCGCGCGCGCGCGCCGGGCCGGATTCGTGGTCTGGTACGAGCCCCGCGCGCGCGCCTGGCACCACGTCTCGGTCGCGAGCGGCGGGGGCCTGACCCCGCTCAAGGCCTACTACCGGCTCCGGAGCGGGGCGCTCTACTTGACGCGGCACGCCGACCGGTGGGAGCGGCCGCTCGCGTGGCTGGCCTACGCCGCGTGGACCGCCTGGCTCCTCGTGAATACGACCCTTCGCGGCGACGCGCGGACGGCCGGCGCGCTCTGTCTCGGCTTTGCCGACTTCACGCGGATCCTCCTCCGGTGGCCGCCACCCGTTCGTAGACCCGAAGCGTTCGCGAGGCCAGCGCCTCGACCGTGAAGGCCGCGGCGCGCGCCGGTCCCCGCGCGGCCGCGGAGCGGAGGGCCGCCGGATCCGCGGCGGCCATGGCGAGCGCTCGCGCGAGCGCTCGGACGTCCCCGGCCGGCACCACCATGCCGACGTCCAAGACCACCTCCGGCAGGGAACCGCCGTCCGACACGATCATCGGCGTTCCCGCCGCCATGGCGAGGAGCGGCGGAATCCCGAACCCCTCGTAGCGGGACGGATAGATGAAGAGCGACGCCCCGGCGTAGAGCGCGGGGAGTTCGGCGTCGGGCACGTAGCCGGGGAAGTGAACCGGAGTCCCCAAGGCGGCCGCGCGCGCCAAGAACGACTCCGACTCGGCGTTCGGCGCGCCGGCGAGCACGACCGCCGGGAGCGTGGCGCCCTCCGCGCGCGCGGCCGCGAGCGCCTCCAAGAGGTCGCCGATTCCCTTTCGCGGATCGAAGCCGCCGACGTAGAGCCAGTAAGGCTCGCCGCCGAAGCGTGCTCGTGCCGCGGTCGCCTCGTCCGCGCCGGCGGGGCGAAACCACCGGGGCACCGCGCAGGGAATCACCTCGACCTTCTTCGCGGCGGCGGGAAGGAGGGCCGCGATGTCCCGGCGGCTCGACTCGCTCAGGGTGATCACGGTCGCGGCGGCGCGTGCCGAGCGACGAACCGACTCGCGGTAGAGGCCGCGATGGAGAAACGCGGGCGCCGGCCATGGGACGAGATCCGGGTGGCGCCACGGAATGAGGTCGTGCAGCGAGAGGATCGAGGGATAGGGGAGTTTCTCGGGGATCCCGTGATTCCACGTGGCATGGAAGAGGTCGGGTCCGGGTTTCAGGGAGCGGAGCAGCCGCGGCAGCGCGATCGCCTCCCAGGTAATTCGCCCGCTG
>Ga0075434_100001320_pt1 | contig 20725 bp, 16 predicted proteins | sample RhiMethybrSRZTD3_FD_75298 | JGI IMG/M metagenome (GOLD analysis project Ga0075434, IMG submission 75298) | Populus rhizosphere microbial communities from Tennessee, USA - Rhizosphere MetaG P. TD hybrid SRZTD3 | ecosystem: Host-associated > Plants > Roots > Rhizosphere > Soil | place: USA... | reverse complement strand
GTCCCGGACGGGAGGAACTGGTCCGGCTCGGGCCACCGCTCGGTCGACAACATGATGATCAACCTGATGCAGGCGATCGGTCTGAGCGACGATCAGTTCCAGGCCGAGATCGAGAAGCGTCGTCAGCGGCTCGGTCTGAAGGAGGGTCAAACGGTGCTCGGTTGTCCGCTGTGTGGCGGTGGACCGATCCTGCTGAGACCTCCGGCCGCTCAAGCACCCGCGGGCGCGAACTGAGGCGCACCGTGAGAGCCTGCGTGCTGGCGGTTGCGTTGGCGGTTATCGCTCTGCTTCCGGGCAGCGCCCAGGAATCGTTTTCAACCGGTCAGAACATCGCGCCGGCGTACGAAGGCTGGGAGAAAAACTCCGACGGCTCCTTCAACCTCGTGTTCGGCTATTTCAACCGGAATTGGGAAGAGGAGATCGACGCACCCTTCGGTCCCGCCAACACGATCGAGCCCGGCGGCCCCGATCGTGGTCAGCCCACGCATTTCCTGCCGCGACGCAACCGGTTCGTCTTCAGGATTCGCGTCCCCGCGGACTTCGGCACGAAGGAGATCGTGTGGACGTTGACGACGAACGGCAAGACCGAGCGCGCGTACGGCACGCTCAAGGCTGATTACTTCATCGACGACGACGTGATCATGGCCAACAACGGCGCGGCCGGAATGGGCGGCACCGATCCCAGGCTCAAAGGGAACAAACCGCCGGCGTTGAAGGTTGACGGCGCCGCGACGCGGACGCTCAAGGTCGGCGAAACGATCACGCTGGCCGCGACTGCCAGCGACGACGGCATCCCGAGGGCGCGGTCCATGCCGCCACTCAACCCCGGAGTCGCCTCTCGCTTCACCGTCGACAGCGCCACGGGACTCAGGCTGTCGTGGTTCGTCTATCGAGGCAAGGGGAAGGTCGTGTTCGATCCCGTGCAGGCCAAGGTGTGGGAAGACACGAGGGATCGCGCGAACTCGCCCTGGTCGTACGGGTGGCGCACGCCGCCGGTTCCTCCCGAGGGTAAGTGGGTCGTGCGCGCGACCTTCACCGAGCCTGGCAGCTACGTGCTCCGATGTCAGGCGCACGACGGCGGGCTCGCGACGATCGAAGACGTGGCCTTCACCATCACTGACTAACTGCAAACGAGAGCTCGCTCTCAATCAGGTGGTTCGATTTCGGTCCCCGTAGCAGATGTCCGATTTCATCGATCAGCTTGGCGATTGGTCGCAGATCAAACACGAGATTCTCGACAAGTACGCGCACGCTTACACGACAATCGTGACGCGACAGGCTGCTATCAAGAGAGTGCTTTACCTCGATGCATACGCAGGGTCGGGTTTCGGCATCGATCGTGAGACGGGCGCGCAATTGCGAGGCAGCGCTCTTCGGGCACTGGCAGTGATGCCTCCCTTTCACGAGTTACATTTCGTGGAAGAAGACGACGCAAAGGCGTCAATACTCGAACAGGCTGTGACTGCAGAAGTACGTGCGAAGGTCCATCGTGGTGATGGAGTCAGCACACTTTCCATTGAGCTCCTGCCTCGTTGCAAGTGGGAGGACTATCATCGGGCGTTGTGTCTGCTCGATCCGTACGATCTGTCCGTTCCGTTCACGTTGGTCCAGGACATCGGGCGAATGCGCTCGGTAGAGATCTTCTATAACTTCATGATCATGGACGCGAATCGGAATGTCTTGTGGAGACGGCCCGACCTTGTGCCACAGGACCGACTAGCGAAGATGGACCTCGTATGGGGTGATCGGTCCTGGCAGGACGTCTTGTATGCGGTCGAGCCGGACCTGTTTGGAGGAACGCTACGGAAGGTTCCGAATGAAGAGGTTGCGGAAGCGTTCCGTAAACGGTTGCGTGATGCTGCAGGATTTAAGTACGTGCCCGCGCCGATCGCGATGAAAAACAGTGTCGGTGCGACCATCTATTACGTGTTCTTCGCTACGCACAACGAGACCGGCGCGAAGATCGTGGACCAAATCTTCACGAAGTACCGACGCTAGTTAGAGGTATCTGTATCCATCGACGACCGTCGAGTAGTGCTTGATCTCCGCCCCGTTTCGACGGATGACCACCGAGCTGCTTAAGAAAGAACTTCACGCCAGCAGATCGGCACTGGTCACGAAGGTCTCGGAACCATCGCTCGTCAGCAGGTCGGCAACCGAACTGGCTCTCACCACCCGCGATAAGCCAGTCAATGCCATTCAGGTCCAAGCACGACAAAGGGGCGAGCAGCGGCTCCGCGGATACGAAGCGGATGGCAGCTGGCACACGTCGCAGGTAATCAATGCGCCAAAAATACGCGGGGCTCTCAACAGACACCCCCATCCAGAGATTCGGAGGCCAGGGTAATCGAGCGGCGACACGGGCGAGGCGTTCCGCACGCTTCGTGAGGACCTGATACGTGTGGCGCGGCGTGCGAACCATGACTTCAAACACGAGACGGATATAGTCCTCGGGCACGTCGACGTGAAAGAGATCCGACATGCTGTTAACAAAGATTAGGCGTGGTCGTTTCCATCGAAGTGGAATCTTAAGCGCCTCGTATCTCAACGTTAGGTCAAAGCCCTTCGGGAACGACTTCGGAAACCGTTGCGTGATGCGCTCGGCATAGCACCGGTCGCAGCCGGGAGAGACTTTCGTGCATCCACTCGTGGGGTTCCAAGTTGCTTCGGTCCACTCGATGCCTGAATGATCAGATGCCATCGCGTGGAGCATGATCCCTGTGTTGATCCGATGTCAAATGACCAGGTCTGTCACAGCGAAAGCGGTTCCCATGCCCACGACTCAACAAAGCGTGAGAGAACCTCAAAGTAAGCCCTTCCGTAAACCTTGAATCGCGCACATGCGAATCCTGTGCTGATGGAAGCCTGGAGTCGACACAAGGGAGCTTACGCACACGACAGAAGGTCCGCCTGATGGCGGACCCTACGAAGAGAAGCGGAGGTCCGGCTGAAGCCGGACACTACGTCGAGTCGAGCTCAACAGAACTGCCATCCGGCTCAGGTAGCTGTCTACCCGACTGGTAAGTAGACTGGGAGCGGACGCCAAATGCCTGAGGTCACAGAAGCGCCGCAGAACGAAGCCGCCGGGGCCGACGAACGGATCCGTGTAACGGTCGACGCCTGGAAGCGCAACCTCCTCGACCTCTCCGGCCGCAATCGGGCGCTGAACTTCAAGCCCACCAAGGTGTCGACGATCACGATCGTCGATGAGCAGCCGGCGGAAGTGTTCCGCTACCTCTACATCCAAGAGAAGCCGATGCGCTTCAAGGCGGCGCCGGAAGAGGACCGCAACAATCCACCCTCGGGCGACCCCCTAAGCGAGTTCGAGGAAGAGTCACACGCAGCAGAAGCCGACTTCGTCCCGTACGACGCATCCGAGGTGAACGAGCGCCATCAGGACGGCTTTCTACAAACGACCTCGACAACCGAGGCGCTCGACAAGTCGCTCAGACGCATCGACGAGCAGGCACAGGTCAGCGTGGAGGAGCTCGGCGTCAACACGCTGTTCCTGACGCTTGGCATGCTGCACTACAACGACTCCCGCGACTCGGGCACGTCCCTCAAGGCGCCCCTGGTGCTGCTGCCAGTGACGCTCACACGCAAAACAGCGCGCGCTGGCTACACGCTGTCGACAGGCGATGACGACCCGCTCGTGAACCCGGCCTTGCGCGAGTATCTGAAGCGCGGTTACGGTGTCACACTGCCCGATCTTCCTGCGTCGGACGCCATCACCGAGGAGTACGATCTCCAGGCGTTCTTCGGAGCGCTCCGCGATGCTGTGGCCGCTCAGGAACATTGGGCGATCAAGACCGACATCTTCCTCGGCCTCTTCTCCTTCCAGAAGTTCGTCATGTACAAGGATCTGGAAGGCAACACGCCTGCGTTCATTTCGCACCGGCTCATTCGGCGACTCGTCACGCGCGCGGGCGGCTCAGTCGTCGGCATGCCCGCCGAGATTCGCGAGATGAAGCTGGACGAGAGCTTTCCGCCCGAGCGCACCGCTCAAGTCGTGGACGCGGACTCCAGCCAGCTCAGGGCGCTTGCGGCAGCGGCAAAAGGGCACGACGTCGTCATCGAGGGTCCGCCGGGAACCGGCAAGTCCCAGACGATCACCAACCTCATTGCCCAAGCGCTGGCAGCGGATAAGTCGGTGCTGTTCGTGGCCGAAAAGATGGCCGCATTGGAGGTCGTGCACAGCCGCCTTGTCCAGGCCGGGCTCGGCGAGTTCTGCCTGGAACTTCATTCGACGAAGGCGCAAAAGCGGAAAGTCATCCAGGGACTGGCAACCGCACTCGATGCGTCGCTGCAGTCTGTCGTCGCTCCGACGGCTTCGACGCAACGTCTGCCCCACGTCCGCAATTCACTCAATGAGTACGTGGCTGCCCTCCACCTGCCACACGGAGCGTTCGGGATCAGCCCTTACCGCGCATACGGGGAGCTCGGTGGCGTATTGAGCGCTCCACGAGTCCAGTGGGGTGGCGACCCGGTCGCTACTTCGCGTGAACAGTTCGACGAGACGATCGGCGATCTACAGGGTCTGGCTTCGCACGCAGCGCTTGTCGGTGACGTCAGCAGCCATCCGTGGAGGGACGCCACCAAAACGTTCTACTCACCGAGCACCCTCGAGGACATCGGCACGGCCGCCGAATCATTGCTTCGAGAGCTCGAAGACCTCGAACGGAAGATTCAAGGCGCGCAGGCGGTCCTCGCCTTTTCACCGATCGAGACCTTCGCAGATGTGGATGCTGTCGGTTCCGTCGCCGACACGATCGAGCAATCTCCAGGCGCACCAATCTCGGTTCTGCTGAGTGACGAATGGAACGCTCCGCCTGCCGAAGCGACCGAACTCGTCGATCGCGTGAGAGCTCTTCGTGAACTCCGAGAGAACGTACTGACGAAGCTGACCGCAGATGTCTTCGAGCACGAACATGCTGGCGACATTGCGTACGTCGAGATGAAAGCCCAAGGCGTGTTCAGTTTCCTCTCGATCCTGGACGGTCGCTATCGAGTCATCCGTCGACGCTGGAAAGGATATCGAGCACCCGGCAACAACTCCTCCCTGCTGGAACAAGTCGAGGACATGCGGCGCGTCGATCGATGTCTCTCGGATCGACAAACCCTCAAGGGGCTCGATCAGCGCGGAGCCGCGCTCTTTGGCTCGCTGTGGAAGGGGGAATTCTCGGACGAGGCCGTGCTCGATCGGTACATCGCGTGGGTGGTCCGATTCAGGAGTCTCTTCGTTCGACATCATCTCCCCGAGAGTGTGGCGCACCTGGCGGCGTCTCCCGGGTTCGACGCGAAGGCCATTCGAGCACTTCAGGAGTCCGCCGCGAAAGCGATCAAGTCCGCACAGATTCTGAACGGGGCCGTCGGCTGGCCCGAGTCGTACCTGACAGCACACAAATTCTCGGACCTGGTAACCCGAATCACTCAATTGCGCGAAAGGCTAGCGGCGGGTCCGCAGTGGGCGGCATTCGAGGAAGCGCGCCAGTCGGTGTCACGGAGTCTCGCGGCCGACCTCCTTCCACCTGTCCTCGATGGCCGTCTGCAGTGCGGCGACTTGCCGTCGGCCTTCAGAAGGGCGTTCTGGATGAAGTGGCTGTCACAGGCAGTCGAGGCCAGACCCCCATTGGCCAGGTTCAGTTCATTGACACATGAAGAGCGGATCGCCGACTTCAGGGCACTGGATAGCCGAGTGCTGCTGGAGAATCGGGCCTCTCTGGTCGGGCAGCTGCGAGACAGGGTTCAGCACAAGCTTCAGTATCCGGAGGCCGCGGCCGCGCTCCCTTCGCTTCAGCGAGAGATGGCCAAGCAACGGAATCTCAGTCCACTCCGCAGAACCTTGCATGACGCCGAGCCCGCGATCCGGGCGATCAAGCCCTGCTTCCTCATGAGCCCGCTGACCGTTGCGCAGTACGTGCGCGGAGGTGAGCCGGCTTTCGATCTCGTGATTTTCGACGAGGCATCTCAACTCCCACCAGAAGACGCGGTCGGCGCGATCGTGAGAGGAAAACAGCTGGCGGTCGTTGGCGACCCCAAACAACTGCCGCCCACAACGTTCTTCAGCACCTCACTCGACGCCACCCAGTTGTACGCGCCCGATGGGACGCCGGTCTATCAGGATGCGGAGAGCATCCTCGAGGAGTTCATGGGTGCTGGCCTTCCGATGAGCCGCCTCAAGTGGCACTACAGAAGCTCGCACGAGTCGCTGATCAACTTCTCGAACGTGAGCTTCTACGACGCCGACCTCTACACATTCCCAAGCGTCGAAATTGGAGTCGATCGGCGGGGCCTGTCGTTCGAGTTCGTGCAAGGAGGCACCTACGAAGGAAAGGGGCTGAATGCCGCCGAGGCTCGACGTGTCGCGGACGAAGTCGTGAGCTTTGCGCGTCAGCAACTGGAGCGCGGAGCGACCGGCGAGAAGATGATGTCGCTGGGCGTAGGCACCTTCAATCTTCGACAGCAGCTGGCGATTCAAGACGAGATCGAAGTTCGTCGGCGCGCCGACCCTCGAATCGAGCCGTTCTTCGACCGTGGGAATGACGAACCGTTCTTTGTCAAGAACCTGGAGAACATCCAGGGCGATGAGCGCGACGTCATCTTCATCAGCGTGACGTACGCTCGCAGCGCGGACGGTCAGCTCCGGTACCAGTTCGGTCCGTTGAACGGACAAAACGGCTGGCGCCGCCTGAATGTCTTGACGACGAGGGCTCGTCGTCAGATGCGGGTGTTCTCGTCGATGCACGGAGACGAGATCAGCCCGGCGGCAACATCGTCCGATGGGCCACGTTTGCTGCGGGAGTTCCTGCTATACGCGGAGCACGGTCGCCTCGAGGGCGCCCACGCTGGAAGGTTGAACGACACAGACTCGGCGTTCGAACGTGAAGTGCTCAGCGAGTTGACGCGGAAGGGAATCAAGGCGCTTGCTCAAGTGGGCGTCGCTGGGTATCGAATCGACATCGGCATCCTGGACGATGAGCTTCCGGGGCGCTTCGTGTGCGGTGTGGAGTGCGATGGCGCTGCGTATCATTCGTCAGAATCCGCACGTGACAGAGACCGCCTGAGGCATCAGGTGCTCGAAGGTCGTGGCTGGACGCTGATTCGTGTGTGGAGCACCGACTGGTTCAAGGATCGCGCTGGACAGATCGACCGGCTGCTCAAGGCGATCGACGCCGCGCGGGCTCGGGCGAGAGCCGAGAAGCTCGAGACGACCGCGCCGCCTGAATCGACTGCGCCCGTCGAGTCGGATCGCGCAGCGACACTCGCGCCGCGCGAGTCAGTCGAACCGCTCCCCGACTATCGACGGCCGAGCGCTCAGCCCTATGTCATCACTCCGGGGGAAGGCCTTTTTGCTGGCAGCGACATCCTGGAAGCCGATGAATCTGTTCTATCAAGAGCCATTCAAGATGTCGTCGCTCTCGAAGCACCAATTCATGTCGCCGAGTTGATGACACGCGTCGCCGGAATGTGGGGAAACAAGGCGGGGTCACGCATCCAGGCGCGCATCCAGGATGTCGCATCCCGGCTGGTCGGTAAGGGGACCATTCGGCGACGCGACGAGTTCTTCTGGGGCACCAGCGAGAGTTGCCCTCTTCGTTCACGTGCACACACCAAGATTCCTGCCGACCGAATCGCACCTGAGGAATTCGAGCTGGCCATCCTGTCAGTCCTCGCTGTCCGACACTGCATGCCGCGACCCGTACTGACGGCGGAAGTGCGTTCAGTTCTGGGCTACTCGCGCACCGGGGCGATCATCGAGGATGCCGTATCCGACGCCATTTCACGGTTACTCGCCTCGGGCAGCATCGGGGAGGGAAGCACGGGACTCACGTTGCGCGCAGACGGTCCACGGATGGCCAGCTGATGACCCGCCGCGTCGCGGTAGCCGCCGCACTTCTCGCGATCAGCGCAACAGGGGCGCACGGCCAGAGCAAGCCCGCGGTTCCGCTCGAGCCGATCGCCGCGATTCTCGATGCCTTTCGCACCCACGACATCGTCGCGCTCGGCGAGGGCCGCCACAACAACGAGCAGGGCTACGCGTTCCGCCTCGCGCTGATCCGCGATCCGCGCTTCGCGGCGACCGTCAACGACATCGTCGTGGAATCGGGAAGCGCCGCGCATCAGGACGTGATGGATCGCTTCATCCGCGGCGAGGCGGTTCCCAACACAGAGCTGCGTCTCGCCTGGCAGGACACCACCGTGCCAGATGGGCCGTGGGACGTGCCGATGTACGAAGAGTTCTTCACCGCCGTTCGCACGCTCAACGCCTCGCTGCCGCCTGAGCGGAGACTGCGCGTCCTGCTCGGGGATCCGCCGTTCGACTGGGAACATGCCACTCGCGATGAGGCGATCGCCATCAGCAGCCGGCGCGATCCGTTTCCGGCGGAGTTGATCCAGCGCGAGGTGCTGGCGAAGCAGCGCCGCGCGCTGGTGATCTACGGCGACGCGCACTTTCTCCGACGCCCTCTCGGATCGAGTCTGGTTACCCGGCTCGCGGCCGCGGGCGCGCGCGTGCTGAACATCTGGACGCACACCACGGCCAACGATCTGCAGACGCTGCAGGCCGACATCAGCACGTGGCGGATCCCATCGCTCGCATTCACCGCCGGCACCACACTCGGAGCGGCGTCGTTCAGCTTCTTTCGAGCGCTTGGTGGCAGTGACGCGACGAGAATGGAAGACCAGTTCGACGCGGTGCTGTATGTCGGACCGTCAGCGTCGATCACCGTTCGCCGAAGCGAAATCGCGCCGTCGCTCTGCGCGGATCCCGAATACATGAAGATGCGTGTGAGCCGCATGACACTCATGGAGCGGCCGGGCGAAGCGCCGCCCCCAGGCATCGTGAGCCCACTCGAACGGTTGAAGCGATACTGCGAGAACGTGGCGGGAAAGCCGCGATAACAGCAGACTATCGCCGCGGATCTGGACCCAACAGGTCCCAGCGGTTTCCTTCGAGATCGAGAAACACGGCGAGCCGCCCGTAGGGCTCATCACGCGGCGGCGAGACGAACTCCACACCGGCGGCGGTCATACGCCGATAGGCCGCCTCGAAATCGTCGACGCGCAGGAACAGTCCAACGCGCCCGGCAAACTGACGGCCCACACTCTCCATCTGCCGATCGCCGTCCGCGCGCGCGAGCAGAATGCCGGTCTGTCCCCCGGCGGGGCGCACGACGACCCATCGCTTGGGCCGGCCGTCGTTGGTCAGCGACGGCGTGTCCTCCACCAGCTCGAACTGCAGGACGTCGACGAAAAAACGGATGGCGGCGTCGTAGTCGCGCACGACCACGGCTACGAGCTCGAGATGCGACATCGCAGGTCTTACGCTCCATTTCTGCACACGTCCCGCTTCCCTACCAGCTGAGCCTAAGGCGGATCAACGTCGTTACTTCATCGTGGTACACTAATGCCAGTCTTCTGAGAGCTGCGCTTCCGGCCTCCCGCATCAGATCCGAGTTCACTCGCCTCTCCTGCGTTTCGTCGCCGAGCATCCCGCTCGAGCCTGCCATCAGAGTCAGTTGCATCTTCGAGATGCAGGAGTAGTGCATGAGTACCAAGCTGTATGTCGGCAACCTGCCGTACGAAACCACCGAAGCCGATCTGCAGACGCTGTTCGAGGGCGTCGGTCAGGTGAGCACCATCAACATCGTTCGCGATCGGGCCACGGGCCAGCCGCGCGGATTCGCGTTCGTCGAGATGAGCGATACCGAAGGCGCACGGCGCGCGATCAGCGAACTGGATCGCCATCAGTACGGCGGCCGCAACCTGACGGTCAACGAGGCGAGGCCGATGGCGCCGCGCGGTGGTGGCGGGGGCGGCGGATTTGGCGGCGGACGGCAGCGACGCGAGTCGCGCTGGTAAGTCACAAGGGGGCCGCCTAAAGGCGGCCCCTACGTACGTCTCCCGAACGCGGTACGTCTCCCGAGCGCGGGTCGCCCGAAGGCGGCCCCCACGTAGTACATCTCGCCACGGCCAAAACCCCCCGCAACGCGTCTGACTGACATCCTGCCTTCCTCGGAGGAGGACTGCGATGCAGACGTGTGCGTTCACGGCTCTCGTGCTCTCGATGATGCTGCCGTCGATTGCGGCAGCCCAAGCCGCTCAATCACCGAGCGCCGACGCCATTCGGCTCGCCTACTTCAGCCCACAACGCGCGTTCTTTCAGTCGAGCGACGGCAAGGCCGCGCAAGCGAGACTGACCTCGCTCGAGTCGCAGACCTCGCGAGAAGCGGACGCGCGCACGGCCAAGCTGAAGGCGCTTCAGCAGGAGCTGGCCGCGCGGTCGTCGGTGCTCGCCGAAGGCGCCAAACGCGAGCGCGAGCAGGAGATCGACCGGGTGCAGCTCGATCTGCGGCGATTCATGGAAGATGCCCAGGCCGAATTCCTCGGCGTCCAACGGAATCTCGAGAACGCGTTCCTCGCCAAGCTCGCGCCGGCGGTCGACACGATCGCCAGGAAGCGCGGACTGCTGTTCGTGTTGAACCAGGACTCGGGTGTTCTCGCCTGGGCCGATCCTCGTCTCGACATCACCGCCGACATCGTGGCCATCGTCGATCAGCCGGCGAAGTGATCATGCGCGCACTGGGGTTCGTGGTGCTCGCGGCAATCGTGCTCGCCGGCGCACCGTCCGCTGACGCGCAATCCGGCGGGGCCTGGATCCTGTGGGAGAAGACCTACACGACGAAGGCGACGGCGGCGCCGACCACGACGTGGGAACCGTACGACGGCTTCGACTCACTCGCCGAGTGCCGGAAAGCGGCGCAGCCGCTGCTGCAAGCCGCCCTGGCCTACATGAAGAGCAAGAACGGAAAACTGCTCGGGCTGCCCGAGGAACTCAAAGGGCGAGCGGCCGTGTTCACGATCACAGAAGGAGGCGTCGAGCAGACGATCGATCTCCGGTTTCTGTGCTTTCCCGGCCCATTCGATCCGCGCCCGCGCGCGTAGTCGTTGCTATTTCAATCGCGCCCGGCTCGACGCCTAATCCGCGTCTGCACTGTTTGAAGCGAGCTACAATCCGGCCGTGACCCAGACACGTCCCGGCGTCACGTCCGCTCCGACGAACCTCTCGACAGAACTGCGGCTCGACCCCTTGGACGATGCGCGGTTTGCCCCAGGCCATATCTTTGCGTCGCGTTATCGCATCGTGAGCCTGCTCGGGCGCGGAGCCATGGGCGAGGTGTATCGCGCCGACGATCTGCGCCTCGGCCAATCCGTTGCGCTCAAGCTCATGTCCGAGGCGATGGCGCGTCGTCACGACGGGTTGCGGCGGTTGACCGACGAAGTCCGGCTCGCACGTACCATCGTGCATCCCAACGTCTGTCGCGTCTACGACATCGGTCACGCCGACGGGTGGCACTACCTCTCGATGGAGCATGTGGACGGCGAAACGCTGGCGTCGTTGCTGCGCCGCATCGGTCAGCTGCCACTGCTGAAAGCGATCGAGATGACCAGACAGTTGTGCCTCGGCGTGGCTGCAGCGCATGAGCGCGGCGTGCTCCATCGCGATCTGAAACCGTCGAACATCATGGTCGACGGCCGCGGGCAAATCCGCATCATGGATTTCGGCCTTGCCGTCGCGGCGCATGCCGGTGTGCGCGAGATCGCCGGAACGCCTGCGTACATGGCACCGGAGCAACTCGCGGGCGACGTCGTGACCAAGCAAACAGATCTCTATGCGCTCGGACGCGTGCTCGCGGAGATGTTGCCTCCCAACGTCAATGCCGATCTGGAGGCGTCGGTCCGGGCGTGCGTCGAAGGCGATCGCGCGAAGCGGCCTCAATCGGCCTACGCGATTCTCGCTGCACTTCCTGCGAGCAGTTCGGTTGCGACCGGGGAACTGACGATCCCAACACCGGCGATGGTGGCCGCGACACCGATTGCAGGGGTGTTGCAGCCAGCAGCCGCGTGGCTGCTGCTCGCGGCGGTGATCGGAGGTTCACTCGGCGTTGCGTCCCGAGCCCACGTGTTGAACGTGGCGCCATCGCAAGTGCCGAGGCCGCCAGAAGTGCTGGCTGAACGAGCACGTGAAGTTCTCGCACAGCGAGGGTCACGCGCGCCTGCCGGAGACCGCGCGTTCTGGTGGTGGAAGACTGACGCGGGCGTGATCCTCTTTACGTATCGAGAAAGCTCGATGCCGCTCGTCCCTGCCAACCCGCTCCGCATCGTCACGATCGACGATCCCCCGATCGATGCTGCCGGAACGACCGTCGTGACGCTCGACGCTGAGGGCACGCCCACCTCGCTGATGCCGCCGCCGAGAACCGCGTGGACGACTGGACGGCCACGATTTGCAGAATTTACGTATTGGATCGGCGTCCTGATCGGGATCGTCAGCTGTTCCATTCTGGCTCGTCGAAATCTTCGCGCTGGAGAAGGCGATCGGGACGGGGCATGGCGCCTCAGCGTGATCGTATGCGGCAGCAGTCTCGTGGCAAGCGCGCTGCGCGCGCATCACATCCCCTCGGTGCTCGAAGAGCTCTCGTGGCTGCTCGGGGTAGCGGGTTGGGCGCTGTTGTGGGCCGGCTTCAGTTGGCTGGCGTATATCAGCTTCGAGCCGTACTTCCGGCGTTGGTGGCCGAATGCCCTCGTCTCATGGACACGCTTGCTCGCGGGCCGCGGCCGCGATCCACTCGTGGGCCGCGATGTGCTATTCGGTGCGCTGGCGGGCGTGATGTCGAGCGCGACGCACGTCATCCAATTCATCGTCACGGAACGCACCGGAGTGCCGATGTTCACCCAGCCGGCGCTCGACGCACTCCGATCGTCGGCCGACTTCGCAGGCCAGGGAGTCGCGGCGTTTCTGACCGCTGTGCTGATCACGTTGTTTGTCGTTTCGGGTCTCGCGTTCTTTCGCTTGATCTTTCGCAAGCCGTGGATCGCGATGGCTGTACTCGTCGCGCTGGGGAGCGCGACGATGGCAGTATCGGCTTCGATTGGCGACATCGCTGTCGGCGCCGCGTTGGGTGCATTTGGCCTCGCCGTCCTCCTCCGGGTGGGTATTCTCGCGTTCGCGGCGATGGGCGTTACTCTCCAATTCCTGACCTGGCTGCCGCTCACGCTTGATGGGCATGTGTGGTACTTCGGTCAATCGCTCCTCGTCTTACTGGTGATCGGCGCCCTGGCGACGTATGGATTCGTCGTGGCGCTGGGCCATCGCCCTGCGTTCGGTGCATTGAACAAGCGCTAGCGCGGCCGTCGTCGCGGACGACCGATCCAGAATCGTGGGCCCGGGCCCGCGTCCTTCACCACGTCTCCAGGATTGGCCAGTTGACACTGCTGCAGCGTCAGACAGCCGCAGCCGATGCACTGCGTCAATCCCGCTTTGAGCCGCTCGAGTTCCGCAATGCGCTCGTCGACGCGACGTGTCCATCCACCCGACAACTTCGCCCAGTCGGCGCGCTCGGGCACGCGGTTGTGCGGCAGCTTCGACAACTCGCGCGCGATCTCGTCGAGCGACAGTCCAATCTTCTGCGCAAAGACGATGAACGCAATCCGCCGCAACACGGCGCGCAGGTAGCGGCGGTGACCCGATCCGCTGCGTTCGGACGCAATCAGGCCGCGCGACTCGTAGAAGCGCAGCGCGGACGAGGCGACGCCGCTGCGTTTGGCGACGTCGGTAATGGTCATGAGGTCTGACATGAGTGCGGTCCTTGGTCCTGGGTCCTTCGTTCTTGGTCCGTCCTTGGGTCCTTTGTCCGTACCTGGTCCCTGGTCCTTGGTCCGCTGTCCGCGGAGTCAGAGTCGCATCACCCCGGTGGTCAGCAAAGGACGAACGACGATTGGACCACGGGACTTGACTTAAAGTTTACTTTAACTTGTAGCCTCTGTGTATCGGCTCGTGCCGATGAGGAGGCTCAATGTCAGCACTGGACATCAGCGGACTGCGCGTCGCGATCACCGGCGGCACGTCCGGGCTCGGACTCGCCCTGGTCCGCCGCTTGCTCGACCGCGGGGCACAGGTCGCATTCGTCGCGCGCGGACGCGACGGCGTCGAGCGCGTGCGTCGCGAACTGCCGCGAGCGCACGGCATCGTCGGCGACGTCTCGCGCAAAGAAGACATCCACCCGATTGCGATTCAGATGCTCGGCGCGCTCGGCGGGCTCGACGTGCTCGTGAACAACGCATCCTCGCTCGGGCCCGTGCCGCTGGCGCCGCTGGCCGACACCGAGTGCGAAGATCTCGAACTCGCGCTCGCCACCAATGTCGTCGGCCCGTTCCGACTCACGAAGGTGCTGCTCGGCGCGCTCGCCGCATCCGCGCGCGACGGCCGCGCACCGCTCGTCGTCAACATCTCGAGCGACGCCGCGATCAACGCCTATCCAGGCTGGGGGGCCTACGGCGCCAGCAAGGCGGCGCTTCATCATCTCAGTCGCATCTGGAACGAGGAGCTCATGGCCGAGGGCATTCGCGTGATTTCGATCGACCCTGGCGATATGGACACGCCGCTTCATGCGCTCGCCGTGCCGGATGCCGATCGCTCGCAGCTGAAGAGCCCCGACACGGCGGCAGGCGAACTCGTCGCGCTCATCGCCGCCCACATTCGTGCAAGCCAACGGGTCTTGGAGAGCGCTCGATGATCCCCGCGGCAGCCGCAGTTCAGCGCCCGACTGACGCCAAGCTTCTCGTCGTCGATGCGTCGGGACACATCACGCACCGAGATCGAGTCGACTTCCCTGCGCTGATCGAAGCCGGCGACCTGGTGATCGCCAACGACGCGGCCACGCTGCCGGCCAGTCTGTTTGGCGTGCACCTGCCGACAGGACGTCCGATTGAAGTGCGTCTGGCTGGGACGCGAACGCTGCTGGCGCGAGAGCGCGCACGCTTCACGGCCGTGGCGTTCGGCGAGGGCGACTTCCGCACACCGACCGAGCACCGGCCTGCTCCACCCGCATTCGACGCCGGCGATGTTCTTCAGCTCGGCCCACTTCGCGCGATGGTCGTAAACGTGCTCGGCCATCCACGTCTCATCGAGATCGAGTTTCAGCACTCAATCGCCGAGACGTGGGAAGGCCTGGCGCGGCATGGCCGGCCTATTCAGTACGCCTACCTGCAGGAGCCGCTGGCGATCTGGGACACCTGGACACCAATCGCGGCCGCGCCCGTCGCCTTCGAGGCGCCATCAGCTGGTTTCATACTCGATTGGCGCGTCATCGCCGCGATTCGGGCGCGCGGTGCGGCATTCGCAACGATCACCCATGCGGCTGGCATCTCCTCTACCGGCGATGCCGATGTCGACGCGCTGCTTCCCCTCGACGAGCCGTACTTCATTCCCGAGTCGACGGCCTCACGCATCGCCACGACACGTCGACGCAGCGGCCGCATCATCGCCGTCGGCACAACCGTCGTGCGTGCGCTCGAGGACGCCGCCGCGCGACATGGTCACGTCCGCGGGGGCACGGGTGTCGCGACGCTGCGCGTGAGTCGTCTCACGCCACTGCGAGTCGTCGACGCACTCGTCACGGGCCAGCACGAACCTGACACGAGCCACTACGAATTGCTACGGGCGTTTCTGAATGATGTCGTGCTCGAGCGCGTAACCGATGAAGCGAACGCACGCCACTATCGAACGCACGAATTCGGCGATTCGTTATTCATCGCAGTTCGACGCGCAGGTCCGGCTAAAGCCGGACACTACGTCTGCGGTCCGGCTAAAGCCGGACGCTACGTCTGTGGTGATAGCGGCAACAGTCCCGACGGACAGCGATGACACACTCGCGATTCGGGCGGTAGGTCCGGCTAAAGCCGGACACTACGTCTGCGGTCCGGCTGAAGCCGGACGCTACGAGCTACAGCAGCAGCGTCAGTGCGCCGGTCGTTACCAGCGCGGCCGACCAGATCAAATCGAGGTTGAACCACGCGCGGCGCAGAATGCCGACACCGAGCTTCTCGAACACCAGCACCGCGACGAACGCCGTCACCACCAGATAGCCGACCGCATGCAGGCCGGTGGCGAAGACCGCCGCCCCTGCACTCCCAGCGGCCTGCATGTGATGCGCGTGCTCGCCGGTGGCTGACATCGACATGCCCATGAACACCGGCACCACCATCAACCCGGCTCCGTGAGCCGTCGCCATCAGGAACGACCACACCGTGAGCCCGGCCATGCTCATGCGCATGCCGCCCCAACGTGGATGACGATGGCGGAAGAAGCGCAGGACGCCAAACGAGACGAGCACCGCGGCGATCGGCCAGCGCAGCCAGCCGATCGGAATCACGAACCCGATGGCCAACACGACGCCGACCGCACCCGCGACCGCGAGCGCGTGCCCGGCACCAAGCGGCAGCAACGCGCGTAGCACCGCGCCGCGACGTCCCTCCTGCATCCCGAGCGCGACGGCAAACAGCCACCCCATTCCGGGGTTGATGCCATGAAAGGCGCCCAACGCGATCAACGTGCCCCATGAGGTCATCATCTCGTTTGGCATGATCTGGCTCCCCCAGGCCTGATTCCTGGCCCAGCCCTGAGGCCTGAGGCCTGGGCCCTGTGGCCTATGAAAAGCAGTACGAGTCGGAACTGGCGTCGCCGCCTTCGAGATGCACCTGGTGCGGACGCATGCCGTCGAACTCCACGAAGCCGGCGGGATCGAATGCGATGCCGCCGCTCGGGCGGACGTCGATCTTGGCCAGCCAGCCCTTGATGCCGTCGGGATAGAACTGCTCGTCCCACGCGCGGTAGAGCGAGTTGGTGAGGTACACGCGCTTCCCGTCGCGGCTGATCTCCACCATTTGCGGCGCGCCGTTGAGCCGCTGCCCCGGACGCGCGGGATGCGGCTCGCGACGCACGATGCCGCCGATCTTCACCGAGCCGGTCTCGACCGGATTGAACGGATCGGACACGTCGTACTGCTTCAGCTCGCCGGTGCCGAAGCACGAGACGTAGAGGAATCGATCGTCGAGCGAGAGGTTGATGTCGGTGATGAGCGGCGGCGCCGCGCCGAAGCCCTTGAGCAGCGGCGGCAGATCGTCGGCGGCCGCTGCCTCCGCCGGAATCTCGATCACCTTGCGGATGCGCCACGTGCCGCTCTTGCCGTCGCCGTCGCGATACCACGTCCACACCGACGCCGACAGATCCTTCAAACTGGTGACCACGCCAACGAAGCCGTAGGTCTCGTTCGGATCGTGGGCGGGGCGCAACTCGAGCACCATCTGATACTCCGGTCCGAGCTCGAGCTTCTGCACATGGCGACGGGCGTTGAGGTCCCAGACGTGAATCGAGTTGCCGTACTTGCCGCCGAGCAGCAGATCGGGGATCACGCCGTTCTCCACCATGTTCGGCGTCCCCCACTCGCTCGTGATCATCGTGTCGTGTCCGAGATGCCACCAGAAGTCGTACGACAGATACTGCGGTCCGCGATCGCGCTCCCAGCGTCCCGTGATCTCGAACGTCTCGGGGTCGAGCACGAAGATGCCGCCCGGCCCCTCGCCTTTCTCGTTGCCCAGCGCGTTGACGTAGATGCCGTCCGGTCCGCAGTGCGCGGTGTGCGGACGGGTGTAGCCGGTCTTGCGAATCACCTCGTCGGCCTCGATCGTTTTCACGAGCCTCGGTTGCCGCGGGTCTGGCGCGGTGTCGAGAATGTGAATGCGCGACGAGCGCATGCCTGGCACCACGAGATAGCGCCGGTGCATGTGCGGATGCGGTGAGTTCGGGCACAGGCACGAGCTGCACGCGTTCCATCCGAAGTGGTGCAGCTCATCGCCGGCGCTCGGCATGTCGACGCGCGCGATCTGCGCGCCATAGCTCGGCGATTCGGGGTTGACGTCCACCACCCCAAGCGCGTCGCAGGCGGAGGGGTCGGGATTGAGCAGCGTGACGTACGCGAGCGTCTCGGCCGGCGCCTGCATCGCCATCGTTGGCGACGGGTAAAAGGTCTGGTCGGGAAGAAGTTTCGGCATGGCGTTGAGCCTCCTCGAGGTTTCGATTCGCGCGTTCGAGAGACTAAGATCTGTCGGACGGCGCTGTCCTTTGAGAACGCTGGAATGTTTCTGAGGGTTTCCTGATTGTGCGAGGCATGATCGACACCACGGCCGGCGGCTCCTATCAATTCGGGCCCTTTCATCTCGACGTTCGCGAGCGGCGCCTGTCGCGCAGCGGCGAGGTGATCCCGTTGCGCCTGAAGGTGTTCGACACGCTGCTGGTGCTGGTCGAGAATGCCGGGCGCCTCGTCACCAAGCAGGAGCTGCTCGACTCGGTGTGGCCGGAGACGTCGGTCGAAGAGAACAACCTCAATCACAACGTGTCGGTGCTGCGGAAGGCGCTCGGCGAGCGTGCCACCGGTCAGCACTACATCGAGACCGTGCCGCGCGTGGGCTATCGATTCGCGGCCGCTGTCGAAGCCATCGGCGCTCAGGCCAGACCATCACCAGCGTCACCGGTCGCTGCCGTCAAGGCACGGCAGGAGATCCGGTACTGCACGACGAGCGACGGCGTCCGCCTCGCCTACGCGAGCGTCGGTAGCGGCCCTCCACTTGTGAAAGCATCGAACTGGCTGACGCATCTCGACTTCGAATGGGGCAGCCCGATCTGGCGGCACTGGTATGCCGAGCTCGCGCGTCATCATCGGCTCATTCGCTACGACGAGCGCGGCAACGGCATGTCGCAGCGCGACGTCGACGGCGTCAGCTTCGAGACGTGGGTGCGGGATCTGGAAACGGTCGTTGATGCCGCAGGGCTCGATCGGTTTCCGCTGCTGGGGATCTCGCGCGGCGGGTCGATCGCGATCGCGTATGCCGTGAGACACCCGGAGCGCGTCACCCACCTGGTGCTCTACGGCGCGTTTGCCGCCGGGATGAAACACACCGGCACGCCCGACGATCTCGAGGCGCGTCACGCGCTGACGAGCCTGATGCGGCTCGGGTGGGGACTCAAGAACCCGGCGTTCTCCAAGACGTTCACCTGCCGGTTCCTTCCCGAGGCCAGGCCGGAGCACGAAGAGTGGTTCGACGAGCTGCAGCGCGTGTCGACGTCGCCGGAGAACGCGGCGCGGCTGATGGATCGCGACGACGAGATCGACGTTCGACCGCTGCTCACGCAGGTCAAGACGCCGACGCTCGTCATCCACTGCGATCGCGATCATGCCGTCGCACCCGAGGAGGGTCGTGCGCTCGCGGCCGGAATCCCGCACGCGCGCTACGTCTCACTGCCGAGCGCGAATCATCTGATGCTCGAAGAGGAACCCGCGTGGTCGATGTTCCTCGAGGAATTGGGGTTGTTCTTGAACTGGTAGGGTTCTACGTACGACGTAGGGGCCGCCTTAAGGCGGCCCCCACGTACGAAAGAGGGCCGCCTTAAGGCGGCCCCCACTTACTAGTTCGTGCCCGTGCCGACCACGCCCCAGAAGTCTTTCGACGTCTGCGGTGTCGCCGATGTGTGCACGTTGATGTAGCGCTCGAACGGGAGATTCAGCTTCTTCACCACCGGCGCCAGCGCCTTCACGTGATCGTTGGCGGGCTGACCGGGCGTCACGGTGAAATCACCTTGGAACAACACCTTCTCCTTCGGGATGTACGCGATCAGCAACCCGTTGGAGTGCGGCGCGGGATACACGTGATAGAACTCCACGGTCCGCGTGCCGTCGGTGTACACCTTCTTCTCCTCCACCGCTTCGACCTTCGCCTTCTTCGGGGTCTTCGCCAGCACGTCGTCGAGCAGCGTGCGCGGGTTGCTCAACGACTTCTCGAGGAACACCGCGTTGTTCTTCTGCGTGATGATCGTCGTGCCGTTGGCCACCAGCGCCGGCAGACCACCGGTGTGATCGGAGTGCGGGTGGGTGTTGAAGACGTAGCGAATCGGCTTGTTGGGGAACAGCTTTTTCGATTCGTCGATGTACAGCTGCCCGCGCGCGATCGACTGACCGGCCTCGAGCATCATCACGTAGTCCTTGAACTCGACGAGCAGTGAGTCGTAGCTGCCAGGTCCAGTCGTGAGTCGATAGAGTCCGTCACCGAGCTTCTCGGTGGTGACGGTAAGCGCCGGCGGCGCACCGCCTCGGCCTGCACCGCCCGCCGGCGCGCCACCGCCCGCACCGCCGCGGCCCGCCGGTGGTGGCGGCGCCTGCGCCAGCGTCGCAACATCCGACGGATTGATCTTCGCGCTCGTGACGTCGATCTCGAAGAACGGATAGCCGCCGCGCGTCTGCACGATCTTCGTCGGCGCCATCGCGCCGCCGCCAAAGTCCTTCCACCCGGAGTAGGTGGCGAGGATGTGCATGTCGCCCATGACGTTCTCACCCAGCCACGTCTCGACACGCTCGACCTGGTTCTTGGCGTTCACGTAGCCGTTGATCGTGTAGCTCTTGCCCGACGGCGCCTTCACCGACGGACTCCACGACAGCACGGTGTAGCCCTTGCTCTTCTTGGCGGTGGCGTTGTTCGCGTCCGCGCCTTTCAAGAAGCCCCACGGCGTGATGTACAGCTCGACCGATTGCCCCCATGGCTGCGACACGTCGGCCTGCATCGCGGTGACCTGCTGGAAATACGTCCCCGGCGCGACGACCGTCGAGCCGCCGGCGCCGATGTTGTTGGTGGCTCCGGTCGCACGCGAGACCGGCGCGGACAGATCGATCACGCGCACGTAGTTCGCGATCGGCCGCATAGGATCGTGCGTCCCCTGACAGTTCATCTGGGTGGCATTGGCGCCACACTGTTGGAACGACACATCCTTGGCGGTTCCGGAGTAGGTGACGGATGTGGGATCGCCCAATGCCTTTTTCGCGGCGGCGATAACGCT
>Ga0075434_100001319_pt1 | contig 20730 bp, 19 predicted proteins | sample RhiMethybrSRZTD3_FD_75298 | JGI IMG/M metagenome (GOLD analysis project Ga0075434, IMG submission 75298) | Populus rhizosphere microbial communities from Tennessee, USA - Rhizosphere MetaG P. TD hybrid SRZTD3 | ecosystem: Host-associated > Plants > Roots > Rhizosphere > Soil | place: USA... | reverse complement strand
GACACGGATGGCCACATCGACGATATTGCCCGGTTCGTGAGCTCGGACACGGTTATCTGCGCCTTTGAAGATGACCCCCTGGATGAGAACTACAGGCTTCTCAAAGACAACTACGAACGCTTGGTAAGCTTTGGCTTTCGGGTTGTAAAACTGCCGATGCCCCCGCGGATCGAGAGCGGTCAAGACCGGCTGCCGGCGAGCTATGCGAACTTTTATATTGGTAATGCAGTTGTAGTCGTTCCCGTGTTCGGCAGCTCCAATGACATTCGTGCGCTTGAAATTATCGGACAATCCTTTCCTTCGCGCCGAGTTGTAGGCGTCGATGCGACTGCGATGGTTCACGGACTGGGTACGATTCATTGCTGCAGCCAGCAAGAACCGCGCGTTAAGCCACAGGTTTAATTGGTTGGGGCCTACGGCCCGAATGAATCAGCGGATATCTTGCATACGGCCCTCTCCGCCGCCTATACTGCTTCGCTTAAGTCTCTAATAGTTGCACATACTTCACAGGAGGAGTTTGTATGAAGACGTCTATGCGTTCGGGCATCAGAACTGTCGCACTTTGTGCCGTTCTGATTGGTCTGTTCGCTGGTTTGGGGGCGTATCCGAGCAGCGCTTTGCTGCAATCTCAACGAAACGTTCCAGCGCCAACGGGCTACATTCAAGGTGTGGTTCAGAGTGAAAAAGGGCCTGAGGCCGGCGTTTGGGTAATTGCCGAAACCAAAGATCTGCTGACGAATTTCATAAAGATTGTCGTGACCAATGACCAAGGGAAGTTCATGGTGCCCGACTTGCCAAGTGCCAATTACAAAGTTTGGGTACGAGGTTATGGGCTGTTGGATTCGACGCCCATCACTATGAAACCGGCAACAAACTCGATAACCCTGAAAGCCGTCACGGCCAAGACTCCACAGGAAGCCGCACAAGTCTACCCTGGCAACTATTGGTTATCACTCCTGGCGCCGCCCGACAAAAGCCTGTTCCCTGGCACCGGAGCTCAAGGTAACGGCATCGGTAACGGCATGGTTACCCAAAATCATTGGATCAACCAACTAAAGTCGGGATGCAATTTCTGTCATCAGCTTGGCAACAAGCTCACGCGTAGTTTGGACCACGTTTATAAAGCCGATTCAAACGTTCACAGCGCAGTCGAAGCATGGGATCGCCGACTGAAAGGCGGCGTCCGGGGCAACTCGATGTATGCAACTTTAAGCAGCATGGGTAGCCCGGCGTCGTTAAAGCAGTTTGCTGACTGGACCGATCGTATTGGCAAAGGCGAAGTACCTCCTGCCCCGGAACGTCCGAAAGGAATCGAGCGCAACATCGTTGCCACCCTATGGGATGTGGGTGACGATCACTCGTTCATGCACGATGAGGCTTCTACAGATAAAAACCATCCAACAGTGAATGGCGGCGGTCCCGTATACGCAGTGTCTGCGGGACATGGACAACTCGTCGTGATGGATCCCAAGGAGAACAGCACCTACTCGATCGACATACCAACGCGCGAAGATAAGTCAAAAGTGCCTTCCCGCTTTCCGGCCCCTCAAACTCCTTCGCTATGGTGGGGGAATGAGCATCTGTGGGCGAACCCGCCATACAATCCTGCCGATCCTCACAATCCGATGCTGGACAGCAAGGGTCGCATATGGACCACTTCGAAGATCCGCGGCGGCGCGGACCCGAAATGGTGTAATGATGCATCGGCGGGCAATAAGTCAGCCGACTGGTACCCGCTGACGAACAGCGGCCGGCAGGCATCGTACTACGACCCGAAAACGCAAAAGTGGCAGCTGATCGACACCTGCTACAGCACACACCATCTGCAATTCGATAACGATCCGGACGAGACTGTCTATTTCAACGAATTGGGCGGCCCGATGTTCGGTTGGGTCAATACGAAGCTGTACGATCAGACACTCGCTCAAACGAAAGACGAAGTGAAGGCCGAACAGACTGCTGTCGGTTGGTGCGGTCAAGTGCTTGATACGAACGGTGACGGAAAGATCACGAGGCCCTGGAACACGACCACACCCCAACTCTCCGGAAACGAACTCCTCTATCAGGGTGATACCGGCGGCCCAGCCGCTCCGGCCGGCGCCCCTCGAGGAGGAGGTCAGGGTGGTCAAGGCGGTCAAGGTGGTCAAGGCGCAGCAGGCCGGGGGCGCGGAGGCCCTGCCCCGGCGCCGTACGATCCAAAACTCGATACGATGGTCCGGTACAATCTATATTCTGTTATTCCGAGTCCGGTCGATGATTCCGTCTGGGGTATCGCGGAAAATCCTTTTCCAGGAATGCTGGTGCGCTTGGAGCGCGGCAGCAATCCTCCCGAGAGCTGCAAAGCTACGATCTTTCGAATTCCTGATCCAGGTTTCGATCCCCGAGGTGTTGACGTTGACAGCAACGGCGTCGTCTGGACAGCTCTTGCAGCCAGCAGCCATCTGGCGAGCTTTGATGTTCGGAAATGTAAAGACCTCAATGGCCCCGCAAAAACAGACGGTAGCCAGTGCAAAGAAGGTTGGACGCTGTACCAGACGACGGGGCCGAAGTTGAAAGGTACGGAGATACCAGCCGACTTCCACTACTACAATTGGGTTGATCAGCACAACGTATCAGGTTTGGGAGCGAATACGCCTTTCGCGACGGGTTCGAACTCAGACTCTCTGCTCGCCCTGAACACTCAAACGAAAGAGTGGATCACGTTCCGTGTCCCATATCCGCTCGGCTTCTACGCTCGAGGTATGGACGCCCGAATCGACGATCCGAACGGCGGCTGGAAGGGGCGCGGATTATGGGCCAACTACGGTACGCATTTCGTGTGGCACATCGAAGGCGGAAAGGGCACTAAAGGCAAGGTTGTGCACTTCCAAACGCGACCTGATCCGCTAGCGAGGTAAGTAAGACAGAAACATAAGAGGCACAAGAAGCACAAAAACGAAAAGGTCTTTTCGTTTTTGTGCTTCTTGTGCCTCTTATGTTTCTGTCTTACTTCTTTATGCGATCAACGGTTCGATGGTGGCACGAGCCTTCATTGCCATCTGATAGGGATCCATGGCCTGAAGTGCTGGAGTCGCCGCCTGAAACATTTCCAGTGAGGCCGGCCCCGCGTATTTCTTGCGCTTCAGCACCTCAACAATGCGGCGCAGTGGCGCGATGCCTTCGCCGGGAAATCTCCGATCAGGTTGGCCCTGGAGCTCACGGTAAGGTTCCGCCGGGACATCCTCGAAATGAAGGTGTGCGAGCTCGCCATCGCGCAGCAATTCCAAATCTTCAAATTTGCTGATGCCGCCCCAGAAGTGGTACGTGTCCATCATGACGCGGTAGTTCGGGTGATTGCATTCGCGAACGAGTTGCAACGCCGTCGGAAGGCATGCTGCAAACCTCGATGTCCTCGCAAACTCTAACATGAGCGTGACGCCAGCCGGTTTCGCGATCTCAGCCGCTTCACGCATGTTTTCGATTCCTTTTTTGTAATCGTCCGGCATGTACATCCCGGTTCCGGCCGAAGGCGTGACGATGCGATCAGCTCCTATCGTGTGTGCCAGTTCGACTTTCCACTTCAAATCTTCAAGGCTCTGAGTACGCGTGGTGCTCGGTTCCGGAAGTCCAAGTTGATTACTTGAAGACACCGGTTTCAAGCCCAAATCATCGAGCAGCCGCTTTGCAACAGCCGGTGATTCTTTCATCGCAAATTCGCGAACCTTGCCGAGATCGGGTTCGACGGCGCGAATACCCGCCTTCGCGTAGCCTTCCATCGCAGCTTTGAAATCGAAACGAGCGGAGCTCGCTTCGTGCATGCAAACAAACATTGAGCCCGATCCTGGTTGGGTCCCTTGGAGCAAGGCCGGGACAGCAGCGAAAGCGATGAACTCCCTGCGATTGATCTGTTCCATTTGTTCGAGCTCCTTTTTTTAGTGCGGAGAAATATACCGCACGGGTAAACTTCCGGCAAACCACGCGAGGAGAGAATCGCATGAGAGTTATCGCAGCCGCAGTCGTACTTCTATTGGTCATCATTCCGGGTTTCGCGCAAAGGCCGGCAGACCCTGCGCTGCTCGTCCCACAGAATGCGCCCGAGTTGGATTACGTTGCGGTAGATCCGCCGCTGGAGTTTCCCGAGGGAAAGGCTTTGGCGGGAGCAGCTGCTAGTGTCGCATTCGACTCCAAGGGCCATCTCTTTGTGCTGACGCGTGGAAACCCTTCGCTATTTGAGTTCGACGAGAACGGGAAGTTTATTCGGTCTTTCGGTGAAGGGCTTTTCACTCGTTCTCACGGGCTGCGCATCGATAAGAGTGGAAACATCTGGGCCACGGATGTCGGTGCCCATACCGTTGTGAAGTTAGACCAGCAGGGAAAAGTCTTGATGACGCTCGGAACCAAGGGCCAACGAGGCGAATGGAACGACTCTTCGCATTTATTGAATGAACCGAATGACATCGCGATTGCGGGGAACGGAGACGTTTTCGTTGCCCAGGGACACACTCCCGGAGCGAATGGAGATCCACGAGTTCTGAAGTTTGACAAAGACGGGAAGTTCATCAAGTCGTGGGGAGGGAAAGGTAAGGAACCGGGTAAGTTTGATGTCGCCCACGGTATTGCCTTCGACGCTAAAGGGCAACTATGGGTCACCGATAGAGAGAATCAACGCATAGAGATCTTTGATACCGACGGAAAATTCGTCAAAGAGCTGAAGTTTGCCGGACTCCCTTGCAGCATCGACATTGGTAAGCAAAATGTCTATATGGTGAACGGTTTCGCAGGCCAGCTTTTGAAAATGGACCTTGAAGGAAAGGTTCTCGCCGCCACTGGTAAACCCGGCAAGGGCCTCGGTGAGTTTGGCGAAGCACACGTCGTCGCGGTAAGCCCCAAAGGAGATATTTACGTCGCTGATAGCGTGAATAGCGCCGTACAAAAGTTCGTAAAAAAATCCGCGCAATGACACAGAACGTTGCCACAAAAGCACAAGAGGCACAAAAGAGACCATCTCTTCTGTGCCTCTTGTGCTTTTGCGGCTACGTTTTGATATGACACCTCTCGAATGAGCGCCCACGATCCGCGCCCATTGAGTACACTGGACAAAGGAGGTCGTCATGAGTTATCGAATTCCGATTCCAAGCAATGAGCCAATCCGATCGTATGCACCTGGAACCGGCGAACGTGCCAGTTTGAAAAGTAAGATGGCGGCGATGTCATCGGAGAAGATCGAGATTCCCATTGTTATTGGAGGAAAGGAAATTCGAACCGGCGACACCGCAACTCAGGTGATGCCGCATCGTCATGCGCACGTTATTGCGACGTGGCATAAAGCCGGAGCAAAAGAAGTCGAACAGGCAATCAAGGCTGCAATGGATGCAAGGCGGGAGTGGGCATCATGGCAGTTCGAAGATCGAGCTTCAGTGTTTCTCCGCGCGGCCGACTTACTTGCGGCAACCTGGCGCGACACGATTAATGCCTCAACCATGCTCAATCAGAGCAAAACGGTCCATCAGGCAGAAATCGATGCAGTCTGTGAAACGATCGACTTTCTAAAATTCAACGTTCATTTCGCGCAGCAGATCTACGACAACCAGCCCGTCAATGCGCCTGGCATGTGGAACAGGCTCGATTACCGGCCGCTCGAGGGGTTCGTTTATACCGTGACACCTTTCAACTTCACATCTATCGGTGGAAATCTCTCGTCTGCGCCTGCCGTCATGGGCAATTCCGTGATTTGGAAACCCGCAAGCTCCACGGTCTTCAGCAATTATCAGATCTTTAAGTTGTTTGAGGCTGCCGGCCTTCCTCCGGGCGTGATCAATTTTGTTCCCGGCAATGCGGGGCCAATAAGCGAAGTACTCTTGAACCATCCGGACCTTGGTGGGATTCACTTCACTGGTTCTACTGAAGTCTTCCAGACGATGTGGCGGACTGTCGGAGAAAATATCGCGAAATACAGGACGTATCCACGACTGGTCGGCGAGACGGGTGGTAAGGATTTCATTCTTGCGCACGCCAGTGCGGATCCTGACGCATTGATCACGGCGATCATTCGTGGCGGCTTTGAATACCAGGGACAGAAATGTAGTGCGGCCTCACGAGTATATATTCCGGATTCATTGTGGAAGCGCGTCAAGGACAGGCTTATTGAAATTACGAACTCGCTTCCTGTCGGAGACATTGCGGATTTCCGTAATTTCATGGGTGCCGTAATCGATCAATCGGCCTTCAAAAAGCTCAGTCGATATATCGAAGAAGCCCGCCGGTCCGACGATGCGACGATCATCGCCGGGGGTGAAGCTGACGGTTCGGTTGGATACTTCATTCGCCCTACATTGATTCAAGTGCGCCGGCCGGATTACCGCACGATGTGCGAAGAACTGTTCGGACCCGTCGTGACCTTGTATGTTTATCCTGAAAAACAGTGGAACGAAATCTTGTCAATTGTCGACAACACTTCGCCATACGGCTTGACTGGTGGTGTTTTCGCCACGGACCGAGGTGCTGTTGCAGATGCCAATCGCGCGTTGCGGTTCGCTGCGGGCAACTTCTATATCAACGACAAGCCGACCGGTGCGGTCGTCGGGCAACAGCCGTTTGGCGGATCTCGCGCGAGCGGAACCAATGACAAAGCAGGTTCGATGATGAACCTACTCCGATGGGTTAGCGCCCGTACAATCAAAGAGAACTTTGTTCCTCCCACCGACTATCGATATCCGTTCATGAGTGAACAATAGTCGGCGATCGCTGATCTGGCACTCTCCTTGCATGTCCCTCGGGCCTAAGGAGGAGGCTTATGAAAGCGACCGAAACAGTAGGAGTGAAAAAGACGTTTCTTGATATTCCCAATGCAGCCCAACTTGCCGGGTTTTCCGTGCGGCATTTCCGCAGAATTATTGAGGATGAGCGCATTCGGATCGTCCAGATCGGCCGAAAGTTCTTTATTCTCGGTGCCGATTTCGAACGTTGGCAGGCGGAGAAGAGAGCGAAAATATCTTGACACTCGTCCATCCACTTTCTTGACACTCCAATAAACAACATTGTGGAGGCTACCCTCAGGTGGCCTCCCACGTTCTTGAACGATCCCACCTGGACTGGCTAAACTCTCTCCATGACAACAAACGTGGAGACCTATCAGTTTCAGGCCGAAGCACGTCAGGTCTTGGACCTGATGATTCATTCTCTTTACACGAATAAAGAGATTTTCCTTCGAGAACTCATTTCCAACGCATCCGACGCATTGGACCGTTTACGATTCGAGGCCCTTAGCAAGCCCGAATTGATCGGACCTGACGACAAACTCGAAATTTGGGTCGAGACGGATCCGGAGGCCCGGACCTTAACGATCAGCGACAACGGCATCGGGATGAACCGTGACGAGGTGATCGCGAATATCGGGACAATCGCGAAGTCCGGGACTCGCGAATTGCTTCAGACGTTGCGCGAGCGGCAATCTCCAGATACCGTGGCCACACTAATCGGCCAATTTGGTGTCGGATTCTATTCTGCCTTCATGGTGGCGGATCGTGTCAGCCTGCTGACTCGCCGCGCCGGCGAAGATTCGGCCACAAAGTGGGAGTCTTCGGGTGACGGAACGTTCACGGTTACAGACGCCAGTAAATTCACACGTGGCACTTCCATAACTCTGCACTTAAAGAAATTCGAAGAAGATGACGAAATCGATAATTTCACCGACAAATGGGTCATCGAACGCATCGTGAAACGCTATTCGGATTTCGTCGCGTATCCCGTTATTTACAAGGACAAGGAAGGGAAGGAAGCCGGCAAGAATTTGAATTCGATGAAGCCGATATGGACGAGACCCCGTTCTGAGGTGACAGACGAAGAATACAAGGAGTTTTACAAACATATCTCTCATGACTGGAACGAGCCGCTCATCACTTGGTCCTTCCGTGCCGAAGGGCGATCGGAATATCAGGCGCTGTTGTTCGTCCCTTCTCAGGCGCCGTTCGACCTGTTCTATGCCAGCGGCAAATTCGGGCTTCATTTGTATGTCCGTCGTGTTCTCATCATGGAACATTGCGAAGAATTGCTTCCCGCATACCTGCGATTCGTCCGCGGCGTTGTGGATTCAGCGGATCTCCCTCTAAACGTGTCAAGACAGCGTCTGCAGGAAGACCGGCACATCACGCAAATTCGCAAATGGCTGACGAAGAAAGTGCTCGATTCACTAGAAGAGCTCCAGAAGAACGATAGCGACAAATACATCGTTCTATGGAAGCAATTCGGCCGAGTGTTGAAGGAGGGCCCGGGTTTTGATTTTGACAATAAAGATAAGTTGCTCGCGCTTTGCCTGTTCGAGTCATCCGCCGATCCAGAGAAGCTCACCACACTGAAGGATTACGTCGCGAGGATGAAATCCGACCAAAGCTCGATCTACTACCTGACTGGTCCGTCGCGGAGGGCAGTTGAAAATTCGCCGCATCTAGAAGCCTTCAAAGACAAAGGATACGAAGTCTTATACATGGTCGATCCGGTGGATGAGATGCTTGTTCAATGGCTCCCGGAATTCGATGGTAAGAAAGTCAAATCGATTGCGAAAGGCGAGGCAGACCTCGGCGAGCAGAAGGATCTCAAAGACAGGGAACGCGAATTTTCAAAGCTCACTGAGGCGTTGCAGAAGAAACTCGAGGATCGCGTTAAAGAAGTAAGACTATCCACACGGTTAAAGTCCTCTCCTGCATGTCTTGTCGTCGCCGAGCATGACGTCAGTCCCAATCTGGAAAAGCTACTAAACCAAGTGAAGGGTGAGACTTCTAAACAGAAACGCATTATGGAACTGAATCCTGACCATGAAATCATCACCAAGATTCAAGATCGTGCCGATGACCCCATGCTCGACGATTTTGCAGAAGTGCTATACGGCTACGCGTTACTCGCCGAAGGGTCAGAACTGCAAGATCCGATGAAGTTCAATCAGGCTGTTATTAGAGTGCTCGCGAAAACCGTCTAGATCCACGCCTGTCCGCGTTCCCGCGCGAAGAATATTCTTTGTCCGCCCATGTCACGTTGTTAGTCTCGCCCCCGGAAAACAGGGAAGATTCACGGAAGAGTCCCCAAACAACACCTAAATCTCACGGATGAGACCCGGGAAAGATATGGAACGATTTAAGGAAGTCATGACGTTGCGTGAGGCGTCCCAATATCTCGGGATCTCCCAGGATACGCTCTACAAATATCTCGGTGAAAAGAGCATTCCGGCGTTCAAGTTAGGCAACCGCTGGCGCTTCAATAAAGGAGTGTTGGATCGTTGGATGGAGACAAAGAGTGAGCGCGCAGAACCTCCCCGCAGGACAAGACGTCTCGTGAAGTCCACGGCGCGAGGCTAAGTTGAGGACATCGAATAAGTATGGCGCTATTAAAGAAAAGTAAGCCACTCGTTGGGTTGGACATCGGGTCCAGTGGCATAAAAGCAGTCGAATTGACGAAAACCAAGAAAGGCTATCAGGTTACCGGTGTCGGACACGAGGTCCTTGGTCCGGATGCTGTTGTCGATGGCGCAATCATGGACGCCCCGGCGGTTGCCGAGTCGATCAAGAAGATGTTCGCGTCTGGAAAATTCAAGCCAAAAGGCGTCGCCACTGGTGTTTCAGGGCACTCTGTTATCGTCAAGCGCGTCGTGGTTCCGGCCGCGACACCCAATGAAGTGCAGGCGGCGATTCACTTTGATGCCGAGCAATACATTCCATTCGATATCGGCGAGGTGAACCTCGACTATCAGGTCGTCGGACCTGGTGCGAGCACATCCGACGAACCCGGAATTGAAGTTGTGTTGGTCGCAGCTAAGAAAGACAAAATTCAGAATCACACGAACGTGATTAGCTTGGCCGGGCGAAATCCGCAGGTCGTCGACATCGACGCATTCGCGCTGCAGAATACTTTTGAAGCCAACTATAACGTCAATCCTTCCTCAACCGTGGCTCTGTTGAATATCGGCGCGTCACTGATGAATATCAACATCGCGAAGAACGGGATGCCCTTGTTTATCCGCGATGTCTCCGTAGGTGGAAACCAGTACACTGACATTCTTCAAAAGGAACTTCAGCTGACCTTTCAAGAAGCCGAAGACCTGAAGCTCGGAAAGGCAGGCGGATCCGAAGCTGAGATGGTCCATCAGCTTTTGGAATCGATCACAGACATGTTGATCATGGAAGTCCAAAAGACGTTCGACTTCTTCAAGGAAACCTATCCTGCTGAACGAATCAGCCAAATCCTGATCAGCGGTGGCACTTCTCATATGCCCGGACTCGCCGACAAGTTTCAAGAAACGTTCTCTTGTCCTACTGAAATCCTCGATCCTTTCAAGTCGATTACGGTGGGCATGGGTGTAGACCTGTACAAAATATCATCCCTTGGGCCAGCGCTTGCTGTGGCCGTGGGATTGGCTCTGAGGGGGGTTGATCGATGATCAAGGTCAATCTGGCAGCAGTAGAGAAGAAACCGTCGAAAGCATCCGCGAAGGTAGCGCCGCGTAACTTTACGCCACTTCTTTTGATTGTGACTGCGTTCGGTTTTGCGGCCGCCGGATTTTGGTGGTATTCCCAGCTGGCCGGTCAATCCGCAGCACTCGACGAGCAGATAAAACAGGCAGAAGCGCAGAAGGCCGCGCTCGAGGCGGTGATCAAGCAAGATCAGATTTACGAAGCTCGCAAGAAGGCTTTAGAGCATCGTGTAAAGGTTGTGGAATCGTTACAGAAGAACCAGGTCAGTCCTGTGTTCGTTTTGGATCAGCTTGCCGAAGCTATCGATAAGACCCAGTTCGTATGGCTTTCCAGCTTAGATCAAAAGGACGCAATTCTAAACATGAGCGGCACCGGCACGTCACTAAACGCGATTGCCGATTTTTACTCCAACCTTAGCGCGACGGGCTACTTCAGAAACATCGATTTGGGACCATCGCAGGAGACCGCGGGCAACTACACATTCTCCCTCAAATGTGAGTTCTCAATGCCGCGAACCGCGGCAACAGCTGGTCAGCCGGCCACGGTGGGAGGCAATTAATGGCACTCGACTTCAAAGATTTAGCGAAGCTCAAGTGGTATTACCAATTCTTGTTGGTTGCTCTCGTCTGCGGCGGGTTGCTGGCTGGATTCTGGTACGAGTACCTGTCACCGATGCAGACGGATATTGAAGCGAAGACGAATCGGCTCGACGAACTTCAAAGAATTATCGTAAAGAGCATCGCTCAGCAGAAACACCTCGCTGAGGTCAAGAAGGAAACAATGGAATTGCAGGTGAGGCTGGAGAAATTGAAAGCGGCTCTACCCCTAGAGAAAGAGACGGATGAGATTTTCCGCGCCGTTCAGCGGCTGGCGACCTTGTCCGGCTTGAAAGTTCAACGCGTCGCGCCCAAGGCAATCGTCGATCATGATGTGTATTCGGAATACCCCATCGATCTGGAGATCATCGGCACATATCACAACGTTGGAGCCTTTTTGGACAGGATCCGCCAGTTGCCACGAATCGTTAATATCGGCGGATTGAGATTTCAGAGCAGAGTGTCGGAAGGAGAACTGGCTTTCAGCTCGAGTATTGCCGCAGGGTACACGGCAACGACATTTGTCTACAAGGACGAGCCGATCGAATCAATGGCGCCTCCTGCTAAAGCTGTCAACTGATGTGGTGAGAATGACTATGCATCGCGCTTTTACTCTTATTGCTATGTTTGTTCTGACGTTGGGATTGCCCTTTGTTTCGCGGGCCCAGAATCCAGCCGCTGCGGCGCCGGCCGAAGAATTACCTCCTCTTTTGTCCGTGCCGAAGGGCTATCACTACGACGCGCACGGCCGCCGGGATCCATTTGTTAATCCGGTCCCGAAGACGAAAGGGGGCGCAGGCGGTGTTCCGGTTAAGCGGCCTCCCGGTCTTAAAGGTGTACTCGTGGCGGAGGCCTTGATTGCGGGGGTTGTCACCTCCAAAGAGCCGACGATGAATGTGGTCATCATATCTGGCCCAGGCATCAAGACGCCTTATTTTGCTCGAGTCGGCGATGCGCTGTACGACGCCACTGTAAAAAGCATCAAATTAGATACGGTAACTTTTGCTCTCAATACTCCCGGCGGCGGTGATCCAAAAGGGCCGCGGGAGATCGTGCGAAAGGTGCGACCTACTCCAGGAGAAGACCAATGAAAGTTGATTCCAGGAAGTTCCTTTCGGTCGGAGTTCTGCTATTGATCTCCACTCTGGCCGTAAACGGAGCAAACTCGAGAGATGCAGTAATCGTGAAGGATGTTTCCGTGAAGGACAACGGAGACTTTCTCGAGGTTAAGATCACTGCCACCGATGATCCCAAATTTACTTACTTTGAGCTGAGGGAACCTCATCGACTGGTTGTCGACTTTCACGGGATCCAAAACGCGATCAGGTTCAAAGAAAAGCTAGTTGACGCGGCTGGCGTGGGGCGTGTGCGCACGTCTTTTTTCAGCGACAAGAACCGATTCGCAACACGAGTTGTGTTTGATCTTACGAGAGACGTTCCTTATCGAGTCATCGACGATGGCGGCGGGATCGTGCGCGTACTTTTTGGTGAAACGGTGCGTGCACCTCAGAATCAAACCGCAGGCCCGGCTGTTGTTCCTGAGCTGAACGAGAATCCAGCGCGGTCTGTTTCTCCGGCACTTAAGCTGGCGTCGATCCTTCCACAAACGACAGCTCCTGCGCCGGAGACAACAGAACTTGCTCCGAATACGACGGTTCCCGTCACCATTAACGCAGTAAACGAAACACCGTCTGCTCCTGCTTCTGCACCATTGACGGCTGCTGCGAGTTCTGCGGGCCCTGCGAATACACGCCAGCAGACACAAATCACAATCGTGCCTCCGAGTCCGCCGCAGGTGCCCGCGACGGCTCCGACGCCTACGCCGCAATACACGGGTGAGATCATTTCGTTGGATCTCAAGGACTACGATGTCAAAGATTTCTTTAGGTTGATTTCGGAGATCAGCGGCTTGAACGTTGTGCTCGATCCTAACGTAAACGGAACCGTGACTCTAAAGTTGACGGATGTACCCTGGGATCAGGCACTCGATGTTGTATTGAAGAATTACCAGCTTGGTGGACAGCTCCAGGGCAACGTCCTTCGGATTGCAACGAATGGAACATTGCAGTCTGAACAAACAGCTCTGAAAGCTCTTCGAGATGCGCAAGATCTCGCGGTTCCTTTGACGACACGGACCTTCACACTGAACTACACGAAAGCGGACGCCGTGAGCGCAATCCTGAGAGGGCTACTATCGCCTCGCGGAACAATTATTCAGGATGCGCGGCGAAACGCCCTTATCATTTCCGATATTCCGTCACAGTTCACTAATCTGGAAAATATGGTGAAGTTCGTCGACACGCCTGCCAAGCAGGTAGAGATCGAGGCACGCTTGCTTCAGGCGAACAAATCGTTTTCGCGGGACATCGGTAATCAGCTCGGTCTGCTTATTGGGGCCAATAGTGGAAATGTTCTAACTGGTCTTCCAAACAACGTGAGTCCGTTCTCTCGCACGCCTCCCCCACGAGCGACGACTGGATCGGGTTTGCCCCTGGTTGCGAATTTCCCGGCGGCTGCGACGGCGGGTCTCTCCTTCCTAATTCAGCCAGGCGGCGACATCTTATTAGATGAAATTATCGGTGCGGCTGAAGCCCGCGGTACAGCCAAGCTGATCTCGCGACCGAGAGTGACGACACAGAATAACGTAGCCGCTACCATTCAGCAGGGTACCCAGATTCCTGTTCAGACGAACGTCAATAATACGATCACCGTCACTTTCCAAAGCTTTGCCCTGCAGCTGACGGTTACTCCGCAGATAACTGAGGCCGGAACAATTCTTCTTCAGGTTAATATTACAAATAGTCAGCCTGATTTCGCGCGGGCGGTCAATGGTATCCCGTCGGTTGCTAATCAAGCGGCGACAACGCAGGTCTTGATACCAGACGGAGGCACCGCAGTTATCGGCGGCATTTTGGTTGATACGGACTCGGTGAACGTTCGCCAGGTGCCTGGATTGGGCAATTTGCCCGTGATGGGATATCTCTTCAAAGAAACAAACACTGTGAAGAGCACGGCAGAACTCATTTTCTTCATTACGCCACGGATCAAACCACTTGACGCGATCAGCGTGCTTGCGCCTGGCGAGGAGAACACGATAACTCGGTAGATGGCTCGGGATCTGAATCCTGGAAAGTTTCGCGAGGTGTTGGGGCAGCTCAGTAAGCGTGTCAGAGACGTCCAGGCAATCCTCGTGGTTGGTCCGAACGGTGTTGTAGATCACATACTCGAGGATCCCGCCCTGAATATCGAAACGATCGCCGGAGAGTATGAAACTCTGTTGCGGATAGCTGCACGTGCTTCAGAGGATTCTGGAGCCGGAACCCTAGTTGAAAATGTTGTTGTTTCCGAGAAATCGATAATGGTCGCGCGGACAATTTTTGGCGACCATTGCATCATTCTGATTTCCCGTTCCCGGGATCAAATCGGCCGCACCAGGTACGAGCTGAAACGCGCGGCTTCGGAGTTAGAAAGAGAATCCAAGTCTGGCTAGTGATTCCGTCCTCCGGTCCGCAGTTATCCTAAATAGGACCTACTAGTCGGACTTGGATTTTCTTTGTTCTGTTATACTCCTCAGGTTGTATTTATGAACCTGAAGGAACTGAAGGAAATCATAGACATAGTCACTTCGAAGGACTCCATCGAAGAATTGGAGCTCGAGAAATCCGGGGTTCGTCTGCGGATAAAGCGAGCATCCAACCACACTGGTACGGTTTCTCTCTCGTCTGCAGCGCCTATAGCGGGCGAAACGCATGCCGTTTCTGCACCGCCTGCGTCGCGCGTTTTAGGGGAAGTGGAGGAGGAGCTCTTTTACATTACGTCGCCGATCGTTGGGACTTTCTATAAGGCACCCTCGCCGAACTCCGATGCATTTGTTTCTATTGGCGATTTCATCGAAAAAGGAATGGTAGTCTGCATCATCGAAGCGATGAAGCTCATGAACGAAATAGAGTCGGATGTCGGCGGCGAGATTGTGAGTGTGCTCGTCGAGAACGGTCAGCCGGTAGAATACGGAGAAAGACTCTTCGCCATTCGGCAGCGCTAAAAGCATAGATCGAGTGGGTTCAACGCTAGAATAAAACGATGTTCAGAAAAATACTGGTTGCGAATCGCGGAGAGATCGCACTCCGAGTAATTCTGTCCTGCAAAGAGCTCGGTATAAAGACCGTTGCTGTTTTTTCGGAGGCGGATCGGCACGCTCTTCACGTGCGATTTGCGGACGAAGCAATATGTATCGGCCCCGCCAAGAGTACAGACAGTTATCTCAATATTCCAAGCGTGATCAGTGCTGCCGAATTGTCTAACGCGGACGCGATTCATCCAGGATACGGATTTCTTTCCGAGAGCGCTTATTTCGCTGAAGTCTGCGAAGCCAGCCGCATCAAATTTATCGGACCGTCGTCCGATGCAATTCGATTGATGGGGGATAAGGCAAGAGCTCGTAGCGAGATGAACAGGCTTGGATTGCCTGTTCTTCCAGGCAGCGAAGATCCGGTCCACTCGGAAAAGGAAGCTATCGCGATAGCGGAGTCGATCGGCTATCCCGTCATAATCAAAGCCGTTGCCGGTGGCGGCGGACGAGGCATGCGTGTTGTACATAGCCGAGGTGAACTTTACGGAGCTCTCAAGACTGCACAGGTAGAAGCCTCCAACGCGTTTGGCGTGCCTGACTGCTATATCGAAAAGTACGTCGATAAAGCTCGGCATATTGAATTTCAAGTGATGGCTGATGAGCACGGTAATGCCATTCATCTCGGCGAGCGAGAATGTTCCATTCAACGCCGTCATCAGAAACTCATCGAAGAATCGCCTTCCGTCATTATGACTCCCGAACTGCGGAAAGAAATCGGAACGCGCGTTGTGCAGGCGATTGGTGAAGTAGGCTATTCGAACGTCGGAACATTGGAGTTTTTAGTCGACGCGAGGAATAAGTTTTACTTCATGGAAATGAATACTCGCGTCCAGGTTGAACATCCTGTAACGGAGCTTGTTACAGGTATCGACATCATTCGCGATCAAATCCTGATAGCGTCGGGGGATCGTCTTCCGCACTTACAATCGGATATTCAATTCAGAGGGCACGCTCTGGAATGCCGGATAAATGCAGAAGATCCGGTCACACACAAGCCCTGTCCAGGCAAAATCAAGACATGGCATGCCCCAGGCGGGCCTGGCGTTCGGATTGATACGGCCGCGTACGCTGAGTACGTTATTCCTCCCTACTACGATTCCTTGATTGCGAAGCTTATAGTCCACGGGGCTACTCGGGACGAAGCCATCAATCGAATGGATCGTGCTCTCGATATGTTTGTGATCGAAGGCGTGAAATCTACCATCCCCTTGCATCGACAGATCCTTCGGCGTCCGGAATTTCGCAGCGGCGATATCAGTACGAAGTTTCTTGAGCAAATGCAAGATCGCCGCGCCCGTGCCGTCGAAATAGCATGAAACAGCTCCCGCGTCTATACGCTATAGCAGACGCGTCGTTCGGTGATCCCGTCAAACTGGCCGAAGCGTTGTTTGAGGGAGGGGCTCGTCTCGTTCAAGTGCGAAATAAGAATGCGTCGGCTCGCGACGCCCTCAAACAGGTCGAACGCATTCTGGCTCTCGCGCCTACAGACGCGCTTGTTCTTGTGAATGACCGAGTGGACATCGCCCTCATCTCCGGAGCCGCCGGTGTACACCTCGGACAAACGGACGTTCCGCCAAAAGCCGCTCGCGAGATTCTGGGCCCAAACCGCATCATCGGAATTTCGACGCATAATCTGCAACAGGCAATGGACGCAGATGGTCAGCCGGTCGATTATGTCGCCCTAGGACCGATCTTTGCGACGACTACAAAAAGCAATCCTGATCCTGTTGTTGGTGTCGAACTGCTTCGAGCGGCGTCTCAGATCTTACATAGGCCGCTCGTGGCGATTGGTGGGATTACGATGCGGAATATCGGAGATGTTCTCGATGCGGGCGCCGGCAGCTTAGCTGTGATCCGTGATTTACTGGACACCGAAAATGTCGCGGCCCGTACGCGGCAGTGGCTCGAAATACTGAAGACACGAACGCTGTGAAGCTTGAGTTGTACATCATCCCCTTGCGAAACGGGCGGCACGCACTCTTCAGCACGCCCGAATCGATGGCGGCGGTAGAAGTTGAGTCCACGGACCGTGTCCGACAGTTTTTTGAGTGGTTTGCGAAAAGACGAAATCGCCTGGCAGCGTGGATCGGCCGGGGTATTCGCTCAATTCACGATTATTACAGGATACTGGAAGATAAGATTGATCCGGTTGAGCGCGTTCTCAAGGCGATGGCCGCAACCGAGCGGTTCGTGGTGTATGGACCGGCGGGTACCGATCTTCGACATGTACTGTACCGGCAACGATGGAAACACATTTTCTGGTTTTCGATCGACTTTGTCCTAACTGGAATTGTGATCTTGTTTACTCCGGTTCTTGCACCAATCCCGGGGCCGAATATCTTCTTCTACTATCCTTTCTTACGACTTCTAAGTCATTACCGAGCAATTCTGGGCGCCACGTCTGGCTTGCGTTCTAAGGATGTCGAGTTTAAAGACTTGCCTGAATTGCGCTGTCTCGAAGACAATCTTTCAGGTTTGTCCACATTCTTGGAGAGGATGGAGTAGCGCGTTGTTAAATCTTAAAGGCATCATCCCGCCAATGGTAACGCCGTTCGATAATACGGGCGCCATTCGTTATGACGCTTTCGAGCGGAACATCGAAAAATACTTGGCCGTGGGAGTAGAAGGTTTTCTCGTTGCAGGCTCCAATGGAGAATCCGTCTACCTTGAACATTCGGAGAAATTGAAGCTAATTAAGTCTGCACGAAAGAAAATTCCCGCCAGCCGTACCCTACTGGCCGGAACTGGCGTTGAATCAACGCAAGCAACAATCGTCTTAACAAAGGAAGCAGCCGATCGAGGAGTGGACGCTGTCCTCGTGAAGAATCCGTTCTACTTCAAAAATCAGATGACGTTCGACGTCTACATGTCGTACTACACTGCAGTCGCGGACGCCTCGCCTGTTCCCGTCATTATCTACAACGTACCGATCTTCACGGGTATTTCCATTCAGTCCGAGCTGGTCATCGAACTGGCGAAGCATCCGAACATCCGTGGTCTCAAGGATAGTTCGGGCAATCCAAAGTCGATCTCCGAGGTGGTGTGGAACACCAATGCCGCTAAGTTTCCGGTCATGGCGGGTGCGGCTCCCACACTGCTGCCGGCGATGGTGGCCGGCGCTTGCGGCGGTATTATTGCACTTGCTTGCGCCGCGCCCGCAGCCGCACTAGCGCTGTTTCGTGCTTTCGATGCCGGCGATTTGAAAAAAGCCGGCAACCTGCAGCGGATCGTTGCACCGGCGGCAGGAGCCGTAACTGAGAAATACGGAATAGCCGGCCTTAAACATGCAATGGAGCTTGAACGATTTGAGGCGGGGCATCCACGGCGGCCGCTGCTTCCATTGAAGTCTGAGCAGCAGGCAGATCTGGCCCAGATCTTCCGAAGGATGAATAGCGAGCTCGCTGAAGTTTCATGATGCGTATTCCCTTTGGAAGCTTGCCATCGATGTCGGCTCTCTTCCTTGACTACGTAACGGCATGGGAGCGTGTCCGCACGTTCTACCCGCAGCATTATTCAGTCGAATCTATTGTCGCATTTGCCCGGCAGCGTCAAGCGCTCAGCGTTCGTCATCGCGAACAATTGTGCGCCGCTCTCTCCGGGGATGCGACCTCCATAAAGAAATTGGCATCTGGGGCAGTGGCCGTCATTACTGGTCAACAGCCGGGGCTTTTCACCGGACCAAACTACACAATTCTGAAAGCAACGACCGCAGTGAAACTCGCGAGCGCCCTTGAAGCCAATGGCGTTGAAGCCGTCCCGGTGTTCTGGGTGGCAGCGGAAGACCACGATTATCAAGAGATCGAATCCGTGTCGATTTTGGATAGAGATTCGACATTGATGCATCTGCGCGTAGACCTTTCGAATCCGGATTCCTCTCCAGTTGGCTGGTTGAACTTAGGCGCAGATGTCGCGAATACCGTTTCAAAATGCATATCAAGCCTTCCAGAATCGGAATTTCAGCCTCAAATCCGGCAAATTCTCGAGACGTCTTACCGGCCGGGAGTTTCGCCCGCCGATGCCTTTGCCTTGATGCTCGAGAAAGTCTTTGAGGGAACCGGGCTACTCATTGCAAATCCTCTACACCCGGAGCTGCGCAAATTAGCGCAACCCACGCTCGTGCAAGCCGTGCGCGATAATTCCAAGATTCGATCCGCGGTTCTTGCTCGAGGCCGAGCCTTGTCTGAAGCGGGATACCACGAGCAGGTAAAGGTCGATGATGGGTTCACGGGACTTTTTGCGTATCGTGGCAAGTCGCGCCGGCCATTGCGTCCCGAGGACATTGATGAGGACCTCTCGCTTAGTGCAAACGTTCTGCTTCGCCCCGCTCTGCAAGATGCAATCTTTCCCACAGCAGCGTATGTAGGTGGTCCTGCGGAAATTGCTTACTTCGCCCAGGCAGCCGCAGTCTACGAAGCATTAAACCGCTCGATGCCGCCGATTTTTCCGCGCATTAGCGCGACCATTATCGAACCTCGCATTGCGCGAGTCCTCCGAAAGTACGAACTCCAGTTTCAAGACGTATTGCGCGGCCGCGACTGGGTGAGGAGAAAAGCTGTTGCGACTGTGCAGGGAGTGGAACTGTTCGATACTGTGCGGGGTCGACTAGCTACAGAACTGGAGTCCTTGAGGCCGACATTGAACGCGGTTGATCCGACCTTACTAGGTGCCCTCGATACTTCACGGCAGAAGGTAATGCACCAAGTTGACAACCTCCGCACTAAATTCGTGAACGCAGAGGCCCGCCGCAATGAAACCCTCGAGCGGCACTTGGATGCCATCCACCAATCTCTATTCCCGGAAAGAAAGCTTCAAGAAAGAGTGATTAATGTCACTTCTTTCATCGTGCGTTATGGTTTGACGTTCGTCGCAGGGTTGAACCGGGTACTTAGCCTGGATTCCAGAGAGCACCAGGTGGTTGAAATATGAAAATCGGGATTACGTGTTATCCGACCTACGGCGGCAGTGGTGTGGTCGCGACGGAATTGGGTAAGGAACTCGCGAACCGCGGTCACGACGTGCATTTCATTAGTTACGCGCTGCCCATCCGGTTGACGATGGGCGACCGTGTGCACTTTCATGAAGTGGAGGTATTAACCTACCCTCTTTTTGAGTATCCGCCTTACGACCTCGTGCTCGCGACGAAGATGGCAGAGGTGATGACTCGATTCGATCTCGACATCCTTCACGTTCATTATGCAATTCCGCATTCGATTAGCGCATATCTCGCAAAAATGATGTTATCGGACCGGGTCGTGCCATTCGTTACCACCCTGCACGGAACGGACATTACTTTAGTCGGGAACGACCGTTCCTATCTACCGATAACCCGATTCGGCATTGAAAAAAGCGATGCCGTTACCGCCGTGTCGGAATACCTCCGACAACGCACGGTCCAAGAATTTCAAATCGAGCGACACGTGGAGGTCGTTCCGAATTTCGTCGATTGCGATGTTTACGGGCGCGCCACCGACCGGACGCTACGAAAGAAGTTCGCTTCGGATGAAGAAGGCATTTTGATCCATATCTCCAACTTTCGTCCTGTCAAGAGAGTGGAGGACGTACTGAG
>Ga0075434_100001318_pt1 | contig 20733 bp, 16 predicted proteins | sample RhiMethybrSRZTD3_FD_75298 | JGI IMG/M metagenome (GOLD analysis project Ga0075434, IMG submission 75298) | Populus rhizosphere microbial communities from Tennessee, USA - Rhizosphere MetaG P. TD hybrid SRZTD3 | ecosystem: Host-associated > Plants > Roots > Rhizosphere > Soil | place: USA... | reverse complement strand
CCTACTGGATCCGCCCGCACTCGGCCGCTCGCTCCATGCGGCCTACCTCCTGACTGGAAGCGTGCAACGCGCGGGCGACCAGGTGCGGTTGCGGGCCACACTCGTTCGGGCGGCGAACCGGGCCCAGGTGTGGGGTGATGTGTTCGACCGCATCGGCAGCAACCTGCTGACGGTCGAGTCCGACATCGCCGGCGCCGTGGTAACGGCGATCGCCGGGCACCTGCTGCCGGAGGAGCGGACTCGTTTGACGCGGCCGATTACGTCCGACCCGATCGCGTATGACGAATACCTGCGCGGGGTACTGGCGCGCAGCAACTCCTTCGACGAGCCTTCCATTCGGAGCGCCCTGACCCACTTTGAGCGGGCCATCGCACGGGACTCCGGATTCGCCGCTGCCTTCGCCGGTCAGGCCCAGGCGTGGGTGGACCTTGCCGACGGCTACATCAGCGGGCGCGAAGGATATGCTCGGGCGGCGGCGGCCGCGCGGCAGGCGATCGCACGAGATTCTTTGCTGGCGCTTCCGTACGCCATGCTCTCCTCGGCGGCTCTCGCATTGGATTTCGATGGACGGGAAGCCGAGCGACTGGCCCGGCGGGCGGTTACCCTCGATCCCCGCCGTGCGGAAGCTCACGGAAGGTTGGGTGATGCATTGTGGGGAGCGGGGCGGTTGGATGAGGCGCTGTTTGAACGGCGCCGAGCGTGGGAGCTCGATTCGCTGTCCACCGACAATGGCTACCTCTATATCGACATGCTGCTCTTCAGCCATCAACTCGATAGCGCGGCGGCGTTTCTTCCCCGGTATCGACAGGTAGCACCAGCCCCCAACGCGGACCTGCTCGCCGGCCGGCTCTTGGCGGCACGTGGCGACCTTCGTGGCGCAGCACCGCTGTTGAACTGGCGCAGGTACGGGGGGCAAGCGGCGGGAACGTACGTGCGCGCCCTCCTGGCGCGTGGAGATACGCTCGCAGCTCGGGCCACCCTGGACTCCATGCTGGCGGCTCGCACATCGGGCTACTTCAATCCGATGGCCATTGCCCGGGCGTACGTCGCCCTGGGCGACATCGACCGCGGTATGGAATGGTTACGGCGGGCATTTGAGGAACGCACGATCTGGCTCACCGTCGTGCGGGCGGATGATGAACTGGCCCCGCTGCGGGCCGACCCCCGCTATGCAGCCCTCGACCACCAACTGAAGTACTGAAGGTTGCCCGTGACGTCGAATCATTCCACCAGAGGTGGCGACTCAAGAGACGGCTGAGACGGTCGTCGAGGTACAGCACACCCTTTGCCGCTGCGGATCTAGAATCCCCAGGCGATCAGGTTGTCCACCAGTGGTTGCGGCACCTGTTCCATTCCGTTCACATCCCCGAGAAAGAAGATCTTGGCAGGGCGGTTCCTCACCAGTCCCATGACCGGTTCCCCGCTCTGAAGCGATCCGAGAACCTGCACGGAAGGAGCGAGGCTCGTGTCCACTTCGGACCCGGCGATGAACGCGACACCCGCCACGCCGGCCGTAATCGGGTGAGAGGCAAAAACCGTGACATTCCCGTTGAACGATCCTTCCAGCGTTACGCCGAGCTCGGTCGCCAGCGCATCCGTTTGGCCGGGAAGGAGGAATTCGCCCAAGAGCAGGATCGTGACGGGGCAGGAGGCAAGATAGGTGTAGGCCTGGAGTTCGGAGGGAAAGTAGGATTCGAAGCCTGCTGCGCGGATCACCTTTGTGTAGCCCGATAACATCGTGGAGCTGACTACCGCGCCGCGCCCGAGCTCGTCGACGGTGTACCCCCTATTCCGCAAAGTGTCCGCAAGCGCTTGGCCTTGATGAGGAGAGTCTGACACGAATGGTGCGACCTGGGGATACCACCATACGCCGCCATCGTGCGACGCGTCGACGAGGACCTTGTTGGATGGTGATGGGCACGCGAGAGTTTTTGCGGTCGAGAGGGACGCTGTCGGGCTGGAGCAGCCAACGTCGATGATGAGGGCGCCGGTCAGACAGAACGCGGCTATGAGGAACCGTAACGTGCGCATATGGGGTTTTCCCCCGGTGCGAGTATGCGCCGACCAGGAATCGAACCTGGAACCTACTGATTAAGAGTCAGTTGCTCTGCCAGTTGAGCTATCGGCGCGCGGGGCGGAAAATCATCTGGCGACCCGCGAACCGCAAGGGATCGCGGCAGCCGGACGGCGAAGTACCGCCCGGCTACCACGAACCGATTGCTTACGACGACGCCTTCTGGGTGGGGTCGAAGAAGCTGCCATTCTCGGCGTCGATGTAGACCTCCGTGTTGGCAGCCTTGGCCGGGTCACGAATGACGAACGACCAGACCAGTTTCCCACGCAGCCGCTGCAGCATGATGGCCTGAAGTGTGCCGCTTGGCACTCTGCCCAGCGCCAGACCGCGCGCCGAGTCTTCTGTGACCTTCGCCAGTTTCAGCAACGAATCCGGCACCGTGCGCCGATAGGCCGGCGCGGCCCTCTTGACCGTGTCGCGCTGGACCTGAGCAGCCGCGATTCCGGTCGCTCCGACCAGGAGCAGCCCAGCCAGGGTAAGGGGGGCAATGCGATTCATGAGACAGTACTCCTTCCGGGAATTGCCCGCAGTGTCCGGCACCAGCCGAACACCTGAAGAACCCGGAGGGACGCGAAAGGGTCCCCGGTTCCCGGGATTCCCGGCAGGAATGCCCCCAAGGGGAATCGAACCCCTGTTCCCACCTTGAAAGAGTGGTGTCCTAACCGTTAGACGATGGGGGCGCGGGAGTAGCGGTAACGGGATTCGAACCCGTGTTTGAGCCTTGAGAGGGCTCCGTCCTAGTCCCCTAGACGATACCGCCGCGCCGGCGACCGTAGCAGGGTCGGAGAATATCGCCACCGCGTCGCTGCGTCCGCAACCCACTAGAGGCGCGTGCTGCGGAATCATCGCGACGGCGCGATGTGGAGCTCGCGGCTGGCAGACGCGCGTTTCCTCCCCGTGGGTGCCACCGACACGGTGATCCGGTACCGGCCCGGCCGCAACGTAGAAACGTCGACCTCCAGGGCTCGGGCCGCCACCCCGGCCGGCTCCCGCATCCGTTCCTGCCACTCGAGCTGGAGTGGCGGCGACGTCGTCGCCAGGCCGACCGATTCCGCGGCGCGCCGCAACAACCCTTTTCCGCGCTGCTGCACGCTGACCGATATCGCCGTCGGTTCGCCCGATGGAAGCCCGTAGACCTCCCAATAGAGCCCGAGGCGTCTGCCACGCGGTACGGTGGCGGCCGTATGTACGTACGGCAACACGGCCGCGAGATCGCCGGGCAACGAATCGGGGGGTTCGAAGAAGAGCAGGTCGGACAGCGCGAGCCGGGTAGAGTCCGGATCTCGTGCCGCGAGGGCGACCCGCCCTCGGCCGGCCGCCCGTGGCTCGTCGATGATTTCGAGGCTCGCGAGCCTGGCGGCCCACGGCGCCGTGGCAATCAGCACGCCACTCGGTCCGGCGACGGCGCGCCGCTCCACCACCAGAGAGTCGTGCTCGCCCCGGGCGAGCACGAGGGCGGCAGCCAGCGGGCGCAATCGGAACAACGTGTCCTGGGCGACGTCGTAGGCGGCGACGACGAGTGTCGAATCGCCCCGGCGGAACGCGGCGATCTCCGGCTCCAGGATGGTGAATGCCTTGGCATACGTCGGCGCGTACAACTCGCGCGCGCGCTCCGAGTCGAGCGTGCTCGGGGCCACGCTGCCGGTCTCATCCGGCAAGAAGTGATACGTCGGCTGACGGTCGTGCCCAACGACTTGTCGTTCCATCTCGCCAGGACGCGGCCGTTCCTGCTCCCACGCGACGGGCCAACCATAGCGCACGATCAGTTCGCGAAGATCGTCGCCGGTCGCCAGGCCAAAGGGTGACCGCGCGTGCTCCAGCATTCGCGCCAGAGTGTGCCGGGCGTAGTGCTCTACGCGGCGGTCATTGCCGGGCCGCGACAACAGCGGCTGGGCGAGCCACCACAGTCGCGCCTCGAGTTCCTCTCGTTCTTCGCAGGTCTGCTTCCGGTAGCCTCGTCGCAGCCGTCCGTCCGCGAGCAGAGAGGAAAGATCATTCCAGCGGCACCGTTCGTCGCGGGGCATGTCGCCGAGTGCCGCGCTGTACGCGCTATCGGCGGCGTGAGATTCTCCCGCCGCGTGCAGCGCGAAACCGGCCAGCGATTCGCACCACCAGGCGGTGGAGCGGCAGTCCCGCGCCGCGGTCAATGCCGCCACGGCCTGGCCGTCCTCCGCCAGGTAGCGAACGCGTTGCCCGGCTATCCATTCGTCCCCGGGGAACATGGCGGCCGCAGAGTCGAGCACCTGGAGCAATCGGTGCCGCAATACGCCGATCGACGACGGCTCGGGTGGGGGATTCGAAGCAGATCCATCGTCCCAATAACAAAAGCGGCCGATGAGCTCGGCGCCGAGCAGCGGATCGCACCGGCTCGCCGGTTGCGCCTCTACCGATGGAAGCCGTGCTCGCCGCGAGAGCTCGAAGTCCGCCTGCGCGCGCTGGGCCCACCGCACCACGGCCTGTGAGTCGCCCTGGGCGATCATTGCGAGCAACGCGAACACTAATGAATGCACCAGGGCCTCTCACGACCAATCTACTCGGCGACGATCGCCTCCATAGGCCGGATCAGCCCTAGAATCGCCTGCTCCAGCTCACACCCAGCGACGGCAGGATCGTAAACCAGGTCTCCAGATCCCGATCGAGGCGGATGCCGCCAGCCGGATCGGGGCTCGTGAAATAGTCGTAGCCCAGAACGTTGCGGTGATTGGTGATGTTGACGACGTCGAGGAAAAAGCGCAGCTCACTACGCGCGGTCGTCTTCCGCCGGGTAATCCGCAAATCCAGGCGGTAGTAATCCGGCAAACGGTTCCCGTAGAGCTTGTTCGGCTTCAATGTGAAGTCGGGGGCTCCAGTGGGTCCCGTGACTTGAACCATGTGTTCAATGGTGGCGGGCCAACCGCTATGGAAGGCGAGCGCGCCCGTCAGCGACCAAGTCTGTCCCAGCCGGTAGGTACCATCGAGGTTCAGGGCGTGGCGTTGATCCTGTGGACTCGGATGCACCGGGTCGAACACGATCGGGGTGGCGTCATTGACGTCGTCGATCCGGAGCGCGTGTTCATCTGTGAACGCCAGGGCATAGCTTCCCCGCACCGACCACCGGTTCCCGATGTTCCGGCTGTGATACAGCTCGATACCCTTCGACGTCGTCCGGTCCGGAAAGACGAGAATCCTGTCCTCATCCGTTTCCGGAAAGACGTTGAGCCCGCCCTTCCAGTTCCGAAAGTCCGGCCGCAACCGAGAACCGATCTTGTAGTAGCCCTCGACCCGCACCGTACCGCCGTTTTGAAACGCGTGCTCGAATCCCAGCGTCCACTGCTTCGAGAGCTCCGACGGGAAGTAGCGATTCAGACCATCCAAGGCCGCCAGATCGGCGATTCCCTGTCGTTGGCGGTAGTAGCCCCAGCCCGCCCGCAAGGTGCTCTGCTCGGACAGTCGGAGCAGGGCGTTCACGCGGGGGCTCAGATCCCGGTCGTTCGTGTAGGACGCCCGGTCGTAGCGCAGTCCGAGCTCCAGCGTGAGAGGATCGAGCAGCTGGATGCGATTACTGAGATACGCCGCGACCGTGCTGCCGTAACGCCGGCTCGTCTTCTGCGTGCGAACCGGATAGTAGCCCGTCGTATCGACGGAGGGATCGTCGGGACTTTGCCCGACAAGGCTGGTCAAGGCGTAGTCGACGCTCAGGGCGCGTACGTCGTAGCCGAACCCCAGGATCATCCGGTCGGATTGCTCCCAGGTCCAGTCCTGTTTGAAACCGTAGACAGGGAAATCCCGGGTGCCCGTGACCGAATAGATGGCCTCGGGACGATTGACGTATCGCTCGGTTCCATCTCGCGCTGCCGTCACGAGGCCCGCCGACGCCATAGTCCTGACGGTCAGGCGTGGTCCTACCAATGATTGCAGCGTGAGCCAGGCGTACGAATTCCCGTATCCATTGGAAGCAATCTCTCGAGTTGGAATGGAGTCCTGAAACCCGGTGGTGGAGGGCGCGTCAAACGTGTAGCGGTCTCCGGCGTGCAGCACGTTGAACGACAGCGCGTGGCGGGGGTGCAGGGCGTAGCGAGCCACCGCGAAGACGTCGTAGTACCGCGGAGAGGGGAGATCGTTTTGGTTCAAGATGCCCAGGACGAGATCCACATAACCCCTCCGGGCAGAGACGAGCCAGGAGCCTCTCTGGTTCGCGAATGTGCCTTCGGCCAGGGCGCGCGCGTTCGTGAAGCTCAACCCGAGGCTGTAGCGGGTGCCGGCGCCATTGGGCGTGTGCGACGTGAGGCTGAACACCCCGCTGCGTCGATCGCCGTAACGGGCGGAAAAGCCACCCGTCAGGAGCTCCACACCATCGATGGTTTCGATGTCGATGATACTGATAGCGCCCTCGGCGAAATCCTTCATGTGGTACGGCTCGTACAGCTCGAGCCCGTCGAGCAAGATCAGCGTTTCATCGTGACGGCCGCCGCGAATGGAGAAGTGCGCCGAGTAATCGCCGGACGAGAGACCGGGCAGGCGGTTCACCGCGCGAAAGATGTCTTCGCCGAATTGCGGTGCGGATTCGATTTCCGTGCGCGACATGGTTTGTCGAGTCGCCGTGCCCGTTGCCATGAAGGAGAACGTACCGGGTGTGACAGCGATCTCTGAGAGCTGGAACGCAAGGCGCGTCATGGTGAGGGCGAGCGCGACCGTCGTGTCGCTGGCGATGCGCACGCTCACCGCGATCGGTTCGTACCCGAGGCGGCGGACGTCCAGGGTATACGCCCCCTGAGGCACCGAACCGATGGCAAAGCGACCGCTGAGGTCGGTCGACGCCCGGAAGGCGGTCCCCTGTACCGTCACCTCCGCCAGGCTCACGGGTCTCCGAGAGAGGGAATCGAGGATCTGGCCCGCGATGGTGGCGCCCGGGCCTGCGCTTTCCTGCGCTTCGGCCGGCCGGCTTGCGAGGACCGCGAGGCACATGACGGAGAGCATGATGAATCGTGAACCCATGAAACGCTCCTCTGATTACTGAATCGTCATTACATACTGGCCGGCCGAGTCCGCAGAAGTTGCGGCGACCACGCGCAGGCCCGTCTTTTCGAACATCACTCGGCTGGCGATCACAATGCGCACAGAGCGAGCAGTCCGGGGGACAATGACCTCGTAGCTCGCCGCGCTCCCCCGGTTGTGAACTCTCACTCCATCAGGGGTGACGCGATACATCACGGGCGCACTGGATCGGATGGCCAGCTCGGACGTGTCGGCCAGCAATACCCGCAACACACCGCCCGTCTGCGTGGTGTCGAAGACGATCTCCGCGACATCGCCCGGGACAACAGCCACGCCCGTCTGCGCACCGAACGGTGCCTCAGGCTGGATCGGCGCCCGCCCCTGGGGATGCACGGCGGCCCAGACTCGCGCGGCCAGCGTTCGAACGAAGGGGCGCCCCACGGTCGCGCCCGCCGCAGCCGTCACCATGAGCGTTACCGCGGCGGCGATGAGCGCCGCGCGTCGCCCCTGCGCCCGGCGCGCGCGGTGCAACACGGCTTCCAGCTGCAGCGACGCCGCCGGCGGCGGCTCCAGCAGGCCCAACAGGCCAGCGGTCGTCTGGTCGGCCTGCTCGCTCTCGATGATCCTCGCGTGACATGCGGGACACGCCGCCAGGTGCTGCCGCACCTCAGCCGCGTGGGCCGACGGGAGCTCGCCGTCCAGAAGCGCGCGCAGCTCGCCGTCAGGTCGATGCGCCGAAGAGCTCATGGTAGGCTTTCCGAAAGGCGTCCTTGGCCCGCGCCAGCATGGTGCCGATGCCGCTGGGCGCGAGCTGGAGAACGTCCGCGATCTCGCGGTAACCATATCCTTCGTGACGCAGCAGCAGCAGTTGGCGGTCACGCAGCGGGAGCCGCCCCAGCGCGCGGCGCACCGCCTCGACCCGCTCGGCGGCCAGCGTCGCGGCATCCGGAGCCGCCGGGAGTGCACCGCTCGGAAGCTCCGCTCCGTGTGTAAGCAGCAAGCGCCCGCGGCGGGTTTCGCGCCGACGATCGTCGCGCCACAGGTTGTGCGCCACCGTGACGAGCCACGCCTTCGGATCTTCGGGCATCGCCCCGCGCCGGTACAGTTTCACGAAGCACTCTTGCACGATGTCTTCCGCCAGCTCCGCATCGCCGCCCAGGCGGCTGAGGTAGCCGTACAGCCGCGCCGCCTGATCCGCGAACAGGGCGGCGAACGCATCCTCGAAGCCCACTAGTGCAACTGCGAGAGCATGACGCCGATTTTAACCCCAGTGGTTCGATTGCGTCATGTCCTGTCGCTCACGTGTGAGACTTGAGAGCCACCTGCCCATCCGCCGGGATTTCCTGGATGACCCCGGTGCCCGGAGCATACAGCTTGAACTCGTCGGCCTCGCCCGGAATCATTTCCCGGATCTTCACGCAATTCTGGTACGTGCCGGCCGGGACGGTAACGGTCTCGGACACCGAAACGACCTCGTCATTTTCCTGCGTGACGCCCGGAACATCTTCGCTGCGAAACTTGTCGCCGACCTTGGGCGAGGCCGGCAGCAGGATGCCGAGCGTAGTGGTGTTGACGCCGAAGCGCCACGCCCCTTCGTGACTGGTAACCTGTCCGTTGGTGTAGAGGTCGACGTCCTCGCCGAAATAATAGACATCGCCGTTGTCCGATTGCGCGAAGTAGTCGGTAGCGACCTCCACCAGTTGCCCCGCCGAGAACGCGCTATCCACCACCATCACGGTCTGCACCTGTTGGCCGCCGAAGGTGAACACCAGTGTCCCCGGCATTCGCGTCCGTACCACCTTGGCCGAATCGCCGCCCTCAGTCCCTATGAGGATATCCTGAGTGAGACCGCTCAACGGGAGGTGGGCATTCGTAATGGCCGTGGGGTTGGAGAACACGGGCGACGGGGTGTAGTTCGGAGTGAACGGCGTTTCTCCACTGCAGGCTGCGGCCAGCAAGCCGGAACACAAGCCTCGCAGGATTCTCATAGTAGCGATCTCCTCGCCTGGCAGTCAGTGACGCGACGGCGCTAACACAAAAGGACCGCGCGAAGGCGGTCCTTTGTGACGGCGGGCGAAGATCTTCGCTAGGGTGGGCCCCCGAGCGCCCACCGCACCCGCAGCAGGATGGTGCGCGGGACGAGGAACACCGGCCGGTTGCCGTTCGGCGCGACGATGTAGGCCAGGACGTTGCGACGGTCGAACAGGTTGCTGACGGTGAGCGACGTCGTCATACGCGGTCCAATGCCCCCCCGGTGCTCCCAGTCCCTGGAAACGCCGAAGTCGATGCGGGCGTAGGCGGGAAGTCGCAGGCGGTTCAGCGGACCAGGCGTGGCCATCGGGCTGCCCGTCAGCGAACCGGCCCCATCCATCGGAGCGTAGGGGTCGAGCTGGAAGCCGTCTTGCAGAGTCGTGCTGGGTCTGCCCCTTCCGACGGTGGCCAGGATGCGAACGGTGGTTTGGTGATCCGGATGGTAGCCGACGCCAACGCGGAGGCGCTGTGCGTCATCGCTCGGACGATAGCGCAACACGCCCGTGGTCCGTGACGTCTGGAGTAGTCCCGCCTCCGCCTGAACGTCCAGCCGGCGACTCTCGTACCGGAACGTCGCATCGAGACCACGGATCGATCCGCGACCAACCGCGATCGCGCGATCGACGAAGGGCAACCGGGTCACCGGCGCGACGAGGGCGAGCCCCGCCTGCCGGCGCGCGTACGCCTCGACCAGGATCGAGGTCCCGGCGCCGGTCTTTACTTCCAACGCGGCGGTGAGCTGATCGGATCGGGCGGGCGGCAACCCTCCAGACCCGGCTGCCACCGGCAGATCCATGGCCACCACGGCATCGAGCACCGATTCCTCGTTGCGGGCCGACTGGACATACTGGTGCATCCGGGCGTATCCCAGCGACGCCGCGACGCCGTGCCCGAGCGCCGCCCGAGCCCACAATCGGGGCTCGACTTGAAGGCCCCACGTCGCCGTGGCATTGAGGCGCACGCCGGTGGACAGGGTCAAAGGCGCAGCCGGCATCCAGCGCCGGCTCGCGAACAGCGCCGCAACGACCGGCGCCCCGTCCAGGGCGAACTGCGCCAGTGAATCGTCAACGCGATACGCCGTGACCGTTCTCGTGAGCGTGAATCCGATCTCTGTCCGATCGGTAGCGTAGTCCGCACTGATGCCAAGATCGTGCAGGCGAGAGACCATGGCCTGCGATCCCCACGTGGCGTCCCCGGTCACCCGGCTCGACCAGATCCGCGCACGCACGGCCCGGTCCGCCGCGAGCGACCGCGTCCAGACCGCGCCGCCGAGGGAGCCCGCAGAGCGGAAGAGATTCAAAGCGCCGGAGGACGAATCCTGCGTCGTTGGAAACGCGAGCCGGTTACGGCCGTCCAAATAGTAGAGTTCGAGCCGGCCCGCTCCGGTCGGGACCGCCAGGCGTCCCACCCCGTCGCGGAATCCGTTGTCGCTCTCCCCACCCTCGGGCCGATTGAACACCGACCGATTGGTCCAGCGACCGCTCACGAGAATGGACGCAGCGCTGAGCGGCAATGGACCGCCCATCGTTTGCTCGACCGTCGAGCCGTCCCAACTGCCGTCCAACAGAAAGTGGTCGGCCGCGCGCGGGCGGACGTCGATCGTGCTCGACAAGGCGCCCCCGTATGACACGGGCGGTGCAGCGGTGTACACGTCCACGCTCGCCACAGCCCCGTTGGGCATCAGGCCGGCGATGCCACCCAGGGGTCGCGGGCCACGCCAGGGGATGCCGTCCAGCAACACGAGGTTCTGATCGCCGGCCCCACCGCGCACGTGCAGTGACGGTGTAAGCTCATCGCGCCCACTTATGAACGCGGCGGTGGCGACTCCCTCGAACACATCCGACGCGCTGCTCAGCGGATTGCGGCCGGCCAACTCCGGAGTGACGTGCAGGCGGCCGAGCTCGTTCCCGTCAGCGGGAGGCTCGGCGAACGAGTTGGGAAGCCGAACGGTCACCGGTGAGAGATTCACTGGGACGGAAGCGAGATCCACGTCCACGCGGGCGGCGCCGTCGGCGGCCAGCGTGACCCCGAGCGCCAAAGGCTTGAACCCCAAGCGCTCAAAGCGCACTTCGAGGCGGCTGCCGGAGATGTCCCGGAGCACGTAAAACCCCGCCGAGTCCGAGATCGCCGTTTGCGTGTACCCACGCACCGTGACCCAAACCCCAGCGACGGGCTCTGCGGTGCCGGACGCGCGGATGGTGCCGTACAGGGAATCCCGGGCGGCAAGAGACGCGGAAAGAGCGACGAGGAAAGCCACGATCATCCGAAACCATCCTCGGAAAACGTGAGGGATCGTGCCCGCCACTGTCCTACCCGCCAAGCGTGGCTCGGATTCAACCCCAGTCTTCTAAGATACGCATGTCGTATTGAGCGGTATCCTGTCCCAACATGTTGCGCTCCTTCCTCCTAGAGCGCCGGGCGACTACTCCGCGACGATCGCCTCCATGGGCCGGATCCGCGCCGCCCGGATTCCGGGCAGGAGGCACGCGACCAGCGCCGAGACGAGCAGCAACACGGCGACGGCCGCGGTGGTGAACGGATCGCGCGGCGTCACGTCATAGAGCAAGGCGCTGAGCCAGCGCCCTTCCAGCATTGCCAGCCCGAGGCCGACGACCGTTCCGGTCAGCACAAAGCGCATCCCGCGCGCGACGATCATGCCCGTCACCTGCCGCGGCTCGGCGCCCAAGGCCATGCGCACGCCGATTTCGCGCCGCTGCCGCCGCACCACGTAGGACATGAGGCCGAAGATACCCAGCGCCGACAGCGCGAGGGCCACAGCGGCGAAGGCCGTCAGTACCGCCGTCCACCGTCCTGGATCGGCGAGCGCGTTCTTCACCTGGTCCCGCAGCGGGACGCCGGTGAGCGGCAGATCGGGGTCGAGGCGGCGCAGGGCCTGGAGCACCGGTTGAACGAAGCCCGCCGGGGCACCTCGTGTGCGCACAAACAACGTCGCTTCACGCGGATTCGCTTGCTCCAGGGGAACGTAGACGCCGTCACCGCCGCCATCGAGGCCCTGGTACTTCACGTCGCCGACGATCCCGATGATGATGGTCCTGGGACATTCGTAACAGCCGCCTTCGATCATCTGCTGCCCGATTGCCTGCTCGCCCGGGAAGTAACGAGCTGCCCAGGACCGGCTCACGAGCGCCACCGGAGGAGGCCCGGTGAGAGAGTCCCCCACGGTGTCTCCCGCATTGAACATCCGGCCGTCCAGCAGTGGAATGCCGAGCGCCGTGAAGTAGCCTGGAGTCGCGGGGGCCCAGGGGGACACATGCTCGTTCCCCCCCGGTGGGACGGGATGCGCCACCAGGTTGAAGTTGTTGACGTCACCCTGATTGTCGGGGGGAGCTGCCGTTGAAAGACCGGCGGCTTCGACCCCGGGAGTCTCGAGGGCGGCCTGGATGGCGCGCCGCCAGAATGCCGGCACCGCCGGTCCATCCGGGTACCGCTGGGACGGCAGCCCGAGTCGGACTTCAAAGCTCGACTCGGCGTCGTACCCCAGCGGCACGCGCTGCAAGCGCAGAAAACTGTTGGCGAGCAGCGCAGCAGCAAGGAGCAGCGGAACGGCCAGGGCAAATTCGGACGCAACCAGCAGACCGCGCACCAACCCGGTCCGCCTGCCACCGCCAGAGCGACGCGTATCCGTGGGCGAGTCCGTGAGGATCGTACCGCCGAGCACGGCGGCTACCGGGGAGATGCTCACCAACAGACCACTGATAATCGCGAGGGCCGCGGCCACCAACGCCGTCCCGCCGTTCAACGCGATCTCCCGCGCGCGGGGCAGCTCCGGCGCAATCACGCCCACGAGTTTCAGCCCGAGCGCCGCGACGACGAACCCGACGACGCCCGCCGCCACCGTGAGCACCAGGCTCTCGGCCACGACGAGCCGCGCGAGCCGGGGCCGCGAGGCGCCGAGCGTCGCCCGAACCGATAGCTCGTGCTGTCGCGCTGCGGCGCGGACGAGGACGAGGGTCGCCACGTTGGCAATGGCGACGAGCAACACCAACACCACGGCGCCGGCAAACAGGCTCAGCTGGCCGGTGGACCGGCCCACAATGGATTCGCGCAGCGGATATGGCCGGAGCCGCGCGTTCTTATCCCTGAATCCCGATTCCCAGAGTGGGTATATGCGCTCGCTGATACCGGCGAGATCGCGGACCGCTGCGTCGAGCGTCACGCCTTCCTTTAGACGGCCGATTCCCCGGTAACCGAAGGGGCCGCGCCGAGTTGGGGTCGCCATCTGCAGCACCGGCCACGCCACCGAGCGCATGCCGGCGATCTCCACCACGCCGGGCGGCAGAACTCCGATCACCGTATGACTCTTGCCGTCGAGCGTGACGCTGCGGCCCACCGCCGTCGCCTTCCCGCCCAGGTACTTCATGGCAAATGCGTCGGAGACGACCACGACGGGGGGCGCCGACACGGGATCGTCGCCGGGCTCGATCAGGCGTCCGGCGGCGGGCGTCGTACCTAGCGCCTGGAACACACCTGATGTGACGCGGACGACCGGGATGGCTTCCGGCTGTCCCGATCCGGTCAGCGTGGCGACGCCCCACCGCGCGGTGCCGAACGCATCCATCGTTTTCTGCTGGTCGCGAATCGCCTCGTGGTCGACGACAGAGATGGTGCCGAGGAACGGCGTCCCAAAGTACTGGTAGACCCGGACCAGCTGGTCGGCGTGGGGATAAGGCAGCTGGGCGATGAGCACGGCGTGGATGACCGTGAACACGGCCGCCGCCGCCCCGATGGCCAGTGCCAGCACGCCGACGGCCGTCGCCGCAAACGCCGGGTTGCGACGCAGCGCGCGCAGCGCAAAGCGCGTATCGGCCAGCGTATCCTCGAGCGCGCGCACGCCGTTCGCGTCGCGCGTCGCTTCCTTATAGTGGTCCACGCCGCCGAAGGCCAGACGAGCCTCGCGCCGCGCCGTGGCGGGGTCGGCCCCGGCGCGGATGCGCGCCGCCACGTCCTGCTCGAGGTGGAACTGCACTTCGTCGTCCAGGTCCCGATTCCAGCGCCGCCGGAACAGGAGGGCGCGCAGCCGCTCCAGCACGTCGGCGATCATCGCTCGGCCATCCGCACCCGGAGGATGCCGTTCACGGCCGCGGCAGTCCGCTGCCAGTTGGCCGTTTCCGCTTCGAGTTGGCGCTCCCCTTTTGCGGTGAGCATGTAGTAGCGAGCATGCCGGCTGTGCTCTGTCGTGCGCCACTCGGCGCGAATCGACCCTTTGCGAAGCATGCGCTGCAGCGCGGGATACAACGAGCCTTGCTGGACCTTGAAGACGTCGCCGGAGAGCTGGTCGATGCGCTGGCCGATGCCCCAGCCGTGCATTGGTTCCAGCGACAGCGCTTTCAGCACCAGCAGCTCGAGCGTTCCGGGAAGGAGATCAGCGGCATCGGTCACGGTCTTCCTCCAGTTTATCTAGAGGGAGCCTACGGTCGTTCCTCTAGTCTGTCAAGAAGAGAGACACGTGGAGCGCGGAAAGCGTTGCACCACTACGGCTTCAACGAAGCGCTCGTCGGGCGGGTCCGGAATCGGAGCCGGTACGGCGACAGCGGGACGCCGTCGCTGACGTTTCGAAAGCCGTAGCCGTGCGGCGTACCGAGCTGCAGCTCATACTCGCGGTCGGGCTCGAGCACGAGGCCGTAGCGAAACGTCGTGCCTGCCGAGTCCAGTCCCTTTCCAACCGAAAAGGGGACTCTCGTGGAGTCGACTGCCCGCCACGTGAACTTGGGGAAGCGCTGCTGCGACTCGGCCGTTGGGCCGGAGGGTCCCAGCACCGGCAGGACGCTCCACCCATCGTCCCGCACCGGCCGGTCGAATCGCACCACCATTTCTGGTAGGCCCGGATCCACGGAGTCCGATCCATTCGCGATCGACATTGACACGATCTTGGGCCGCAGCGCGTCGTAGCGCGCCTGCATCGCGGGAACGCGGTCGGGCAGCGAATCGAAGTACGCGATGATCCGCGGCATGAACGCGGCGAACGTCGGATAGGCTTTGCGGTTCGCCTCATACTGGGCATAGAGATTGGCCAGCTCTTCGGTCCAGAACCAGCTGCCGCGGAGTTGGTCACGATAGAAGTCACGTAGCTGCACGCTGTCGCCGTGAGCGGCGATATAGCGTGCCTCGGTCGCGTGATCGAGTGATTCGTTCACCATGCTCGGCCACGGATACGATTGAAGGTCCATCGCGGCCGCGACGAGCGCGCGTATTCGCGGCGCCGAGCGCTCGAACTCGGCGCGGTGCGCAAACCCGAGTGGATTCACGAACCCGTGCCCGAATTCGTGAACCAGCAACCCCGCCATTCCGGCGTCGTACTTCGGATACCCGGTGGAATCAGGCGGCGTGTTGCCCACGATGCTGTAGCATTCCCGCGGAGCGCCCGGCGGCTGCACGCAGGGCCCATAGTTGCCTTCGGCGGCGACGAGCAGCGGCACGACCACGAACATCTGGTCCGATGGAATGCCGAAGTATGGCGCGAACCAGGCGAGATCGACGGCGCGTTCCAGGGCCGGTCGGATGCGGCCATTGACGGAATCGTACAGCGTGCGATGAATCTCGAAGAAATCGTTCGCGCGACTGTCGATCGCGAACCGGCGCGCTGCTGCGACGAAGCGCCGGGTTTCGGCGGGCGGCGCGGGCCATCCCCCACTCGAATCGAATGGAATGCGTTCCTTGAGCTCGGGCGGATCGGTCAACCGGATCGGGATGGCCATTACCCGCGACTGACCCACGCCGTACCGGTCGCGCAACCCACGCGCGAGCTTCACCGCCTCGTGGTTGCGCTGCGGACCGAAGAACCGATCGATGTCGGCGCTGTACTGCGGAAGGTGAGTCGGACTGAACTCCTCACTGCCGGCGAGCTTGAAGATGATCGCGATCAGCTCGACGCGACGGTCAACGCCAATGCGCAATTCTTTCGATTGCGCCGTTACCTGCGCCGAAGGAAGGACCAGCAAGAGGGTAAAAGCAGCCGCGCGAAACGCCATAGTGCCTCGCGAGTCTGTAGTGCTGATTCTACCCGGCTAGCCCCCGATCTGCACCGACTGCGTAGGTGTATTTCGCCATCCGGGCAACAGGCGGAACAGCGGACACGCCCGTGGGAATCGCTCGCGAACACCCGAGCAGAGCGAGGGTGTGAGCATTGATGCCGTCGGGCATGCAAAAGCCGCCCCGAATGGGGCGGCTTGAGCAGGCCCGGCAGGAATCGAACCTGCAACCCCCGGTTTTGGAGACCGGTGCTCTACCAATTGAGCTACGGACCTAAGAACTAGACGCCCAGCCGCTGAGCCGTTGAGACGTCGAGGATAATCCCCATGCCTGGACCCTGTGCACCAACTCGGCGTCCCGGCGGCTGCGCGGCTCGGCGTCCAGTCTACAGGGGTGGCTGACGGGGATTGAACCCGCAACCTCCGGAGCCACAGTCCGGCGCTCTAACCAATTGAGCTACAGCCACCATGATTCTAGACGCCGAGATGCGTAGACGCCTAGACGCCTGGACGCGCAGGCAGTCGAGAAATCTAACCGGCTCGGTCAATGTCTCGCCACGTTGCATGCCAACGGTTCCCACTCAAGTTTAGGAGCCATGAAAGCTCCCTTCCCGACCCTCGTCCTGCTCGGCGTCGTGGCCGCGTGCTCGCACCGCCCGCCGGAAGACTTCGCCCCGGATCCGGGGCTCGTGGCTCACATCCGCTCCATCGAAATGCTGGCGCCGACGCACGTCTGCCCCGGGCAGACCTTCGCCGTGTCCTACACGGCGCTGCTGGACGATGGCACGCGCGTCCCATTCGCCAACCGGTACGACAAGAAGCACCCCCCTCGCCTGCACGTGACATTCTTGGATCGCGCGAGCTTCGAGGCGATTCCGCTCGAGGACGGGGGATGGAGTGCGGAGCGTGATCCTCTCGTGACTGCCCTGCGCGGCTTCCGTCTCCGCACCGCCCTGCGCGCGAACCCGGCACTCACCGACAGTGTCTCGATCGATCCGAGTTATGAGTGCCTGCGCCACACGTTCACGTTCACCGGGGAAACCGGTCAGGACGGACCCGATGTCGTCGTCCGCATGGGGATCCTCCGTTCGCCATTCCTGGATCGCCTGCTGGTTGCGCAGATCGAAGTCGCCGAGGCGCCGCCGTTTTTCGTCCTCGCCGATGGCGCCGTGGTACCCCCGTCGGACTGGCTCATCCTTACTTCGGGCGGCGGGCGAGGGGCTCGCGGCACTGCAGGCCGCGACGGCGGGAGGGGCGCGAATGGGGCGGCCGGTTGCCCCGGAGCTACCGGGGCCCCTGGTGGCAACGGCGGCAATGGATACCGGGGTGGAAACGGCGGACGCGGTGGACGGTTCACCATCATCGTGCCCAGCGAAGAGCCGTTCATCGCCGGCCTGATCGATACGCGCACACCGGGCGGCGGAGCCGGACCGGGAGGGCCGGGCGGAGGCGGCGGGTCCGGCGGAAAGGGCGGCACTGGAACGGTAGTGGACGGCCGGCAATGCTCGGCCGGAGCGGATGGTCCGAAGGGTCTCGCGGGCCGGGAGGGCCCTGCGGGCGAGCCCGGATCACCGGGCAGCCGGCCGCAAATCCTCACGATCCCGCAGCAGGAAGTCTTCGGCACTCACGCGCCGGCGGAGTTACTCGACCTCCTGAGCTACTCGGCCAGGCGGCGTCGGCCCTGAGTCGATGTAACGCCAAGCGATCCGGCCGGGTATACAAGAGCGACATGGCTCGAAGGACTGTCTTTCTCCTGGCCGCCACGATTGGCGGCTGCTCTGCCCCATCGGGTCCGTTGGCTTCCGGCGATCCGAACGGCACGTTCAGGTACCTCGCCCGCATCGGCCCGACGCCCGTGGTCGAAGGAACGCTGACGCTCATTGTCGCCGCGGATTCGAGCGTCAGCGGGTCCTGGGAATTGCATCGCGTTCCCGGGTTGGATCCTACCGTTTCGGTGGGACCACAGCTCGGCAACGGACCGCTCGCTGGCCAGCTGACCACTGCCGGCGTGTGGCTGGATCTCAACCCGGGTTGGGCCGACAACAACGTCTTTGTGGCCTTGCATTCTGAATCCGCCGCTGAGCTCCTGGGAACGTGGGACCATTCGACCATCATCGGACCAGTGACCGGCGGCTCCGTCCGGTTGCTGCGCCTGGAGCATTAAGGGAGGCTTGATTTCCCCACATACTTGACATGTCAACTATTGTTGGTTACACTAACCCCCATGAACGAGCACGATTCGCCCCCCTACACCAAGGCCGCCGTGATCGGCATTCTCCGCGCTGCCGACGTCGTACGCCGTCGGGGAGTTGCTCTGCTCGCCCCCTATGACCTGACGCCCCAACAGTTCAACGTGCTTCGCATCCTGCGGGGAGCCCGGCCAGAAGGGCTCTGCACGTTGACCATCGCCGAGCGGATGCTGGAGCAGACGCCGGGGATCACTCGGCTGATCGACCGGCTCGAAGCCAAAAAGCTGGTGGTGCGAGTGCGCTCCGACGAAGACCGGCGCCAGGTTTGGTGCCGCATCACGCCGGCGGGCCTGCAGCTCTTGAGCAAGCTCGACCGCCCGGTCGGGGACCTGGACCGGGACCTGATGGCGGGCCTCCCCCGGGACGACCAGGTCCGCCTGGCTCGGCTCCTGGAGGTGGTACTGCGGGAACCGACCTAGGGCTTATTTGTTTAGTTATTAGTTGATTAGTTAAATACTGATCTATTACCTATAACGGGACGGACACCATGTTGAACTCTCTGCTGCACACTCAGGCCGATTGGGCCGGTCTCATCCTGCGGCTGGTATTGGCGGTTGTGATCTTCCCCCACGGCGCGCAGAAGGTGCTGGGCTGGTTCGGCGGTTACGGCTACACGGGCACGATGCAGTACTTCACCAAGACCGTGGGGCTCCCGACGCCAGTCGCCTTCCTCGGGATCGCGGCTGAATTCGCCGGTCCCATCCTGCTCGTGGCCGGGTTCGGCACTCGGGTCGCCGCACTCCTGATCGCCGCTGTGATGGTGGGTGCGATTCTGAAAGTGCACCGCGGTACGGGCTTCTTCATGAACTGGGCCGGGCAGCACAAGCCCGGGCAGGAAGGCTACGAATACCATCTGCTCGTGATCGCAATCGCCGCGGCGCTGCTCGTCACGGGCGGCGGGGCATTCTCAGTGGATGGGTTGCTGGCCCGCTAACAACTTGGCGGGAGAAGGCGGTAGAGGGCGGAAGAGGGTGGGCAAAAACGTGTGTGCCCGCCTTCTACCGCCTTCTCCCGCCCTCTCCCGCCCTCTTCCAGTAGAAGTACAGCGGCAGCCCCGCCAAAAGAATCACCGTTCCCTTCAAAGAATCGATCGGTTTCTCGAGGATCGTGTTTCCTACGAGCCACGCGGCAAACAGGATGAACGCGATCGGCGTCACCGGATATCCCCACGCCCGGTAGGGACGTTCCATGGCCGGGGCTGTGGAGCGCAGCCGGATCACGGCCGAGCACATGATGGCGTAGAACAGGAACTGGGTGAAGATCACGTAAGTGTAGAGCTGATCGTAGCGGCCGGTGAGTGTCAGACCGATCGAGATCGCCGCCTGCACGATCAACGATGGGACCGGCGTCAGGAAGCGCGGGTGCACGCCGCCGATCCACTTGAACATCAGGCCATCCCGAGCCATGGCGTACGGAATCCGCGCCGCGGTGAGCACGATGCCGTTGTTGGCGCCGAGGGTCGAGATCAGGATCGCTCCGGCCACGAATCCCGCGCCCATCCGCCCTAACGTGACCTGCGCCGCATCGGAGGCAACGAGCGACGAGGCCGCGACGCGGACTGGAGACAACACGAACGTGTAGGACACAGTGACGAGCACGTACAACGCGACGGCGATTACCGTCGAATAAATGATCGCGCGCGGCAGGTTCCTGCCGGGGTTGGTGACCTCGCCCGCCACGAACGTCGTCTCGATCCAGCCGTCATAGGCCCACAGGACGCCGAGCATCGCGACCCCCAGAGGGCCGATGAGCGAGGGGGCGGACGCGCTGGGCCAGAATGGCTGGAAATTGCCGGTCGAGCCGCCCGGGACCGCGAAGCCGATCACGATCAGGCTCACGAGAATCCCGATCTTCAGCACGGTCAGGACGTTTTGGGTCAAGGCTCCCGCCCGCACGCCGATGATGTTCAACACGGTCAGACCGACGATGGAGGCGATCGCCACGACCTTGATGCCCCCGCCCGAGAGCGGCAGGAAGAACCCCAGGTAGCCCGCGAATCCGACCGCGATCGCCGCGATCGAGGCCGGGTTCACGACGGTGCCGTTGGCCCACCCGTACAGATAGCCCCACACCGGTCCATACGCCTCGGACAGATACGCGAAGGCTCCGCCGGCGCGGGGCATCGCCGCCGCCAGCTCCGCGATCGAGAGCGCGCCAAGCAGCGACACGATCCCGCCCACGATCCAGACGGCGATCGTCAGCGAGGTGGCATGGAGGCCGGCCGCGATCCCCGCCGGGACGATGAAAATGGCCGACGCGATGATGGTGCCGACGTTGATCATCGTCGCATCGAAGAGGCCGAGCTGCCGTTTCAGCTCGGTCATCGCGCATCCTGCCAGCCCCGGTACGCCTGCTTCAGGAGCTGCTGAAAGTGATACACGCCTTCTTCGAAGCGCACCGAGAAGCGCCCCCGGTC
>Ga0075434_100001317_pt1 | contig 20733 bp, 20 predicted proteins | sample RhiMethybrSRZTD3_FD_75298 | JGI IMG/M metagenome (GOLD analysis project Ga0075434, IMG submission 75298) | Populus rhizosphere microbial communities from Tennessee, USA - Rhizosphere MetaG P. TD hybrid SRZTD3 | ecosystem: Host-associated > Plants > Roots > Rhizosphere > Soil | place: USA... | reverse complement strand
GCGTTCGACCCTTCGGAGTACGTCCTGGCGAACTTCGGAAAGGAGTCGGGCGTGGCGCGCGCCTGCTCGAGGACCCCACGGAGACGCTCCCGCACGGCGGCGTAGTCCCCCTCGTCCGGCTTCCGCGGGACCAGGAGCACGGCGACCTGCACCTCTTGGGGTCCGCTGAATTCCTCGGGGTGGCTCTTGTAATACCCTTCGATGTCGGCGTCGCCGATCCGCGTCGTGTCGACCGAGAAGGAATCGGAGGGGAACTGGAGCAGGTGAACCTTGAGACGCTCGCTCTCCAGCGCAAAGCGCTCGCGGATATCGCCCTCCGAGACCTTCGCGGCGGCGATGACGGCCTCCTGCAGCTTCTGGACCGGCAGGGTCTCGGCGACGAGCGCCTCCACCTGAGCCCACGGAACCTGCGAATTGGGATTGTCCAACTCGGCCAGGTACTTTCGGTAGTCGAACTGGCCGTTCGTCTTGAACCCCTCGGCTTGCGTGATCACATCCGGCGGCGCCAGGCGAACCGCCATCTTGATTTCCTCGGCGGTCGCGCCGATGCCCCTCCGCTTGGCTTCCTGGGCCATCAGGGTGTTCCGGACCACCATCTGCCACGCCTGCTCCCGGACGTACGCGTCCTCGCCGGGCTGGAGCTCGCGCTTCAGCCTCCCGATCATTCCGTTGTACGTGTTGGAGAAGACGTCCATTCGGACGGGCTCGCCGTTGATCTCCGCGATGACCCCGGTGGGACCCTGACCGGTTCGCCCCGAGTCGAGGACGCCGCCCAATTGCAGGATCCCGAATCCGACCAGGAAGATGATGGCCGTGATCCAGATGATTATCTTCATGTTGTCGCGCAACGACTGCATCATGGTCCGAGATCCTCACGGCCGAGGTGACAAAGACGGCGCCCGGTGGGGCGCCGCGGGAAGACTCATTCGGACAACAAGGCTAACAACGGGCCGCCGCCGGCGCAAGCGCGCGTTCCCGGGCGTCCGGGGCGCCGGAACGCCCGTTTTGGGTTGACGTTCCGCATGGCACGAGGCAACGTGACCTCAGCGGTTCTCGACGGATAGCGGAGGGTTTGAATGGCACGCGTGGAAGCACCGGAGATCGATCGAGAGCTCCTCCTCAACGTGCTGGACGCGCTCGACACGGGCCTCTTGGCACTGGACGAGGATCGCCGGATCGTCGCGATCAACGAAACGCTCGCGCGCGGATGGGGCGTGGATCGCGCGGAGGCGACCGGCCGTGCGCTTTCCGAGGTCTTCGAGTCCGAGACCGAGCGCTGGTACCTGCCGGAGCGCGGCGCGCGCGGCGAGTCGGGGCGGGCGACCCGCGACGTACGCGGCACGGTGGCCGAGCGGGAAGTCCTGATGCGGTACAGCGCCACCTCCCTCGGGGACGGCGGGGCCGTCCTGATCCGCGTGGAGGACTTGGTCGACGCCGACACCGAGGAAGAGGTCTTCCGCAACACCGAGCGCCTGATCTCCCTGGGCGAGCTCTCCGCGCGCGTCGCCCACGAGATCCGAAACCCGCTCACGGGGGTCCGCACGACCGTCCAGTTCGTCGCCTCCAAGCTCCGCGGCGGCGATTCCCGCCGCGACGACCTGAACGACGTGCTGAAGGAGCTCGACCGGATCGAGCAGATCATCACGGACCTCCTCCTCTTCGCGCGACCCCAGGCGGGCAAGCCCGTGACGACGGACATGCGCGAGGTGGTCGAGAAGGTCCTCGACAACCTGGCGCGCCGGCTGAACGACGCGGGCATCGAGGTGGAACGCGATTTCGACCCCGAGGAGAGCCTGCCGATGGTGTCGGTGGATCCCGACATGGCCCAGCAGGTCGTCCTGAACCTCCTCATCAACGCGATCCAGGCGATGCCGGAGGGAGGCACGATCCGCGTCAGCTCGGGTCTTCGCCGCACGCGGTACAAGAAGGCCTACGTCGACGTCTCGGTGATCGACTCCGGGCCGGGGATTCCGGACGAGGTGAAGGAGAAGATCTTCGATCCGTTCTTCACGACCCGATCGATGGGGACTGGTCTGGGCCTTTCGATCTCCCTCCAGATCGCCCGCGAGCACGGCGGGAACCTGACCGCGCGGAACCTGACCCAGGGCGCGGCGTTTCGCTTCAGCCTCCCGGCCATGACCGCCGTGGACGCCGAGGAGCCGAAAGAGGAGAAGAACTGACGTGAAGCTCCGCGTCCGCGTCGCCGACGACGAAGAGCTAATCCGGAAGTCGCTGACGAAGCTGCTTCGGGCGGAGGGATACGACGTCGACTCGGTGGGCACGGCGGCGCAGGTGCTGGAGTCGGTCCGCCGCGACCCGCCGCACGCCTTGATCCTGGACCTTCGTCTTCCCGACGGGAGCGGCCTGGACCTCCTGCCCCGCCTCAAGACCCTCGCTCCGGACCTCAAGGTCGTCGTCATCACCGCGTTCGGGGACCTGCCGACGGCGGTCGAGGCGATGCGTCAGGGAGCGACCGACTTCCTGAAGAAGCCCTACGAGATGGACGAGGTGCTGCTGGCCGTCGAGCGGCTCCGGGCCGGGATCGTCCAGGAGACGCAGCTCGACGCGTTTCGCCGCGGGGAGCTGGAGACGTTCGTCAAGACCAAGATCGTCGGCGAGTCCCCCGCGATGGCGCGGATCTGGGACGTGACCTCGAAGGCAGCCCAAAGCGAGACGACCACGGTTCTGATCGAGGGGGAGAGCGGCACCGGCAAGGAGCTGGTGGCCCGCGCCATCCACTTCGACAGCGCCCGGCGGGACGCGCCGTTCCTGGCCCTCAACTGCTCGTCGTTCCAGGAGCAACTCCTGGAAAACGAGCTGTTCGGCCACGAGCGCGGCGCCTTCACCGACGCCCGCGAGCCCAAGCGCGGGTTGGTGGAGCTGGCCGACGAGGGGACGCTCTTCCTCGACGAGATCGGCGACCTGCCGGCGCCGACGCAGGCCAAGCTCCTCCGATTCATCGAGGATCGCACCTTCAAGCGGGTCGGCGGCTCGGCGGACCTGAACGTCGACCTTCGAATCGTGGCCGCGACCAATCGCGAGCTCGACGCGTCGGTCAAGGACGGGCGCTTCCGCCAGGACCTCTACTATCGACTCAAGGTCGTCTCGATCCTCCTGCCGCCGCTCCGCGAGCGCGGCGACGACGTGCTCCTCCTCACCCGGCATTTCCTCTCCTTATATAATGAGAAGTTCCGGAAGCGGTTCCACTCCATCGCTCCGGAGGTCGAGGTGATCCTGCGCGGTTACCGATGGCCGGGCAACGTCCGGGAACTCAAGAATTTGCTCGAGCGGATCGTCCTGCTCGAGGACGACGAGGTGCTGCGCGAGGATCATCTGCCCGCGGAAATGGTCGCGCAGGTCGAGTCGCTGCCGCGCGTGCTGCGCGACGCGCTGTCGGCTCGCGGCGAGGGCGGCGACGAGATGCCGACGCTCGCGGAAGTGGAGCAGGAGCACATCCTGAAAGTTCTCGAGCACACCGAAGGCAATCGCTCGCACGCCGCGCGGATCCTCGGCATCTCCCGCCAGAGTCTGATCGAACGCTTGAAGCGCATCGCCATCGCGCGCGGCGCGCTCTCACTGTAACCATCGCGCGCGGCGCGCTCTCGCTGTAACTTCCGCTGTCGTCTTTCTTGGGATGTCGCGTTCCTTAACAGCGCGCGCGCTCGCCGCGTTCTCTCCTGCGACGCGACTCGTCCTCTCGTTCGCGCCGCTCTCCTCGCTGTCCATTCCCATGACAGTCGCGCGACGATCACACTCTTCACCGAAGATTCCGCCATCGCGCGATGAATCGTGCGTAACTCTCGCGCTTCACGCGCGATGCGAAGCGGAGAATCATGTGCGGCCGGAACGGAGCGACGATTGGCCTGCTTCCTGCAATGCAAAGCGCGCGATGGCACGCAAAGGGAGAGGTGGAGGTGCGGATTGCGTAAGTCGGTCCTCATCGTGGACGACGAAAGGCTATTGGCGCGCACCCTCTCCACCGTTCTGCGTGAGGCCGGCTACCGCATCACCGTAGCAGGCTCCGCGGAACAGGCCGAGCGTCACGTCTTCGGAGAGGCGGCGTTCGACCTGATCGTGGTGGACAACCGGCTCCCGCGCGAAAGCGGGATCGAGATGGTTCGCCGGGTGCGCGACCAGGCGGTGAAGTCGAAGGTGATCTTGATGACGGCGTACGAGACGCCGGACGTGAAGTCGGAAGCGAAGCGCCTCAAGGTGGACCGGTACCTGAAGAAGCCGTTTGACCTCACGGCGATCGTGGATGAAGTGAGGGAGCTGATCGGGCCCGGCGGCGCGGCCGCGCAGGGCTGAAACCGAGAACGAGTCAAACTCGAGGGGAGGTGAATTGAATGCCGGCGAAGAAGAAGGCTGCCAAGAAGAAGGCTGCTAAGAAGAAGTAAGAAGACTGCGGATTGGGCACGTCCTCAGGGGCCGCTCGGGCAAACCGGGCGGCCCTCGTGCATTCCTCCGGCCGTTTGACAGGCGGACCCGGGGCGGAGACAATCGAGGCGTGCCTCGCCGCGACCTCGTCCCGACCGATCCCACCGTCCGTCTCTATGGCGCCCGCCAGAACAACCTCAAGAACATCGACGTCTCCTTTCCGCAAGCCGCGCTGACCGTCGTTACCGGCGTGAGCGGCTCGGGGAAGTCGTCCCTCGCGTTCGACACCATCTACGCCGAGGGGCAACGACGCTACGTGGAGTGCGTTTCGACCTACGCGAAGCAGTTCCTCGATCGCCTGCCACGCCCCGACTACGACCGCGTCGAGGGCCTGGCGCCGGCGCTCGCGATCCGCCAGGGGGCCGCGGCCCAGACGGGAAGGTCCACGGTCGGAACGATCACCGAGATCGCGGACTATCTGCGACTTCTCCTGGCCCGGATCGGCGAGACGCGCTGCGGGAACTGCGGGACCGTCGTGCCCCGGCACAGCGTCGACTCCGTGCTCGAGGCGACGCTTCGAAGCGGCGCCGACGTGACGGTGGCCGCCGTGCTCGAGCCGAAGGCGGGGGAGGCATCGGCCCAGCTCTGGGCGCGCGCCTTGGCCCGAGGGCTCGTCCGCGCCCGGCCGCGCGGCACCGCCTCGTGGCTTCGCCTCGACGAGCCGGCACCGGCGGGGGCGGCCGGACCGGTGCAGGTGCAGATCGACCGGCTGCGCGCGACGCCGGAGAACCGCATGCGCCTTCGGGAGGCGATCGAGCTGGCCTGGCGCGAGGGGGAGGGAAAGCTCGAGATCGAGCACGGGGACGGCGAGACCCTCTCCTACGCGGATGGACGCGTCTGCGAGCGTTGCGGCCGGTCTTTCCCGGAGCCCCGCCCGCAGCTCTTCTCCTTCAACAGCCCCTACGGCGCGTGCGCGGAGTGCAAGGGGTTCGGGAACATCCTCACGTTCACGCTGGATCGGGTGGTGCCCGACCCCGGCAAGTCGGTGCTGGAGGGGGCGCTCGATCCCTGGGCCAACTCGTGGCGGGCGCACTTCCTGCCGAAACTCAAGGAGGTCGCCGCGACCCACCGCATTCCGCTCGACAAGCCGTTTCGGACGCTCCGTGAGGACCACAAGAAGATCCTCCTCTATGGCGCGCCCGGATTCCGCGGCGTGTTCCCGTTTCTCGAGCGGCTGAAGGCCAAGGCCTACAAGTTGAGCGCGCGATTCCTGGTGAAGCGCTACCAGGAGACGGTGACGTGCGGCGTGTGTCGCGGGATCCGCCTCAAGCCGGAGGCGCTCGAGGTCTACGCCGGCGGAAAGAACGTCGCGGAGCTTCTCTCGGCCACCGTCCGCGAGCTTCGGGAATTCGTGCGGGACCTGACGCTCGACCCGGTTCGAGAGGCCGTGGCGGCTCCGATCCTGACCGAGCTTCGCGGGCGTCTCGAGTATCTGGGCGAGGTCGGGCTCGATTACCTGACGCTCGACCGTTCGTCGAAGACGTTGAGCGGCGGCGAGGCGCAGCGAATCGAGCTCGCGAACGCGCTCGGGGGCAGCCTCTCGCACGCGCTGTACGTGCTCGACGAGCCTACCGTCGGGCTCCATCCGCGCGACACCGAGAGGCTGATTCGAGTCCTGACGAGACTGAAGGGTCGTTCGAACACGGTGCTCGTCGTGGAGCACGACCCCGACGTGATCGCCGCCGCCGATTGGGTGCTGGAGCTGGGGCCGGGCGCCGGGCAACGCGGCGGCTCGCTTCTCTACCAGGGGCCGCTCGCGGGGTGGCCATCCCGGGAAGAGGCGACGGAATTGCCGGAGATCGCGGCCGAGGGTCCCGCCGACTACGGCTCCTCGACGAAGCGCCCGAAGCGCGGCGCGGGCGCGCCCGCGGCGATCGAGGTGCGCGGCGCGCGCGAGCACAACCTGAAGGGAGTGACGGTTCGGTTTCCGATCGGGGCGCTGACCGGAGTGTGCGGGGTGTCGGGTTCCGGGAAGTCGACCCTGGTGGACGAGATCCTGGGCCGCGCGGCGGCGCGGGCCACGGGGGAGACGGCGCCGCCGCCCGGGGCGCACGACGCCATCGTGGGCCTCGAGTCGTTTCGCCGCCTCGCGCTCGTCGACCAGAGCCCGGTCGCGCGCTCGACGCGCTCGAACCCGGCGACCTTCGTGAAGGCGTTCGATCGGATTCGAGAGCGCTACGCGCGCGCCCCGCTGGCGCGGGAGCGGCGCTACACGCCCGGGACATTTTCGTTCAACGTGGCGGGCGGCCGCTGCGAGACGTGCGAGGGGGCGGGCGTGACGCGCGTCGAGATGTACTTCCTGGCCGACGTGTGGGTGCCGTGCGACGTCTGCGGCGGCCGGCGCTACCGGCCCGAGGTCCTGGAGGTGACCGTGCACGGGCTCTCGATCGACGTGCTCCTCGACCGCACCGTCGAGGAAACGATCGGGCTCTTCCAGGGCGAGACCGAGATCCAGGAGCCGCTCTGGGTCCTGGAGCGCGTCGGCCTCGGCTACCTACGGTTGGGGCAGACCCTGTCCACGCTGAGCGGGGGGGAGATACAGCGGCTGAAGCTGGCGCGGGAACTGTCGGACCGTTCCGCGCCGTCCACGCTGACGATCCTCGACGAGCCGACGGTGGGGCTCCATCGAAAGGACGTGCGCACGCTGCTTCGGGTCCTGCGCGAGCTGACGCGCCGAGGCGGAACGGTGATCGCGGTCGAGCACAACCTGGACTTCCTCGCGGCGTGCGACACGCTGATCGAGCTCGGTCCCGGCGGGGGCGATGCCGGCGGGACGCTGGTCGCGGAGGGGACCCCCGCCGACCTGGCGCGCTGCGAGGCCTCGGCGACGGGCGCCTACCTCAAGAAAATGGCGGCCTGCGCGTAGTCGAGCGGTCGATCCGCGGGAGCGACGAGGCGTCCGCGGACCAGGATCCCCCAGCGGCGGCCGACGAGCGCCTCGAAACCCGCGTACGCGTGGATCTTCCCGTACACCTTGGTATGGAACCCGGTGTCGCTGAATCCCTCGATGTCCGCCACCTGGATCACCAGGTGCGCGCCCGGGCCGGCTTCGAGCAAGGGCCGGAGGCGCCACTCGGGGTGGAAGGTGCGGAGCGGCCTGAAGAGATAGAGGAAGCTGAACGCCCCCTCGCTGAGATAGCCCTTCTTGCCCGCCTCCAGCTCGAGTACGAGGTTCTGCTGAAAGGGGCCGCCCTCCCTTAGGAATCGGCGGTATCCGAAGGTGCCGAGCCAGTCGAAGTACCCTTCGACGACCGCGACGCCGAACTCGAACCGATCCCGGTCGAGGCGCTCGCTGCCCGCCTCTTCTTCGGCAGGCTTCGGGGTGGTGGTCGCTTCGGTTCGCGGCGGCGTCAGGTCGATGGTCGAGTCGGGCGCCGTCACGGCGGCCGCTCCGGAATCGGCGACGGCGGCCGCGGCGGAATCCCCGACGGCGGGAGCGGCGGAATCCGGCGGGGTCGCTTCCTGCGCGAGTGCGGCGCTTCCCGCGGCCGCGACGATCAGGAGTGTCGAGAGCGCGAGGGCAAGGCGGCCCGCGCGCGTCAAGGCACCTCCACGTCGCTGGTCGAGACGAAATCGTCCGCCTGGAAGTAGAGCCGGTAGTTACCCGGCTTCACCGGGGCGCCGTGCGCGTCGGTGAAGTCCCACGAAATCGGCGGCACGCGGAACGACCCGGGGATCGTCGGGGGCTCGTCCCCCTCGAAGAGCACCTTGAGCAGCGCGGCATTCTCGTTGAAGACCGCGATGCGGACGTGGGCGGTCGAAGGCAGTGCGAACTGGATGTTGTACGAGGGTCCGCTCGCGCCCGGGAGGAGTCCGACCGAGGCGCAAATCGCCACCGTGTTGCCGGCCTGGCCGAATTTGCTGCAGTCGTCCCACGCGGTCAGCTGGGAGCCCGGAAAGAATTTCTGTGGGGAATGGATGCCGTCCGAACTGCAGCCGGTGAGGGCGAGTGCGGCGATGACGAGCAGGGTTCTCAGTTTGGAGCGCGCTCCTATCCGGCGGCGGGGGACGAGGACCTCAGAATCGCAGAGAAGAGGCTTGGGAGGGGAAAAAAATATGAGGAAGTTCCCCGCACTTGACGTGTATCGCAACCTAAAACCCCGCAAGATACGACCGGCTTGATGGACTAGGTCTTAGCTGCGGATTGGGCACGTCGGCGGCAGGGAACTCCGCTCAACTAGAAAATTACCTCATACTGGAAAGCACTGTCAACAGAATTATACGAATCCAAGGTAGATGCTGGTGGTGCGGGGAAATGTGTACGTCCTCGCGTCCGGGTATCGCCACGGATTCGGCCCCATCGGCGCGTAGGAACACGCCCAAAAGGGCCGCCATGGCCCGCCGCCCGCCCCCGCGTCGCGTCCCCGGTCCGCCCCGGATTCGATTGCCGCTCGAGAGGGCTCGTGGTACCCTTTCGCGTTCATGGCCGAATCGAAAATAGACCCGCAAACCCGCGTCGAGTCGCATGTTTGAGGAACTGACCGAACGTTTGGGCGGGGTCTTCCGGAAGGTGCTCGGCCGGGGCCGTCTGAGCGACCAGGACGTCAAGGATTCGCTCCGGGAAATCCGGCGCGTCCTTCTCGAGGCCGACGTCAACGTGAACGTCGCCCGCGACTTCCTGAAGGCGGTCGAGGCGCGCGCGGTCGGGATGGACCTCGTGCAGCACGTCCAGCCGGGCCAGCAGGTCGTGAAGATCGTTCACGAGGAGTTGATCCGCCTTCTGGGCGGGACCGGGTCGCCGGGAACGCAATTCCCGTCGAACCGCGCCGCGGTCATGATGCTGGCCGGCCTGCAGGGCTCGGGCAAGACGACGACCGCGGCCAAGCTCGCGAAGCACTGGATGGGACGCGGCAAGCGGGTGCTCCTCGCCGCGCTCGACCTGAAGCGGCCCGCGGCGATCGACCAGCTCGAGGTGCTCGGCAAGTCGATCGGCGCGCCGGTGCACGCGGACCGGACGATCGGGGACCCGGTGGCGGTCGCGAAGGCGGCCCGCCAGCGCGCGGATCGCGAAGGGTTCGACCTGCTGCTGGCGGACACGGCGGGCCGGCTCCACGTCGACGAGGAATTGATGGAGGAAGTGGCTCGGGTCGCGAAGACCCTCGAGCCCACCGAGACCTATCTCGTCCTCGACGGCATGACCGGGCAGGACGCGGTGACGATCGCGACGTCCTTCACCGAGCGCCTTCCGGTCAGCGGATTCATCCTGACGAAGATGGACGGGGACGCCCGGGGCGGCGCCGCGCTCTCGCTTCGCGCCGTGACGGGCGCTCCGATTCGGTACTTGGGCGTCGGCGAGAAGCTGGATGGTCTCGAGCCGTTCCACGCCGACCGGCTGGCGTCCCGCCTCCTGGGGATGGGGGACGTGGTCACGCTCGTCGAGCGCGCGCAGGAGCGCCTGGACGTCCGGAAGGCGGAGGACCTCGAGAAAAAGCTCCGCAAGGACCGGTTCACGCTCGAGGACTTCCTGACCCAGTTGCAGGAGATGAAGAAGCTCGGCCCGCTCGAGGAGATCATGAAGATGCTCCCGGGCATGAAGCTGCCGGCCGGGGCGAAGGTGGACGACCGCGAGCTCAGGCGTACGGAGGCGATCATCCAGTCGATGACGCGGCAGGAGCGGGAGTCGCCGCGGCTCATCGACGGAAGCCGCCGGCGCCGGATCGCGAAGGGGAGCGGCACGACGGTGCAGGACGTGAACCGACTCCTGAAGCAGTTCGAAGAGACGCAAACGATGCTCAAGCGCCTGGGCAAGGGCCGCCGGGGCGGGTTCCCGATGGGAACGCGCTGAGGGCGGGATTGCAGCCGGGCGATCATCACAACACACGGAGGTAGGACCGAATGGCCGTCGTCATCCGCATGAAGCGTCAGGGCGCGAAGAAGCGCCCGTTCTACCGGGTCGTCGTCGCCGACTCGAGGAGCCCGCGCGACGGGCGCTACATCGAGCAGTTGGGCTACTACGATCCGCTCACCGATCCCGCGACCTTCAAGGTCGACGCGGAGAAGTTCGCGTCCTGGATCCGGAAGGGTGCCTTACCGTCCGAGTCCGTCGGCGTGATGATGTCGAAGCACGCTCCCGAGGCCATGCGACCGGCGCCGCTTCCGATGCCCGAGCGGGTCGTGGCCGCGCCGGCACGGGCCAAGAAGCCGAAGGCCGCGAAGGCCAAGGCGGCGAAGCCGGCGAAGAAGAAGACGGCGAAGACACACAAGGGGGTCGAGAAGAAGGCGAAGGCCCGCGCCAGGAAGAAGACCGGCACCGCGAAGCCGAAGGCCGCCAAGGCCGCCAAGAAGTCGAAGAAGTAGTCCCAGGAGAGGCGAGACCATCGTGAAAGCGCTCATCGAATACCTGGCGGGCCGCCTCGTGGATCACCCCGAGGGCGTGCACGTCGACGAGCACGAGGCGGGTGAGACGACCGTGCTGACGCTCCGCGTCGCGCCGGGCGATCTGGGAAAGGTGATCGGGCGGGAAGGCCGGACCGCGCACGCGATGCGCGCGATCCTCGCGGCCGCCGCCTCCGCCCAGGATCGGCGCGCCGCGCTCGAAATTGCCGACTAGGGAGCCCGCTCCCGAGCGGATCCTGGTGGGCGTCGTCGCCAAGGCGCACGGCCTTCGCGGCGAGGTCGTGGTGCAGGCGCTGAGCGACGCGCCGGGTCGATTCGATCCGGGGAGCGAGTTCCTGGCCCTGACCGCGAATGGCATGACCCGCACGCTCGTCGTCTCGGAGTCGCGGCCGTTCCAGGATCGGCTCCTGATTCGCTTCGACGGGTTCGACACGCGCGAAGCCGCCGAGGCGATCCATGGGGCCGAGCTGACGATCGGGCGTGGTGAAGTGGCGCCCTTGCCGGAAGGCCGTTACTACCGATTCGAGCTGGAGGGGCTCCGCGTCGCCACGAAGCAGGGCGCGCACCTGGGCGTCGTGACGGCCGTTTTCGGGACGGGCGCGAACGACGTGGTCGCGGTGAAGGGCGCCTCGGGAGAGATCCTGATCCCGCTCCTGCCCGAGGTCATCGTCTCGGTGGACGTCGCGGGAGGCGCGATGGTGGTGGACCCGCCGCCGGGCCTCCCGGGGATGCCGGAAGGGGCGTAGCCGCGGTGCGGGTGTCGATCCTGACGTTGAACCCCGGATTCTTCGGGGGTCCGCTCGACGAGGGGATGATTCGGGTCGCCCGTCAGAAGGGGCGGATCGAGATCGTCCTCGTGCCGATCCGGGCCTTCGCGGCGGATCGATACGGCACCACCGACGACGCGCCCTACGGCGGCGGTGCCGGGATGGTGATGAAGGCCGAGCCGATCCTCGCGGCGTTCGAGAGCGCGCGAGAGGCGCTGCCGGGGATCCGCCCGCGCGTGCTCGTGACGAGCCCGCAAGGACGCACCCTGGATCAGGCGTTCACGCGCGAGTTGGCCGGGGAGCGGCACCTGGTGCTCCTCTCCGGGCGATACAAGGGCATCGACGAGCGGGCGATTCCGCTCCTCGAGGCCGAAGAGATATCGATCGGCGACTATGTCTTGTCGGGCGGCGAGCCGGCCGCCCTGGTGATCGTGGACGCCGTGGCCCGGCTTCTGCCGGGGGTTTTGGGCGACGCCGAGTCGGCGGAAACGGATTCCTTTTCCGAAGCGCTGCTCGCCGCGCCCGTGTACACTCGGCCCGAAGAGGTACGGGGTCTCCGGGTTCCCGACGCGCTGTTGCGCGGGAACCACGAAGAGATCCGGCTCTGGCGGCGCCGGGAAGCGATTCGGCGCACCCTTCTGCGACGGCCCGATATCGTCCGGGGCCGCACGTTGAGCGACGAAGACCGAAAATTGTTGGGCGAGATAGAGCGAGAAGGAGGCGGGGCAACATGAGCGTCATCGACAGGTTCGAGACCCGGTTCAAGACGGACCGGACCCTCGACTTTCAGCCGGGCGACAGCGTGAAGGTCTACGTTCGCGTGGTCGAAGGCGAGAAGGAACGTTCCCAGATCTTCCAGGGAGTCGTCACGAGCGTTCGCGGCAGCGGCATGCGCGCGTCGTTCACGGTGCGGAAGATCTCGGGCGGCATCGGCGTCGAGCGGACGTTTCCGCTCCATGCGCCGTCGGTCGCCAAGATCGAGATCGGCCGCAAGGGGAAGGTGCGTCGCGCGAAGCTCTTCTATCTGCGCGGGCGCAAGGGCAAGGCAGCCAAGGTAACGGAGCGCGAGACGCTCGGAGGCGATGAGACGTAGACGGCTCGTCCGATTCGACGATGAATACCGGGCCCGCTGGGGCGACCTGATCGCAGGGGTCGACGAGGCGGGGCGCGGTCCGTTGGCGGGTCCCGTGGTGGCCGCGTGCGTCCTGCTTCCCGCTACCGCCGGTCTTCGCGGGGTGCGCGACTCGAAGGAAATGACGCCGGACGAGCGCGCGGACGGCGCCGAGCGGATCCGGGCGGTCGCGGTGGGATGGGGCGTCGGCGTGGCGTCGGTCGAAGAGGTGGACGCGTTCAACATTCGGATGGCGACGTTGCTCGCGATGAGGCGGGCGGTGGAGGCCCTGGGGATCCAACCCCAGGGCCTTTTGATTGACGGCAGCGATCGGATCTTCACCTCGGTTCCCTGCGAAGCGGTCGTGGACGGCGACGCCAAGAGCCTGAACGTCGCCGCGGCCTCGGTCGTCGCCAAGGTGACCCGGGACGGTTTGATGGACGAGGCCGACCGGGCGTTCCCGGGATACGGCTTCGCGACGAACAAGGGGTACGGCACGCCCGATCACCTGGAAGCCCTTCGGGAGCGTGGCCCTTGTTCGATTCACCGGAAGAGTTTTCGCCCCGTCCGGGAACTCCTCTGCGTGCAGGAGGTGCTCGAGGGCTTCTAGGGGAGCGGGGGATGTCCTGGCGGGAGCGGGCCGCGAGAGCGGGGGAGCGGATCGGAGAGGCGATGTGCGACCTTCGCGGGTACGCGGTGGTCGGGCGAAACGTCCGCGAGGGACGCGGCGAGATCGACTTGGTCGCGAGGGACGGCGAGACCGTGGTCTTCGTGGAAGTGAAATTCAGGACCGGCGCCGACACGGCGGCGCCGCTCACGGCGGTCGGATGGAAGAAGCGCGAGGACGTGGCGCGCGCGGCGACCCGGTATCTGGCGCGACGCGGTCTCACCGGCCGGCCGGTCCGGTTCGACGTCATCGGGATCACGTGGGAGGCCGACGGCTCGAGGCTTCGGGTCGAGCACGTCGCCAACGCCTTCCCGGGCGGAGGCCGGCATTTCTACTAACCGCCGGGTCCTGATCCTTCACGTCCGCGCCGGCGCGGGTCACGAGCGGGCCGCGCGCGCGGTGGCCGAGGCGATGCGCGAGATCGACGGCGCGTCCGAGCCCATCGTCCAGGACGCGCTCGAATTCGCCTCGCCCCTGATGCGGTGGTTCTACGCCTCGTCCTATAACCGCATGGTGGCCCGCGCGCCGCGCGTGTGGGGCGAGGTCTATCGCCGGAGCGAGGTACCGTACCACGGGCGCCGCCAGCGGGGCCGCACGTGGCTGACCATGGCGCTCTGCCCCGGATTCCTCGCGGCCGCGGAGCGCCTCCGCCCCGACGCCATCCTCTGCACCCAGTTCCTTCCCTCCGAGGTCTTCGGGACGCTGCGCACGCAGGGGAAATTGCGCGTGCCGGTGTTCACCGCGATCACCGACTTCTCGGTGCATCCCATCTGGGTCTACGGCGGCATGGACCGTTACTTCGTCGCGACGGAGGACGTGCGGGACGAGCTGGCGGACACCGGGGAGGTCCCGCGCGAGCGCATCGACGTGACGGGCGTGCCGATCGACCCGCGTTTCGCCGTCGCGATCCCGGCGGCCGATGCGCGCCGCGAGCTCGGGCTCGATCCGGATCCCGCGCGGCCCACGATCCTCCTCATGGGAGGCGGATTCGGTTGGGGCCCGATCGAGGGGATGCTCGAGGTGGTGCTCTCGTTGCCCGATCACGTGCAGGCGCTGGTCGTCGCCGGGCGGAACGCGCGGCTCCGCGACGCGCTCGCCGCGCGCGCCCGCGGCTTCGAGGGGCGGATCCAGGTGCACGGCTTCACGGACCGCGTCGACCTCTTCCTCGCCGCGTCGGACCTGATCGTCGGGAAGTCCGGCGGACTCACCTGCAGCGAGTCCATGGCACGCGGCGTTCCGATGGCGATCTTCCGGCCCATCCCGGGGCAGGAAGAACGAAACTGCGATTACCTCCAGGAGTCGGGGGCCGCCATCCGCGTGCACGACGTCGAGGAGCTTCACCATCGCCTCGTGCGATTTCTCGCGCATCCCGAGCTGCTGCGCGCCATGCGCGCCAGGGCGGAGGGGATCGGACGCCCGCGTTCGGCGTACGACGTGGCGAAGGCGGTGATGGGGCATGGCTGAGCGCATGCCGGGCGCGATGAAGGCGCGGGCCATCTTCGAGACCGTCCTGTACGCGACGGACATAGATCGAGCGGAGGAGTTCTATCGCCGAGTGTTCGGCCTCGAGGTGCTCCGCCGCGGGGCCGCCGCGGTCGTGTTCCGCTGCGGCGCCGGGGTCCTGCTCGTCTTCGACGCCGACGCCGCGCGCCGTCCCGGCCGTCCGGTCCCGTCCCACGGCACTGAGGGCGCGGGCCACGTCGCCTTCTCGATGCCGGACGCGGAGATCGAATCCTGGAGGGAGCATTTGAAGGCGAACTCTGTCCCGATCGAGATGGAGGTCGCGTGGCCGGAGGGAGGGCGCTCGATCTACGTGCGCGACCCGGCCGGAAACTCGGTCGAGTTGGCGCCCCCCACGATCTGGGGTGGCGGCTGGCAATTCTGAGGAAAAGCGGAGGGATCCGATGCGTAGACTTCGAATTGTCGTTCTGGTTCTGGTGGCCGCCGTGGCCGGGGTGGTCGGATGCACGCGTGGCCCGAGCGTGGACCTCACGGCTGAAGCGGAGAAGATTCGGGCGCGGAGCCGGCAATGGCTGGTGGCCGACTCGACCCGCGACGTCGAGGGGGCCGTCGCGATGTATGCCCAGGACGCGATCGAGCTGGCCGCGAATACTCCGGCCGTCTTCGGGAGGGGCGCCATCCGCACGTGGTACGAATCCTGGTTGCCCGACACCACGACGAGCCTGACGTTCGCGACGGCGACCGTGGACGTGTCCTCCTCGGGCGATCTCGCCTACGAGCGGGGAATCTACCGGTTCGTGACGAACGGGACGAAGGGCCGGTCGGAAGACGAGGGCAAGTACGTCACGATCTGGAGGAAGACCGCGGGCACCTGGGAGGTCGTCCTCGACATGGCGAACAGCGACCAGCCGGTTCCGTCCCCCGGCGCCGTGATGAACGAAGTTCTGCCGTGAAGATCGCCGTGTCGGCAGCGGTCGCCGCGACGCTCTGCTTGGTCGCTCCGTGGCGTGCCGCCGCCGCCGAGAGCGCCGGCGACACGTTGTCGTTCGAGGTATCCGCACCCGGCGGCGAGCCGGCCGGATGGTTTGTGTCCCAACCGGGGACGGTGTTCCAGGACAGCACGACGGTTCACTCCGGGCGTTTCGCCGCGCGATTCGAGCGCGGCCCGTCTTCTCCCTCTCAATTTTCCGCGATCTCCCGATTCCTCCCGGTCGACTTCGTCGGCGACTCGGTCGAAGTCCGCGGCTGGATCCGGACGGAGGACGTCAGCGAATTTGCCGGACTCTGGCTCCGCGAGGACGGGGCCGCGCCCAACCTCCAGTTCGACAACATGGAGGATCGCGCCCTCAAAGGGACGACTCCGTGGACGGAATACCGCATCTCGCTGCCTCTCGACAAGCGGGCCAAGAACGTGCTGTTCGGCGCGCTTCTCGCCGGTCAGGGCAGGGCGACCGTGGACGACGTGAGCCTGCTCGTCGACGGCCGGCCTCCCGCGGAGGCGCCGCGCATCGTCCGCGTTCCCACCGCGGTGGAGTTGGACCACGAATTCGACGATGGCTCGCGCGTCGAAGCGAGGAAGCTTTCGGCCCAGGACGTCCTGAACCTGGCCCTTCTCGGAAAGGTCTGGGGGTTCGTGAAGTATCGCCACCCGCGCGTGACGGGCGCCAAGCTCAACTGGGACTACGAGCTCTTCCGCGCGTTGCCCCCGGTTCTGATGGCGCGCGACCGTCGCCAGGCGACGCGCGCCCTTTCCAAGTGGCTGGATCGCGTCGGAGCGCCCCCGCCTTGCCGTCCGTGCGCCGAGGCGCCGGACTCGGCGATGCTCCTCCCGCGGATCCAGTGGATCCGCGATCGGGCCATGATAGGCGGCGACCTGAGCGAGCGGCTGACGCGCATCGATCGCAATCGGGACGCCGATCGAGACCAATTCTACGTCTCTCTGATGCCGGAGGTCATGAACCCCGACTTCTCGAACGAGGCGCCGTACGCGCGGCTCACGCTGCCCGACTTCGGATATCGCCTCCTCGCTCTCTATCGATTCTGGAACATCGTCGAATATTGGTATCCCGATCGCGACGTCATCGGGGAGGACTGGGACCGGGTGCTCGCGGAATTCATTCCTCGCCTGGCGGCGGTGACGACGCGGGACGCGTACCGTCGCGAGATGATCGCGCTGGTCGCGCGCGTGAACGACGGCCACGCGAACGTCTGGAACTCCCTCGACGCGCGACCGCCTTGGGGGGAGTGTCGGGCGCCGATCGTGCCGCGACCGGTCGAGGGGCGGTACGTCGTCGGCGGCTACACGGACCCGGCGCGCGGGAAGGCGAGCGGGCTCGAGATCGGCGATGAGATCGTCGAGGTCGACGGCATTCCCGTGGACTCCCTCGCGGCGGTGTGGACCCCCTATTACGGCGCGTCGAACGAGAGCGCCCGGCGGCGCGACCTCGCCCGCTCGCTTGCGAAGGGGCCGTGCGGATCGTGCCAGATCTCGGTCGTGCGGGCCGGGAAGCGCCTCGACGTGGCCGCGGCTCGGGACTCCGCGAGCCTGATGGCCAAAGGTGCGTCGACCCACGATCTTCCGGGGGACACGTTCCGCCTTCTCGCGAGGGACGTGGCGTATCTCAAGTTGTCCTCGGTCGCGGTGAAGGACATTCCGTCGTACCTGGAGCGGGCCCTAGGCACCAAGTGCCTGGTCGTCGACATCCGGAACTATCCCAGCGAATTCGTTCCCTTCGCGCTCGGCGGGCACCTCGTGGCGCACGACACCCCCTTCGTGCGGTTCACGCACGGCGATCTGGCGAATCCGGGTGCGTTCGTCTGGACTCCGCCGCTTTCGATCGAGCCGATCGCGCCCCGCTACGAAGGGACGGTCGTGATCCTGGTGGACGAGACGTCGCAGAGCCAGGCGGAGTACACGGCCATGGCGCTTCGCGCCGCCCCGGGAGCGATCGTCGTGGGAAGCACGACCGCCGGAGCGGACGGGAACGTGTCGGCGATTCCCCTCCCCGGCGGCCTCCGGGGGATGATCAGCGGGATCGGCGTCTTCTATCCGGACAAGACCCCGACCCAGCGGGTCGGGATCGTCCCGAACGTCACCGTGTCGCCGACCGTGGAGGGGATCCGCGCCGGGCGCGACGAGGTTCTCGAGGCGGCGTTGAAGCACGTCCTCGGTCGGGACGTGCCCGTGCCGATCCCGTAGCCGGCGGGCGTCAGTGGGTCGACTCGCTGCCCGCGGGCCCTCAATTGACACCAAGGCCCCGCGGTGGTACGCTAACGCGATGGCCGAAATCATCGCAACTGACGGCGCCACACAAGGATCCGAGATTCCGACGGAGGGCCGGGAGACCCGAAAAGGGGTCTTTTTGGTCATCACCGGAAACGGCAAGGGCAAGACCACCTCGGCGTTCGGCGGCGCGCTTCGTGCCCTGGGGCACGGATTCCGGGTCGCGGTGATCCAATTCATGAAGGGGCGGATCTACGGCGAGCTCTCCGTGCTGCGCGATCGACTGAGCGTCGACGTCTGGCAGTTCGGTCGGAACGCATTCGTCGACCGAAAGAACTTGGACCCGCGCGACGTGGCCCTCGCGCGCCAGGGGCTCGACAAGGCGTGGGAAATCGTGCGCGCGGGCGGGCACGATCTCCTGATCCTCGACGAGTTGAACGTGGTCGCCGATTTCGGAATGGTCCCGGCGGAGGAGGTGCTCGAGTTGGCGCGCGCGCGTCCTCGGTGGATGGACCTGATCGTCACGGGGCGCGGGGCGCCGCCGGCGGTGGTGGAGCTCGCGGACACGGTGAGCGAAGTGCGCGAGATCAAGCACCACTACAAGCGGGGCATCGAATCGCGCGCCGGGATGGAGTATTGAGCGCGGCGATCGCTTCGCCCGCGCCGCTCGCGGAAGAAGTGCTGCGCGGAGATTCCCGCGCCTTAGCCCGCGCCATGACGCTGGTGGAGAACGGCGCGCCGGAGGCGGAGGCGCTGCTCGACGCCTTGTTCGGAAAGCGGGAGCCGGCGCCGCGCATCGGGTTCACGGGTCCGCCGGGTGCGGGCAAGAGCACGCTCGTCGCGGAGTACCTGCGGCTCCTAAGGGCCGGGGACGTGCGCATCGGCGTCGTCGCCGTGGATCCGACCAGCCCCTTCACGGGCGGGGCGATCCTGGGCGATCGCGTGCGGATGAGCGAGCACGCGACGGACGCGAAGGTGTTCATCCGGAGCATGGCGACCCGAGGGAGTCTGGGCGGGCTGGCGGCGCGCACGGCGGAACTCTGCGAGCTCCTCGACGCGTGGGGAAGCGCGCGGACCCTGGTCGAGACGGTGGGAGTCGGCCAATCGGAGCTGGACGTGGCCGAGGCGGCCGACACGACCGTGGTGGTGCTGACGCCCGAGTCGGGGGACGCGATCCAGACGCTCAAGGCCGGCCTGATGGAGATCGCGGACGTCCTCGTGCTCAACAAGTCGGACCATGCGGGCGCCGACCAGATGGACGCTGCGCTTCGGTCGTCGCTCGCGTTTCGGCCGCAGGGCGGATTCCGCCCTCCGATCGTGCGGGCGATCGCGACGCAAGGGAAGGGGATCCAAGAGCTCCACGACGCGGTGGAGGCGCATCGCGCCTGGGCCTCGGGCCCCGCGATCGCCGAGGCCCGCCGGCGCGAGAAGATCCGCGCCCGGATCCGGAGCGCCGTGCGTGGTGGCATTCTCGACGAGTGGCTCTTGGCGAAGGGCCTGGAGCAGCACCTGGACCGCGCGACCGACAGCGTCCTGGGCGGCAACATGTCGCCGTACCGCGCCGCGCACGAACTGATCGAAAGGATGACCCGACATGGCGAACGCGCGAACTGACACCGCCGCGACGAAGGCGGCCCCGTCGGCGAAGCCCGGACGCTCCGACGCCGGCACCGGCGCCGGCGCGGATCCGGCGCGGCCCGCTCCGCTGCACGAGACGCTCTCCGGCATTCCCGTGAACCCGCTCTACACCGAGGCCGACCTTCCCGCCGACATCGACGTGCGCCGGAAGCCGCCCGGAGAGTTCCCGTACCTGCGCGGGCTGCACCCCGGCATGTACCGCACGCGCCACTGGACCATGCGCCAGTTCGCCGGCTTCGGGACCGCCGAGCACACGAACGAGCGCTTCCACTACCTCCTGTCGCATGGAATGACGGGGCTCTCGACCGCGTTCGACATGCCGACCCTCATGGGCTACGACGCCGACCATCCGATGTCGCTCGGAGAGGTGGGGCGCGAAGGGGTCGCCGTCTCGACGCTCGAGGACATGGAGATCCTGTTCCGCGGCATCCCGCTGGACCAGGTCACCACGTCCATGACGATCAACGCGCCCGCGGTGGTGCTGCTCGCGATGTACGTCGCGGTGGCGGAGGAGCAGGGGATCGGCCCCGAGAAGCTCGGCGGCACCCTGCAGGCGGACATGCTGAAGGAGTTCATCGCGCAGAAGGAATGGATCTGCCCGCCGCGCCCCTCGGTCAAGATCTGCGTCGACATGATCCAGTGGTGCGCCCAGAACATGCCGAAGTGGAACTCGATCTCGATCAGCGGCTACCACATCCGGGAGGCCGGCGCGACGGCGGCGCAGGAGCTGGCGTTCACCCTGGCGGACGGCATCGGCTACGTCGAGGAATGCGTGAAGCGCGGGATGGACGTCGACGATTTCGCGCACCGGCTCTCCTTCTTCTGGGACGTGCACAACGACTTCTTCGAGGAAATCGCGAAGTTCCGCGCCGCCCGGAAGATCTGGGCGACCGTCATGCGGGACCAGTTCCACGCCAAGAATCCGCGGTCGTGGATGCTCCGCACGCACGCGCAGACGGCCGGCGTGTCCCTGACCGCCCAGCAGCCGCTCAACAACGTGGCGCGCGTCGCGATCCAGGCCCTGGCCGCGGTCCTGGGCGGGACGCAGTCGCTCCACACCAATTCCATGGACGAGACGCTGGCGCTCCCGACC
>Ga0075434_100001316_pt1 | contig 20733 bp, 17 predicted proteins | sample RhiMethybrSRZTD3_FD_75298 | JGI IMG/M metagenome (GOLD analysis project Ga0075434, IMG submission 75298) | Populus rhizosphere microbial communities from Tennessee, USA - Rhizosphere MetaG P. TD hybrid SRZTD3 | ecosystem: Host-associated > Plants > Roots > Rhizosphere > Soil | place: USA... | reverse complement strand
GCGCCGCGCACGCGTTGATGTTCGTCGCGAACACGAGGTCACGGCCTCTCAAGCCGTTGTACCACGACCACGCAACCTGATACCGCTGGAAGGAGCCGGACTCTCCCGTGGTCGTCGAAAAGAATCGCGCCTTCAGCTCGGCGAGCGACCCGTGCGAGGGCCAGTAATCGTTGTCCCGCGTGTCGTATTCTCCCTGCAACCCCGGTGCGATCAGCTGCGCCCTGGCTTGGTCCGGCACCGGAGGCAACCCCGGCGCCAGCGAGTCCGGCAGGTCGATCGTGGTCTCGAGAAAAATCACCGAGGCACCAGCGTAGAATTTCCCGGCGACCCGACGGAGCAACACGCCCGCGGTCATGAAGAACGTCTGGTCGAGCGGAACCGACCGCCCGCTTTCGCCTGCATCGATCCCGATCCCGTAAAAGTCGTAATTGACGTTCAGGTAGTTGGCCATCCCGCGCACGCGCCACGTGTCTTGTTTGAACCTTGCCACTTCAATCCCCATCACCCCCCACGACCCATTCTCGCTCGCCATGACTCCGAGCGCGCCGGTCGAGGGCTTCAGTGTCGTGTCGGGATCGAACCGGTGAATCAATCCGAGCATCAGCACACCGCCCCAGCCGATCTGCGAATTGTGGAAGGGAATCGGCGCGATGAGCGGCGTGACGCCCTTGTGACCATTGCGCTGGCTGCTGCCCGGGACGGCCTCGGAGGTTTGATCGAGCGAGGGAACGTCCGCGATCGTGGGATCGATGACCGGCGGCGATGAACCTTGCGCGACGAGGAGCGCTGCGGCGAGGAGCGAAATGATCACGGGGCCCCGATACTACGAGGCCCCGTGAATTGAAGCACGGTGCACCTTCGTGCTACGGGCTATTGGCCTGCGGCGGCCGCCTCCCATTGCTGGCGAGTCGGTATCGCAATCGGCTCGAGCTTCTTGCCGCGGAGCGCCGAGTTGATGCCGGCCAGGTCGCGCGTCGACCACGCATCGAAGTCACGCGAGACATCCCCCAGCTCGCGCGCGAGCACGTCGGCGCGGTCGGTCTGAGCCTGGGTCGGCCCGCCGTCCCAGAAGATGATGTTGCCGTACAGCTCCGTGAGATTCTCGCGCAGCCGCTCCTCGCCCGTAATCATTCCGCCCTCTTTGGTCGCCACGATCTTCTTCCGAAGCGAGTCGACTTTGGCCGACGCAGCCTGGAGCCGGCGCGCGAGCGCATCGTTCGCCGGCAGCTTCCCGGCGCGATCGTCCAGCGCCTGACGCGTCGCGTTCATGCGCTCGACCGCGAACGTCATGTCGGTCAGCGTCCCAGACACCTTCAAGGCGAGGTCGAACGCCGCGCGCCGCTCGGCATCCGTGTGCGTACCGCGCGGATCGGGGACGAGCGTCAGCTGCGTCGAGTAGGTCGCGGTGTCCTTGGTCATCTTGAGCGCGTACGTGCCCGGCAGGACTCTCGGCCCGTACGCCGCCCCAAATGCCGCGGTGGCGGCCGGCGGCACGCGCGGCGCCGCGAGCCGCATCGACCACGTCGCCCGATTCAGTCCACGCCGCTTGCTCGTCGGCAACGTGCCGAGGAGTTTGCCGCTCGCGTCGTACACTTCGAGCTTCATGTCGCCGAAGATGTGCCGGCGCCGCTGGTAATACGTGATCACGGCATCGTCGGGCGGATTCGGGCCGATGTAGATCGCGTCGCCATTGGCCCAGCCACCGCCCGCCTGGAGGCGCTGGACCGTCGGACGGCCCGGCAGGAAGGCGACGGTGCTCGCCAGCACCTCCGGCGTGAGCGCGCGCAGCGGCGTGAGGTCGTCCACGATCCAGATCCCACGCCCGTGCGTCGCGATGACGAGATCGTGATCGCGCGGATGAATGGCGAGGTCGCGCACCGCGACCGCGGGCAAATCGCCGCCTTTGTAATGCGCCCACTGCTTGCCGCCGTCCACTGACACCCACAAGCCGAATTCCGTGCCCAGGAACAGCAGATTGCGATTGACGAGATCCTCTTTGATCACGTGGGCGTAGCCGCGCACCGGACTGTCCGGCGCGATGAGCGCCGTCCACGTGGCGCCATAGTCGGTGGACTTGTACGCGTACGGCCGCATGTCCCCGAACGTGTGCAAATCGAACGTCGCGTAGATGGTCCCCGCATCGAAATGGCCGGGCTCGACCGTCGTCACCCAGGCGTTCTTGGGCAGCCCGACGATCTTACTGACGACGTTGGTCCACGTTTTCCCGCCGTCACGCGTGACCTGCAGATTGCCGTCGTCCGTGCCCGCCCAGATCACATTCGGATCCTTCGGCGACTCCGCGATTGCGAAGATCGTCGTGTGCATTTCGGCCGAAGAGTTATCGACCGTGACGCCGCCCGACTGCTCCTGGCGCTGCTTCATCGGGTCGTTCGTCGTCAGATCCGGCGAGATGCGCTCCCAGGTCTGGCCGAAGTCCCTCGAGCGGAACAGCACCTGCGCGCCCAGGTAGATCGTGCCCTTCTGCGTCGTGCTCACGAAAATCGGCGTATTCCAATTGAAGCGGAGCTTCTTCTCCTGGTAGTGCGGCAGTGGCTGGATACTGCGCGACTCGTGCGTCTTCCGATTGATGCGTCCGATGTAGCCACCCTGCGACTCGGCGTACACGTAATCGGGATCGGTGGGGTCGGCGAACATCCAGAAGCCGTCGCCACCGTACAGGTTTTCCCATTGATGGTTGGTGATTCCGCCCGGAAACTCGGACGGGCCGACCCAGGAGCTGTTGTCCTGCAAGCCGCCGTACACGTTGTAGGGCCGCGCCATGTCGACGCTGACGTGATAGAACTGCGAGACCGGCAGGTTCTCGTTCTTTACCCACTTGTTCCCGGCGTCGTATGAGAACCACAGGCCGCCGTCGTCCCCGGTGATGAGGTTGTCGGTGTTCTTGGGGTCCACCCAGACGTCGTGAAAGTCGCCGTGCGCGCCGCCCGCGATGCCGCTGAAGCTCTGGCCGCCATCGGTCGAGACGATGAGCCCGCCATCGGGCTTGTAGACACGATCGGGATTGGATGGATCGACAATCAGATTGGCAAAATAGAACGGGCGCCAGATCATGTTCTGGCTGCGGTCGAGCATCTGCCACGTCTTACCGGCGTCGTTCGAACGGTACAGCGCGTTCAGCGGCGGCACCGCTTCGATGAACGCGTAGACCACTTGAGGCCGCGAAGGCGCCACTGCGACGGCCACGCGACCCCACGGCTTGGGCGGCAAACCCGCTGAGCCCGCAGGCAGCTCGCTCCACGTCGCACCGCCATCTATGCTCTTGAACAGCCCGGACGCACTCGGCGCCGTCGCGCTGTCGCCGCCAGAGCGGAACGTCCAGCCTTTACGCCGGAAATCCCACATGCCGGCGTAAAGCGTCTTGGGATTCGACGGATCCATGGACAGCATCGAGCAGCCCGTCGAGAGGTTGCCGCCTTTGAGCACCTTGGTCCACGTCTTGCCGCCGTCGGTCGTCTTGTAGACGCCGCGCTCATCGGAGTCGCTCCACAATTTGCCGGGCACGCACACGAAGACCGTGTTCGTCGCGGTCGGATCGACGATGATCTTGACGATGTGCTCGGAATTCTTGAGCCCCATGTTCGTCCAGTTGTCGCCGGCATCGTCCGAGCGGTAGATGCCGTCGCCGATCGAGACGCTGTTGCGCATCCACGATTCGCCCGTGCCGACCCAGACGACCTTGGGGTTTTTCGGATCGACCGTGACCGCGCCTATTGATTGCACGGGCTGCTTGTCGAATACCGGCTTGAACGTCGTGCCGCCGTTCGTGGACTTCCACACGCCGCCGCTGGCCGAGCCGACGTAGATCGTCAGCCGCGCGCCCTCGTGCACCGCGTCGATCGCCGCGATGCGGCCGCTCATCGCGGCCGAGCCAATGTTGCGGGCGCCGAGGCCGGAAATCGTTTCGGAATCGACTTTGACGGCCGCTTGCGGAGCCGCTGCAGCGGCCGTTGCGGGCTGCTGCGCGAGTACGAGCATCAGGAGGAGATTCATGGATGGATCCCCGCGGCGGGCGGCGCACCCGGCCGCTTGAACCGCGCGTCATCGAGTGGAACGTTGGCTTCGATCTTGTCGAACGTGATTTTGCCGCGGTCCGCGCTGGTCGAGCCCTTCCCGCCGGACTCGGATGACAACGGCATGTAGACGCCGTTGACCAGCTTGTAATCGCCGAGCGAAGTCTCGGATTCCTGCGGCGCGCCCCGGATCATGCGCTGCGTGTCGATGCGGATCGGGAGGTAGTACTCCGTGTCCAGATAGTAGAAGCTCACGTCGCCGTTCGCGTGCGTGACTTTCAGCTTGTAGGCGTCGCTGCCCTCGATCTGCTCTATGCCCTGGTACTCGACGCGATTGCCTTTGGCCTTGTAGTTCACGAGCGGACCATCGAAGTCGGCGTCGTCGAGAATGCCGTGCATTTCTTCTTCGCCAAGCGACTCGGGATCGCGCTTGCCTTCCCAGGGCTGGATCTTCCAGCCATCTCTGCCGTCATAAGCGTTGACCCCGACCATCCCCTGGATCTGGAATTCTTCGCGCACGCTGTTGGGGCGTTTGTTCTCCTGCACGACGACGGCCTGGAACCCGCCTCCGCCCGTGTATTTCCCCGTGCGGCGCAGAGTCTGAATTGCCTGTACGCGCTCCATGCCGCCCGAAGCCTGGATGTATTTGGCGATGAGGCTGTCGACCGATTGGACGGGAGCCTGGTTGGCTTGGGCGAGAGCGAGAGTCGTCACGAACGCGAGCAGCATACAGCCTTCCTTGAAGCGGGGGGAGAAGAAAACTAGCGGCCGGTCGCGCGGTCGCAACCGGACGCGTAGCTTCTCGGCCATGGCGCAGGCCACTTCCCAACAGTTCCCTAACTTGACGGTGCTGTCGCACCCGCTGATCCAACACAAGCTCACGATCCTGCGCGACAAGAAGACCAGCACGCGCGATTTCAAGCAGCTCGTCAACGAAATCGCGATGCTCATGGCGTACGAGGTCACGAAAGACTTGCCACTCGAAACCGTGGAGATCGACACGCCGCTCGAGCGAACGACGGGCAGCCAGGTCGCGGGGAAAAAGTTGACGCTCGTCCCGATCCTGCGCGCCGGTCTCGGCATGGTCGAGGGCATCTCGCAACTGATTCCCTCGGCTCGCGTAGGGCACATCGGGCTCTACCGTGACCATTCGACGCTGCAACCCGTCGACTACTACTTCAAAATCCCCTCCGGCGAGGCCGATCGGGCGTTCTTCCTTTTGGATCCCATGCTGGCGACGGGCGGATCGGCCGTTGCGGCTGTCAGCGCGCTCCTTCGCGCGGGCGCGCAGCGGATTCGGTTTCTGTGCCTCGTGTCAGCACCCGAGGGGGTCAAGGCGATGCTGGATGCCCACCCCAAGGTGCCGGTCTACACCGCCGCGCTCGATCGACAGCTCAATGAGCGCGGCTATATCCTTCCGGGCCTTGGTGATGCGGGGGATCGACTTTTCGGCACCCGCTGAACCGCCCGTCGTACGTAACCCTTTTTCCCTTCCCTGTGTCCCATCAGTAGTTACGAGCCTAGTCCGTCACCTCGGAGCTTCGTGGACGAATCACAGCTGATAGCCCGCGTCCGCGCCGGGGATAGCGCCGCAGAGCGCGCGTTGTATGACGCGCATGTGGACCGCGTGTACCGCCTGGCCTTCCGGCTCGCGGGCGACGATGCCCTCGCGCAGGATTTCACCCAGGAAACGTTCATCCGGGCGTTCGACCGACTCGGCTCGTTCCGCGGCGATGCGGCATTCTCGACGTGGCTGCATACGATCACGACCACGGTTGTGCTGAATGGATTGCGAAAGGTGAAGCGGTTCCGGCAGCGCGAAGCGGACATCGATGATGCACACGAGATCGGCACGGTAACGCGCCACGCAGAACCGGATTTGAAAGTGCGACTGAAGCAGGCGATCGAAGAGCTACCGGAGGGTTACCGCACCGTGTTTTTGATGCATGACGTCGAGGGCTATACCCACGAAGAAATCGGCGCCGCCCTCGGCGTCGAGACAGGCACGTCGAAGGCACAGCTGTCGCGCGCGCGGGCAAAGCTGCGCGTGGCGCTGGCGGACTTCGCGGGAGAATGGACGACATGATGGACCAGCACGAAGATCCGAAGTTTGAAGCGTGGCTCCAGGACGCTGCACGGACCACGTACCACGCACCACGGCCCACGCCTCGTGACGAAATGTGGGCACGCATCGAGAAGGCGCGGCGCCACAAGCCCGTCATCGTGCTCCGTCCCTGGATGGCGTGGGCGGTGGCCGCTGCGGCCGTCCTGATTCTCGGGATCGGCATCGGGCGGTGGACGGTAAGTCCGACTGGCAGCCCCACCCGTGTCGCGGTCGCGCCGTCCGATTCCATTCAGGCGACCGGACCCGACGTCGTGTACCAGATGGCTGCGACGCAGTACCTCTCGCGGACCGAGGCCTTCCTGACCTCGTTCCGTGCTGATCTGGGCCCGAACCACGCGGCGAACAGCGCGCGCTTCGCAAGCCAGGCGCGCGATCTTCTCACGACCACGCGCCTCATGCTCGACTCGCCCGCCGGCAAGGATCAGCGGATGCGGTCATTGCTCGAGGATCTCGAGCTCGTACTGGTGCAGATCTCCCAGATGGACCCGGCGCATGGCGGTCATGACGCCGACCTCATCACCCAAGGCATGAATCAATCGCACGTGTTGCCCAAATTGCGCTCGGCGATTCCCGCCGGGCCGGTACCGGTGCGCACTGAAGGAGCACTCTGATGTTGTCTGGTATGTCTTTCTTGCTCGCCGTGACGACTGTTATCCAGGCGACGCCGACGCCTCCGGCCACTCCCGCGCCGCGAGCGCATCGTCGCGCGCCCTCAACTCCGGTGATCGGGGGAGTCCCGGCGATGCCACTCGTCGATCTGCGATCGTCGCTCGAAGAGGCGGCGGCCGCGCTCGAGATGGCGCAGCCCGACCTCGCCGAGCTATCCGCGCAGGCGCCGGCGTTCGTCTTGGCCGCGCCTCAGCTGCAGGCGGCCGGCATGGCCCTGACGATCGCTCCAATGGCCATTAGCGGACCATCGATGGCGCTGACCATTACACCACCGGCGATCTGGGGGATGGACGACGAGGGGGAGCTGACAGAGCCTGCGTGGCGGGACCAGAATCCGTCCGATGTCGCCGATTCCATGTATCGCGCCGCGCGCAGCGCGCTGAATCAGAATCAGTACACGAAGGCAGCGGACCTGTTCGGCAGCATTCGCCAGCGCTATCCGCGCTCCACATATGTCCCGAACAGCTATTACTGGCAGGCATTCGCGCTGTACCGCGACGGCTCGGAAGAGAATCTGCGCAGCGCGCGTGAGGCGCTGAAGACGCAGGCCAAGAATTACAAGAAGGCCAGCACGCGGCGCGATGCGGATCAGCTGTTGACCCGCGTCCAGGGAGCACTTGCGCGTCTGGGCGACGAAGAGGCGATGCGAGCGCTCAATCAAGATCTCGATTCCCTCGCTCCGCCCAAGCCGGGACGCACGCCCCGGGCCGCGCGGAGCGAATCCTGCGACGACGATGACGACGACGTGCGGATTGCCGCGCTCAATGCGGTGCTGCAGATGGATCCAGACCGTGCGGTGCCGCTGCTCAAGACCGTACTCGCGCGACGCGACACGGGATCGGTTTGCCTGCGGCGCAAGGCGGTGTTCCTAGTGTCGCAAAAGCGCACGTCCGAGACATCCGCCATCCTGCTGAATGCGGTTCGTTCGGATCCCGATCAGGAAGTCCGCGAGCAGGCGGTGTTTTGGTTGTCGCAGGTTCCGGGCGATGAGACCGTCGCAGCGCTCGACTCGGTACTGCGCGACGCGAACACCGATCAAGAAATCCAGGAGAAGGCCCTGTTCGCGCTCTCGCAGCACCACAGCGCGCGTGCCGGCGCAGTCCTGCGTGATTTCGCCATGCGCCGCGACGTGGACGAAGACCTGCGCGAGAAGGCCGTCTTTTGGATCGGCCAGTCGCGCTCTCCCGAGAATGCGCAGTTCTTGAAAGACCTGTTCGCCAAGGCAGACAACCAGGACCTCAAGGAGAAAATCCTTTTCTCGCTGTCGCAGATGGGCGGGACAGACAGCTACCACTGGCTCATGGACGTCGCGCTGAATGCGAAGGAAGACATCGACATCCGGAAGAAGGCGCTGTTTTGGGCAGGTCAGGACCGCAGCGTGGATATCGCCGACCTCGTGCGCCTCTACGATAGCATGAACGATCGCGAGATGCGCGAGCAGCTGATCTTCGTCTACTCGCAGCGACGCGAAGAGCCGGCAGTCGTGAAACTCTGTCAAATCGGAAAGACTGATGCAGACCGCGAGCTGCGCAAAAAGGCCGTGTTCTGGCTCGGTCAGTCTCGCAGCCCAACGGCGGGACAATGCCTACAGGAGCTCATCAACCAATGAACACGAACAACCGAGCGAGGTGCGTCGCGGGTGGTGCGTGGTTGCTCCTTCTTGCGAGCACCGCATCAGCACAGACACTCGAGCAACGCGTCGCGAAAGCCCCCGATGGCTCAGTGCGGTTCAGCTACGCCGCAAAGCCCGGCGTCTACGGCAATGGCCGCAACTCGATCAGCTGGGATTGCGACAAAGGAGACTGCCGCAATCAGACCAACGGAGATTGGGACGACCGCGACAACTGGAACTCACCCTGCGATTCGGGGCCGGTGCGCGTGGCACTTCAAAAGACCGGTGGGCGGATTACCGATCTACGGGTATACGTGGGCGGCGAATGGCGGCCCAACACGTCGGCAACAGACCTCGGCACCGTGAGCACAAAAGACGCGACGACATACCTGCTGGGCCTGGCCCAGCGCGATGAATCGCGCGCCTCAGAGAAAGCGATCTTCCCCGCCGTCCTGGCCGACAGCGTGACGATCTGGCCCGATCTCCTCAAGATCGCCAAGTCGCAAAACATCACACGCAAGACACGGCGATCGGCGGTCTTCTGGATCGGCCAGGCCGCCGGCGACGCGGCAACGAAGGGTCTCACCGATCTCGTCGACAGTGACGCCGACCACGAGGTGAGGGAGTCGGCGGTTTTCGCCCTGTCACAGCGACCGCACGACGAGGGCGTACCGGCGCTCATTCGCATCGCGAAAGACAACAAGGACCCGGACCTGCGCCGAAAGGCCATCTTTTGGCTCGGCCAGTCCGATGATCCTCGCGCGCTGGACCTGTTCGAACAGCTGTTGACGAAGCCATAGACTGCGTGGGGCGTGGGGGGCGGGTGTGGTCCGCCTACCACAACCCACATCCCACGCCTTTTTAGGTTCGCGACGCCTTTAGATTTGGGCCCATGCCATTCTGGACCGGACGGCGTGCGCTCGGTGCGTTTCTCCTCGCGGTTGTGCTGGCCGCTGCTGTCTGGGCGGCCGTCGTAGTCGCGGTGGCTGTCCAGGCGGCCCACGATCAAGCCACCTCCGCCGACGCGATCGTCGTGCTCGGCGCTGCGCAGTACAATGGTCGGCCCTCTCCCGTCTTCCGTGCACGCCTCGATCATGCCGCCGCGTTATATCAACGCGGCCTTGCGCCCACCGTGCTGGTCACCGGAGGAGTCGGCAAGCGCGACACACTCGATGAGGCCTATGTCGGCCGGGATTATCTCGTTCGTCTGCGTATCCCTGACGACGCGGTCATTCCGCTCGCCGGCGGGGACGACACGTTCAGGTCGCTCGAGCAGGTGACGCACTGGTTCGAGGGGCGGGAGAGTCGCCGCGTGCTTCTCGTCAGCGATGGGTTTCACATGCTGCGATTGCAAATCATTGCGAGACGGTTGGGACTCACGCCGTACACGTCGCCCGCAACCGGTTCTCCGATCCACGCCAACGTCCGGCGCAACACCGGCTACCTCTTTGCCGAGGGATTCAAGGTCCCTTTCACCTGGCTGTTCCAGCGCTAAACCGCGAGGGCAGGAATGAAGCTCGAGAGTAAGCGAGTGTACTCGGGACGCGTGATCGACTTGGACGTGGACACCGTGCGGTTTCCAGACGGCTCTACGGGACAACTCGAGATGATTCGTCATCCCGGTGCGGCTGCCGTCGTGCCGTTCGCTTCAAATCCGCAGGGACCCGACCCGACGATTCTCCTCATTCATCAATACCGCTACGCCACAGACGGTACGCTCTTCGAAATTCCTGCGGGCCGGTTGAACCCTGGCGAGGATCCGCGGGTATGTGCAGAGCGGGAGTTGTTGGAGGAGGTAGGTGTGAAGGCCGGCCGGATCGAGCGTCTTACTACTATATGGACGACGCCCGGCTTCACCGACGAAAAAATTCACCTGTTTTGGGCAACGGACCTGACCGCGGGTCAGCACGCGCGTGAGCCGGACGAGTTCATCGAAGTGACTCCCAAGCCTCTTTCAGAGGCCCTTCGGCTCATCCACAGCGGCGCGATTTCGGACGCCAAGACCGCCTTGGCGCTCCTGTTTGTGGCTGGTTTCACTCTGGAGCATTAGTACCCTCCGTTCTTCGGATCTAGATCGTCAGTGGAATTGTGCCGTCCTCAGGCTGGGACAATATTCCCATTTCGCAGCCCGCTGCGAATCGTAAGCTCCGTATCGACAATGGGTTAGTACCATAGCCTGGGAGGCACGGATTGTGCCGAGTCCACATAAGGTGAATGAGGGCAGGGCTTTCCGTATTCCAGTTCGAAACACGAGGATGTCTATGCGGCCCGCGTTGAAGCGTCCCACACCCGCCGTCGATTCGCAGCGAGCGTTGCAGCGCGAAGCGCTGCACGAGCTCGACGACGGCCAAGTGGTGATGCGCCATCTCGCGGGCGAGCCGCAGGCGTTCGGCACGCTGGTCGATCGCTACCAGACCCGGCTCCTCAATTTCGTCAATCGCACGATTGGCGATCGCGAGCGCGCAGAAGATCTGGTGCAGGAAGTGTTCATTCGCGTATTCCGGCACCTGCATCGCTTTGATCAGACCAAGAAGTTCTCGACGTGGATCTACACCATCGCGTCGAACCTGGCGAAGAATGAGCTGCGCAATCGCAGCCGCAACCCGCTGGTTCTCTTCCAGACCATCAAGAAGAACTGGGAAGCCGACCACCGGCCCCTGCAGTTCGAAGACACGACGGCGCGGCCTGACGATCTGTATCGCAAACGGTTTCTGAAAGACGCCGTCGATCAGTGCGTGCAGCGGCTACCGGAGCATCATCGCGAGGTGTTCGTGCTTCGCGAACTCGAGGGGAAGAGCTACCAGGAAATCGCCGAGATCACCGGCTGCAATTTGGGAACTGTGAAGAGCCGCCTGAACCGGGCACGCAACAGCTTCGCCCAGCTCATCGGCCCGATCCTCGTTTAAGCACAATTCCGCCTTGTTTTACCCGGCTGCGGAACACCCCGCGGCCGGGGGTGGTACATTCCCCCCATGCTGTGCCGTGAATTCCTCGAACGCCATAGCGACTTCCGGGATGGATTAATTACATCGCCCCGTGACATGCGGCGCTTTGCGCGACATTTGAACCACTGCGCGTCTTGTCGCCGATACGACGCAACAATTCGCTACGCCGTGCAGGCCCTCCACACGACAACCACGATCACCCCGTCGGCCGACTTTCGCGAGCGTCTCGATGCACGCATCGCCATCGAGCGGCGGCGTGTGCCGCGTCCGCCCGCGCAGACCGGCGTGTCCGCCACATTGCTGGTGATCGCGGCATTCGCTCTGTGCTTTTTCGAGATCGCTGAGCGACCGCGTATTGCGCGCGCTCCACTCCTTCCGCCCGTGGCGAACCCCAAGCCCATCGCCGGTGCGGGACTGCCGTTTGTGTCCTTCCAGGATCCACGAGCCGTCATTACCCAGGTCACAAGCCTTTCTCCAGCCACAGGCGGGCGATAACTTCGCAGGATGGCGGCGCTCGATCTCGACGCCCTGCTTCGAAGCCTGAAGAAGGGCGCTAACGCTCTCAATCCAGTCTATCTGCTCCATGGTGACGAAGACGTTCTGAAGGACGAGGCGATTCGCGCGCTCGTCGATGTCGCCGTTGGAACGAGCCGGGACTTCAATCTGGATACACGCTTTGCAGGCGACCTGACACCGGAGTCATTCAACGCGCTGGTCAACACTCCGCCCATGCTCGCGGATCGTCGCGCTGTCGTGATTCGCGGCCTGGAGCAGCTGGGCAAACGCAAAACCAAGCTGCGTGACGAGCTCCTGCGGTATCTGGAGTCGCCGAATCCGACCACGATGCTTGTGCTCGTCGTCGCAGCGGGCGAGGACGTCGACGCCGAGATTGCCAGGGCGTGCACCTCTGTCGAGCTCGACGGCCTTGCTGCCGAACGTATACCGCGCTGGCTGCAGCACCGCGCCGGCTCGCTTGGTGTGGCGATCGATGCGGCGGCGTCGGAGCTGTTGCTCAAAGCCGTCGGGAATGATCTCAGCACCGCCAGCCACGAGCTCGAAAAACTCGCATCCCTGGTCGCCGGGACCGGCCGCGCCATCACCGCTGACGATGTCACTGCGTTGGTGGGCGTGCGGCGCGGCGAAACGCTGCTCGACCTGGTCGAGGCAGCGATGGAACGGAAAGGCGCACGTGCCGCCCAGCTCGTCGACCCGGTGCTCGAGCACGCCGGCATGAATGGCGTCAGGATCATCATGTTGCTCGGCACACACCTCGTCGGGACGGCGTTGGCCCGGACTGAGCGCGATCGCGGCGTACAGCCGAACCGACTGGCCGATATCCTGCTCCGGCAGATGATCGCTGTGAGACCATATGGACTGCGCGGCTATAAAGAAGAAGCCGCGCGCTGGGCCGCCTGGAGCGCCTTGTGGACCGGGAGCGAGCTTCGCGCCGCACTACGCGCCGCGCTCAATGCCGACAATGCACTGAAGACGGCTACGGTAAGTGACGACCGAGGAATTGTGACGCAACTGGTCCTGGGATTCGCGGCGACACAGCGGGAGGCGGCGTGACGCGGCCGGGCGGCCGGACGGCCAGACCGTCTCTGCTGGCAGTGCTCCTGCTATTGGCCGTCGGGCCGTCAGGCCGTCTGGCCGCCCAGACAGACAGCAGGCTCGTCGAAGCGCTCCGGCTCGCGCAATCCGGCCAGGTCGATTCCGGTCGCGCAATCGTCCGGCGCCTGCTCTCGGCCCTCCCGCCGACCGATACGTCGTACCCCCAGGCGCTCCTCGCGGCGGCGAAAATCGCGCCCGACGCGGCGACCGTTGGATCGAGTCTCAATCGGATCGTGGTCGAGTATGGGACCAGTCCGTGGGCCGATGACGCGTTGCTGCTCCTGACTCAGTTGTACTACGCGCAGCGCGACCCCGCGCAGACCATACAAGCGGCGGAGCACCTCAACCGGGACTATCCCGATTCGCCGCTGCGCCCGCGAGCGGATTTCACCGCTGCCCGCGCCTACTTTGAGCTCAAGAACGAAGCGCGCGGGTGCGAGCTGATCCGGCAGGCGCTGGACGGGGCCGGCGACGACGTCGAGTTCAAGAATCAAGTCAGCTTCTACGCTGCCCGATGCAGCGCGCCCGCTGCCACGACGAGCACGCCGACCACCGACACAGGCCAAAAGCCGTCTACTGCCGGCCCGCACATGTTTGCCGTGCAGGTCCTGGCCGTGAAAAGCGCGTCGCAGGTGGACGACATGCTCACTCGGCTCAAGGTGATGGGCTTCGACGCGCGCGTGGTGCGAGACTCGACCGGCTACTTCAAGGTGCGCGTCGGCCGCTACGCAACGCACGATGAAGCGGTGCGAACACAGCAGCGGCTCAAGACTAAGATCGGCGGGCAGCCATTCGTCGTGGACGAGCCATGACGGCGTTGACGCCTCCCGAAACGCCTCTCATGCAGCAGTACCGCGATATCAAAGCTCGCCATCCCCAAGCAATCCTGTTTTTCCGGATGGGCGATTTCTACGAGATGTTCGAAGACGACGCCAAGCTCGCCTCGCGCGAGCTGGGCCTGACGCTTACCTCGCGCAACAACGGTGGGGCCGCGGAGGTCCCGCTCGCCGGCGTGCCCGTCAAAGCCGCGACCGAATACCTCAGGCGTCTCATCGCCAAGGGCCACCGCGTCGCCATCTGCGAGCAGGTCGAGGATCCTAAGCTCGCCAAAGGCGTGGTGCGCCGTGCCGTCGTCGAGACCGTCACACCGGGGACCGTGCTGACGGACGATTGGCTGGTCAAGAACCGCAATAACTACGTGGTGGCGGTGGATCCCCGCGGCACGGCCGCTGGGCTCGCTACGCTCGACATCACGACCGGTGAGCTGATTCTGGAGGTCGTGCCTTCCGACGAGCTCGAGCCCGTGCTCGGACGCTATGAAGCGCGCGAGCTCGTGATCCCGGCGGAAACGTCGATCGCGGGCATCCCCGTAACCACGACCGCTCGCGAGGCCTGGGAGTTCGACCCAGAGCTCGCGCGCGAGGACTTGCTGCGACTGTACGGCATCGCCTCGCTCGATGGCCTGGGCGTCTCGCCGGACGATCGGCCTGCGATCGGCGCCGCCGGCGCGCTGCTCCGCTATGCGCGCGAGCTGAAGCCGGGCGGCCTGCCTCATCTCGCGCACCCCACGATCGTGCGTCGAGGCGACGTGCTGCCGCTCGACGAAATGACGCGCCGCAACCTCGAGCTGGTCGAGCCACTGCGCGCCGGCGTGGAGGGTGCCACGCTGCTCGAAGTGATCGATCGCACGCTGACGCCGATGGGCGGACGCTTGCTGCGCCGCTGGTTGCTCGCGCCGCTGGTCGATCCCGCAGCAATCAATGCGCGCCTGGATGCGGTCGCGGTGCTGGTCGGCGACAGCCGCGGACGCGAACGACTGCGCGAGGCGCTCGACGGCGTACGCGACCTCGAACGGTTGGCGGGCCGCGCCGCACTCGGCCGCGCGACGCCCCGCGAGATGGGCGCGCTGCGGGACTCGATCGTCCGGCTACCCGACGTAGCCGGAGCCCTGGGCGGCCTCGAGGGGCGCGAGCGCTCCGCTTTCTTGGAGTCCGGAGCGCGCGACCTCGATCTGCTGACGGACATCGCCGACGAGCTGGCGCGCGCGCTGGTCGAACGGCCGCCGGCGCAGATCGATGACGGCGATACGATCAGGGCTGGATATGATCGCGACCTCGACGAGCTGAAGGCTGCGCGTGACGGCGGCAAGCAGTACATCGCAGGCCTGCAGGCCCGCGAGCGCGAACGCACCAGCATCGGCTCGCTCAAGGTCGGCTTCAACAAGGTCTTTGGCTACTACATCGAAGTCACACACGCGCATCGCGACCGGATTCCGTCCGATTACGAGCGCCGCCAAACGCTCACCGGCGCCGAGCGCTACGTCACGCCCGAGTTGAAGGAGTACGAGGCGAAGGTTCTCGGCGCCGAAGAGCGGATTGCGGAGCGCGAAGCCGCCGTCTTGGACCAGCTGCGCCGACGCGTGGGCGCCGTTATCACGCGCGTCCAGACGTCGGCAGGCCTGCTCGCCCGGCTCGACGTCTGGGCTGCGCTCGCCGACGTTGCCGAGCGCGAGCGCTACGTGCGGCCCGCAGTTACGAGTGAGTACACGTTACAGCTCGAGGGCTGCCGTCATCCCGTCGTTGAACGGATGATGGCACGCGAAGCCTTTATCCCCAACGACGTGTTGCTCGATGCCTCGGGCCGCGTCATGCTGCTCACGGGTCCCAACATGGCGGGCAAGTCCACGCTGCTCCGCCAGGTGGGCCTGTGCGTCGTGCTCGCGCAGATCGGCTCGTTCGTTCCCTGCCGACGCGCGGCCATTGGCGTCGTCGATCGTCTGTTCACGCGAGTCGGGGCCTCGGACAACCTGGTGCGGGGCCAGTCCACGTTCATGGTGGAGATGAGCGAGACCAGCGCGATCTTGCACGCGGCCACTGCCCAGAGCCTGGTGCTGCTCGATGAGATTGGCCGCGGCACGTCGACGTATGACGGCGTCGCGATCGCATGGTCGGTCACCGAGTGTTTGCACAACAGCATTGGGTGCAAGACGATCTTCGCAACGCACTACCACGAGCTGACACAGCTGACTGAGGAGCTCGAGCACGTCCGCAACTTCAACGTGGCGGTCCGCGAGGTCGGGGAAGAAATCGTCTTCCTTCACCGTCTCGAGCCGGGTGGAGCAGACCGGTCGTACGGAATTCACGTCGGCAGGCTGGCGGGATTGCCTGACCCCGTTGTCACGCGCGCCTGGGAAGTGCTCACGCTGCTGGAGGCGGGCCATCACGTCGCGAGACAACCCGCTCCCGCCCCACCCGACGCCACTCAGCTCGGGTTGTTCCAGTCCCCAGTCCCTGCCCCTGATCCCCTGCTGTTAGAGCTGGACGGTCTGGACGTCAACTCGCTGTCGCCGCTCGAGGCGCTGAATCGGCTGGCCGCGTGGCAGAAGCGTCGCAAGGACGCGAGCGCATGAGGCGTCTGATCGCTTTCGCCCTTCTGGGCATCGTGGGGTGTCATGGCTCGTCTCCACAGGCGGACTCCGGAGACCAGGCACAGGCGGCGCCGCCGGAGTCCGAAGCGCCGGTGGCACTCAACCCGGATGTCCCGATCGCGTATCCGCCGGCCCTGTACGATCAAAAGGTCGAGGGCGACGTCACGCTGCGGCTGTTCGTGGACTCCACCGGCAAGCTCGTTCCCGAATCGACCCGGGTCGCGGAGCCCAGCGGGTATCCGGCGCTCGATTCCGCGGCACTCGCAGGCTCCAAGGCGCTCAAGTTCGCGCCCGCCAAGCGGCGCGGCGTTCCGGTTGCCACGGTGTTTCTACAACCGGTCGAGTTTCGGCAGGTTGGGACGACGCGAACCGGAACGGTGACGTTGCCGCCGGCACCAGCGGCGACGCCCACACCACCGCCGGCGCCAGCGCCCGCTCGTCCTCGTCCTCCACCTCCCGCTCCAGTGGTACGGCCAAAGCCGGATACGACTCGGGCGGATACCACCAAGGCTCGCGTGGATACGACGCCCCGCCCGCCTGACACGACGAAGGCCCGTACGGACACGAGTGCCACAGCACACTAAGCCATACGCCAACGTCCTCGAGACGATCGGCTGGACGCCACTCATCCGGATCAACAACGTCGCGCGCGGGATTCGGGCGCCCGTCTACGCCAAGGCCGAGTTTTTCAATCCTGGCGGGTCAGTCAAAGATCGGATCGGGCTCGCGATGATCGAGGCGGCCGAGCGCGCCGGGAAGCTCAAGCCCGGGGGCTTGATCGTCGAGGCGACGTCGGGAAACACGGGCGTCGGCCTGGCGATCGCGGCGGCCGTCAAAGGGTATCGCTGCATTTTCACAATGCCGGACAAGATGTCGCAGGAAAAGGCGCGACTGCTGCGCGCGCTGGGCGCGGAGGTGATTATCACCCCGACCGCGGTGCCGCCCGATCATCCCGACAACTACATCATGAAAGGCCGCGCCATCGCGGCCGCGCACGACAACGCCATCTTCGCCGACCAACACTACAACCCCGTGAACCCCGACGTGCACTATCACACGACCGGGCCGGAAATCTGGGAGCAGACCGCGGGGAAGATCACGCACTTCGTCTGCGCGCCCGGCACCGGCGGCACCGTCAGTGGCGCCGGCAAGTTCCTCAAGGAGAAGAATCCGAAGATCAGAGTCGTCGCGGGCGATCCTGTCGGGTCGATCTACACGGAGTACGCCAAGAGCCACAAGAAAGGCGACGGGCAGCCGTATAAGGTGGAAGGCATCGGCGGCGACAAGATTCCGACTTCGCTGCATTGGGACGTCATCGACGAGTGGGTGGTGGTGAGCGACAAAGACGCGATGCAGATGGCGCGCCGTCTCTCCAAGGAGGAAGGACTCTTTGTCGGTGGATCGACCGGCGTGAATGTCGTCGCAGCCCTGGATGTCGCGCGCCGGACAGACGACCCCAACGCCCTGATCGTGACCATCCTGGCGGACACAGGCGAGCGGTATCTCAGCAAGGTCTACAACGAAGAGTGGCTGCGCGAGAACCAGCTGATCGACGACGCTCGCCCTACCGTTGGCCGATTGGTCGCCGCCAAGACTGGCGACGCGCCACCGTTGATCCATGTCGCCCCCGAGGCCTCGGTGCGCCAGGCGCTGAACCTGATGTCCACCTACAACGTGTCGCAGCTCCCGGTGCTCGATGGCGACGACGGGGTAGGCGCGGTCTCGGAGCAGGCGCTGATGGCGCGGGCGATCGGGCAGCAAAAGATCCTCGATAGTCCCGTGCGGGACGTCATGGACCCGCCCTTCCCGGTCGTGGACGGGGAATCGCCGATTGCGCTGCTGACCACGCTGCTGTCCCGCACGACGCCGGCTGCGCTGGTGCGGCGTAACGGCAAGGTGGTCGGGATCGTCACCCGGTACGATCTGCTGCATCAGCTGGCGGGAATCCGTTGATGCGTGTGACGGTGCTCACAGGGGGCGCGACGTCGGAGCGCTCCGTCGCCTTCGCCAGTGCCTCACAGATCGTGGCTGCGCTGCGAAGCCGCAAGCACCACGTGCACGTCGTCGATCTGGCCGGTGGCGTGCTGGACGAGCGTGGCGAGCACGAATGGCTCGGCGGCGCCGTCGGCACGACGCCGCCAAGCGTGGAGGCGCTGGCCGAGCGCCAGCGGCAGATGCTCTCAGAAGGCCTGGCGGCGCTCGAGCCGGTGCGCAGCGCGGAGGTGCTGTTCCTGGCGGTGCACGGCGGTGCACTGGAAGGCGGCACGCTGCAGGCCGTGCTCGATGTGATCGGCGTCCCCTACACCGGCAGCGGCCCGCTCGCGAGCGCCCTGGCGATGGATAAAGACCTGTCGAAGCGGCTGTTCCGGTCCATGGGCGTACCCGTGCCCGCGTGGTTCATGGCGCCGGTGGGCCCTGAGGATGTGACCACCGCCCTGGGCTGGCCGGTCATAATAAAGCCGTCGAAGCAGGGATCCTCCGTCGGATTGACGCTGGTGAAGAAGGCCCAGGATCTGGGCACGGCCGTGAAGCTGGCTTCTCAATTTGACGATGAGGTGATGGCGGAGCAGTTCATTCCCGGAAAGGAGCTGACCGTCGGCGTGCTTGGCGACGTGCCGTTGCCCGTAGGTCAGATAGTCCCTAAGCACGAATTGTTCGACTATGAGACGAAGTACCAGCCAGGGATGTCCGAGGAGACTTTCCCGGCCCAGATCGACACCGCGCTCGCCCGACAATTGCAGGAGTATGCGCTGATGGCGCACCGTGCCCTGAAGCTCAGCGGTTACTCACGGATCGACTTTCGGGTGAGTCCGGAGGGGGACATCTTCTGCCTGGAAGCGAACTCACTGCCGGGAATGACCCGCACGAGTTTGTTCCCTCAGGCGGCGCAGGCGGCTGGCATCGCCTTTCCGGAGCTCTGCGAGCGTATCGCCAGTTTGGCAGGAGTGTGAGCGGTTCGGAACAACGGGCCGGCAACAGGGGCATAAAAAAATGTAGGAGATGAACGATGCTTGAACACCGAGTGCACTTAGAGGGGTAAGATGGGCCCGCAGCGAATGTACGGTTTGACGACGTGGGTGCGACGACTTTTGGTCGCCAACCTGCTCGTGTTTCTGGTTCAAAACACGCTGTTCGTTGATTCCAACTTCACGAAAGCGTTCGCGTTTACGCCGCTGGTCGCCTGGGACCAGCCGTGGACGTTCGTCACGTACATGTTCCTGCACGCGGGGATTCTGCACCTCGCGTTCAACATGCTTGTCCTGTTCGTGTTCGGCTCGTCGGTGGAAGAGCGGATGGGCGGTCGAAAGTTCATTCTCTTTTACCTGCTCTGCGGCATCGGGGGCGCGTTCGCGTCGTTCCTCCTGATGCAGGCGATGCGGGTGACACAGGTCCTCGGCGCCTCCGGGGCGGTGCTGGGCGTCGCCGCGGCTTTTGCGTGGTACTGGCCCGACCATCCGGTGTTCGTCTTCCCGTTGCCGGATCCGGTCCCAGCGAAGTGGCTCGTCGTATTCCTCATCGGTGTGGATCTCGTGCTGGCACTGATCCGGGTCAGCGACGGGACCGCCCATCTCGCACATCTTGGCGGCGTCGCCACCGCACTGCTCTTTCTCAAGGGACAGGACTGGTATGCCACGCGCGGTGAGCGGCGCGGACGACGGGTCTCCGAGTCGAGTGTGCTCGTGTCGCAGCCCCCGCGGATGAGTCGCGCCAGCGGCATTCCACCATCGGCGCGGGCCGCCAGTTCGCGCGGCGGTCCGGCACCGGACGCGCGCGCCACCGCCGAGATCGATCGCGTGCTCGACAAGATCATCGCGAGCGGCGTCGACAGCCTCACGCCCGCCGAGCGCAAGTTCCTCACGGAGATCAGCCGCCGGTTGCGTACGCCGCCAAAGGCGTAGTGTCAAGTCGGCGCCACAGTGTGTCGTGGTGATACGCGATTGAATTCCGCTGGATCGCTTCCCAAATTGGGCGGCAACCAGCGCAATGCTAGTCAATCTCGTTCCCGAATTCCTCGCGACGCTGGCCGCGCCAGATCCCTCCGCGGCGTACCACGAGTACCTCGATCGTCATCGTCCTGTCCTCGGCGCGTACTGGCAGAACTACGTGCTGGATCCCAACTCGCCGCACGCGGAACCGATCATCGAGAGCGCGTTGCGCGCCGACCGCACTGACCTGAAGCACCTGCTCGAGGACGTAGACGTCGTCGCGATCACCGAAGAGGGACTGCGGCGCGCGACAGAGCTGCTCGAAGCCGATAGCCCGGTCGATCTCTATCTGATGGTTGGTGTCGGCGCCGCGAACGCCGGAGAGCT
>Ga0075434_100001315_pt1 | contig 20738 bp, 53 predicted proteins | sample RhiMethybrSRZTD3_FD_75298 | JGI IMG/M metagenome (GOLD analysis project Ga0075434, IMG submission 75298) | Populus rhizosphere microbial communities from Tennessee, USA - Rhizosphere MetaG P. TD hybrid SRZTD3 | ecosystem: Host-associated > Plants > Roots > Rhizosphere > Soil | place: USA... | reverse complement strand
AGCCCTACACCCTAGACGGAGGTGTAACGATGTACCGCAAGCTGTCCAAGTGGTCCGAAGACAACCTGCACAAGTACGTGACGACGGCATTGCTGCTGGTCGGCTTGCTGTACGTCGTCGCTCATTCGTTTGGGCCCTACGTAGACCTAGTCAAGCCTCACCCCTAGCGTCTACGCACCTACACCCCTAGCGTCTACGCACCTACGCACCTACGCACCTGCACACTACCACACCACCAAGGAGTGGCCGATGCCAAAGCGTGTCGCTCTCCCCGATGACGGAGCAGGCTTCCGTTGCTGCTTCGGCACGTGGATCGACAATGAGTCCTGGCGCTGTTCCAAGGAGGCTACAGCGGCCATGGACGAGGACACCTACCGCAACTTCAAGGTGACCAATGTGAGCCTGCACGGTCGAGCACTGTGCGACGGTCACCTGAACCTACTAGCCGTGGACTAGGAGTGCCATGGACGAATCGCAAACGGCTACCCGCCGTGCAGCGACACAGGGTAGTATCTACACATGCAAGAACCACACCACGCTTAGGTGGTTCGACACCAAGCCCGGTGGAGTGCTTGTGTTCATAGGAGCAGTCACTGCTAACGGACTCCAGGAGGCAGCATTCGATCCTGGCAACCCGTTGAACCGTCTGCGTCACTACCTGAACAACAAGAACCCATCCGCGCCTGAGCAGCCACTTCCTGAGCCGTTCACCTACGATCGGCTCAAGGACTTCATGCGCTACGTCCTCAAACAGGAGGAGCTGGGCTTCGTGTTCGAGTGCGAGTGCCCAGGGCGTGACCTCACCAAGTTGCCCAGCGAAACGTACGAGCTGGTGCACAGCCACCCCAAGCACACGGCGTAGGGAGCCCAAGTGACCCAACCAAAGTACCAAGCCGGTCAAGGTGTCGTCAGCCTTAACGAGGAAGGCGACTACGAGCACGGTGTCATCAAGCAGTACCTAGGTGACAAGCAGGGCGATTGGTATCTCGTCCGAGCCAACGGGCTCGACGAAGAGTGGCACGAGTCGATCTTCACCAGTGAGGTCGAGCACTAGGGAGGCAACAGTGAGTGCCAGCATCGGTATCAAGTACTTCGCGATCATGTTCGAAGAGCCCATGATGCGCGACGACTCCGACTGGAGCGAAGAGGCACAGAAGAAGTTCGATGCCGTCGCTACTGAGCTCGAGGTCATCGCAGCACGCTATGACGGCAAGGTGTGCACAGTCGACACCTGGGGTAAGATTCAGGAGGCCTGATCCCAATGGGCAACAACACTTGCACCACCAGTGACGGTTCGACGACCTCGGCCAAGGAGGTTCGCGAGGCCGCTCACGACCCATACATCGAATGGATCACCTGGGCCAACATGCCCAGCTTCCCTGAACACCTGCTCCCCAAGCGAACGGATTGATTCCGTCGTACAGTGGCAGCTATGGCCGCGCATGCACTAGCCGAACAAAAATGCACCGCGTTCGATGACTTGCATCGCCCCATAGGTGCCGCTGTATAATTGAATCAGGAACAAAAGATTAGAGTGACGCAGCCAAGCAAACAAAGGGCCGAGGAGGTCGAACAATGACGAGCAAAGCGTTCGTCGTCACACGGATGTACATGGTGAAGGTTCCTCAGAGTCACCTTGACCAGATCGCCAAGGACCACCCTGACACAAGTGTCGAGGCAGACCTTATCGACGCAGCCACTCGGTTCGCCGACACGGGTGACCTCAAGGGTAGGCTGTGGCTCCTCCGCAACACGGGAGGCGGCTTGTCATGGGACAGCGACTACGACTCCGACGAAGTAACGGTTGTCATGGAAGCTGACTACGAGGTAGCCGAGGTAGACGTCGACTACAGTGACTCCTACGTCGAGGTCGACTACATTTGCACCCACTGCAACACGGTGAACAAGATCATCGAAGGCACTGACCCAGGCGAGTACCGTTGCTGCAAGTGCGTTGAGTGGTTGTAGCCCTCTCTGCACCGTGCAAGTGATATACGCCCTGTGGGGCTGTGTATAGGAAGCAACACCGGTTGATCGATGGAGCAAATGAACTGCTGCAACCACCCTGACTCGCTAGCCATGTACGTATGTGGCGTGGCGCTGATAGCTGTAGCAACAGTGTTGTTCGCCTACAGCTACTACCATGGCAAGGAGAACAATGCCCGACGAGATGAAGAAGGCGCTAGGCCACTACAGAGGCCTGGCCGCGGGGGCCAAGAGGATGAAGGACATGGGCCACACGACGGCCTCGGGTGGTGGGAGCAAGCCACCCAAGAAGGGTTGCCTACGCAAGGCACTCGTGTGGTTCGGAGGCGGCGTAGGTGCCGTTGGATACGGCCTCACCGTGTTGCTCCAAGACAAACTAGGTTAAGGAGGTAGCACATGACGTGGTGGAAGTGGTGGGACTCTGACAAGGGCAAGGGTGCCAAGCCCACTGGCAACAAGGCTGGTGGTAGGAACACTGGTGCCACCTCCAACAGCGTCAAGAAGACCGTGGTGTCCAAGAAGCGTAGGGGCATGGACGGCCGAGCGAACTAGTTAGCAAGGTCGGTATACAGCCAGCGTTGCCTGTATGCCTTCCTGGTTCAACTAGCGAAAGGAATCGAATAGTGGATCAGACTGAGCAGCGTGACTACGCCGAAGAGGCTGCCAACAGAGAACTCCTGCACGAGGAAGAGGAGTGCCCGTACACGGCAACGCTCGAGCAGCTCGACCTCGACACCAACGGCATCGCCGTACGCGACCCTGGTGCTGAGCTCGAGTTCTATGTCGACCCTCCCTCGTGGCCTATGCTGCGGGAGTTGATCGACGCCGAGTACCAGAAGTGGCTGGATGCCAGAACTGTGCAGCGCATCCCGGAGTGAGAGCACCACGCACTCGCAACATGCCTAACCTCCCAGGGCGGCTGGGCTTGATCAACAAGCTAGGTGGTCGTATCTGTGATCTGTCAAGTGACCAGCTCGACAAGCTAGCGGTAGCCGTCCAGCAACGCGAAGAGCGACGTAGGAAAAAGGCCAAAGCGTGGCGAGCCTACCAGCTCAAGCGGACGAACAAAAATGCCCCGGGTGGCAACCCTTGAAAGGCATACATGGTGCTGCTGTATAATTAGAACAGCAGCAAAAACTGCAGATGTCAAAGGAGCGAAGAGCTTATGACGGCAAAGAACCTGCCGACCAGAGTGCGTGAGGTCACAGACAAGGCGGCGGTCGACCTGGTGGCCTACATCAATTCGAGCCGTTGGATCTGGTACAGTCGCCTGCACACGCTGGCTCTCGAAGCAGCAGGCGTGACAGCCAACGAGCTTGAGCTGATGGGAGAACACGACGACACCAATCCGAAGTACACCTTGTACTACGCCGAGCTGACGAACCTTCTGATGAAGACGCTCGGCAAGTCGATCGACGACCTCAGCTTCTAACAAGGGAGACGGCATGATGCCGAAGCAGGCACTGGCGGGAACGTACACCACGCCGTTCTACGTGCACTCGCTGACCAAGGGCAACAGGTTCCTCGACAACCACGGCGACGAGGTTGTGGTGGTGACCACGAGGCGTCTGTACCTGACTGGTACGTACGTCGGCGACGTCATCAACGAGAACATGGGCTTCATGCCCAACGAAAGCGTCCGCCTCGTCGTGGGTGGCAGCACAGGTGCTAGCATCTGCTAGGGTGTCGCGGGCACACACCTGGGCTAGATGGACAACGGCGTCCTGCACGACGGCACCACGCACGGTGCAGTAACATCGCCGAGAGGTCTAGCCTCGCCAAGTAACATATGACTGGACTGATTGTGCAGCCTGGTCACCAGCATGTAGACAACGGCGTCTACATTGATGTCCGACGGCATCGATCCAATGTTGGTGGCCTTGCTGGGCAACACAGCCCACAAACCCCTGAGGAGGGTACATAATGGCAACACTCAAGCCCGGTAAGGGTGGCTTCTTCCACCTCAACGGCGACACGCTCGGGTTCTTCACCATGTCGATGAGCGACCTGTTCGACGTCCTGACTGACGAAGGGACGAAGGACCTCAACGCCGCACTCGACAACGGTGACGCCGACGACCTGTTCAAGAAGGCCAAGGCGGAGCTCGTCGACGACGAGGAGATGGATCCGGCCAAGCGGTGGTCGTACGAGAAGGACAAGTTCGGCCGCAAGGTCTTCAAGGCCATGGACTGGGAAGACGGTATGTACCGTATCACGTTGGTGCTGAACGGCGCCGGCGAGCTCAAGCTCGATGTCCGTCAATGGTACACCCCGGAGGCTTAACATGGTACGTGTGACCAAGTTCGACGCTAGCACCCTCACCACCCTCACCGCCGAGCTCGAGCGACTGGCCGTCCAAGGTCAGCTCGAGTTCATCTACAACGGTGACGTGGTTGCAGGACACGGTGAGAAGCTCGTCATCGACCCGGCAGCCGAGGTGCCTATCCACGTCAACAAGGACAACGTCATCCGTGTTGTTGTCGTGCTGGCGGATCAGTAGTGGCCAAGCTGTGCATCGTACTCGATGTGCCTGGGTGGTCTGGCGAGCAACTTCGTCAGGCCATCCACGACATCGACGCAACCGAAGACACGGTTCCGATCGCTACCAAGAACGTGGACGTGAAGGACATACTCACGTACATGTTCGACGGTCAGCTGGGAGTCACTCACACGATCCTGTACCAAGGGATCCAAGAGGACGACGAGCCCCGCAAGCCATGGGGTGAAGTGTATCCACCACAACTCCCGAAGGGTAGCTAAGTGGACGCCCGTTCACAACTCAAGCAGGCACTCAGTGCCCTGGGCATGCAAGACGGTGACGCTGCTTGGTACAAGGATAACCACCGTTACATCGATCGGGTCCTTGAGGCAGCACGCGAGCTAGCTGACTACGACATCCAGCAGTTTGCCGACGAGCTTCGGAGCCGTATCGCCGGAGGTGAACTCACGTTCGTTCTGAGTCTCCCATCCTTCGGCCATGTCGAGTTCGAGGACGGCGATGAGCTCAAGGTCGACGTCGGTGAGCAAGACAGCATCCGCGTCGACGGCTTCACAGTCCGAGTAACGGTGGAGCGATAGTGGCTGGTAAGTACAACACACGTCACAACCGCGCAATGAGTAAGTACCCTGAGCGGCTCAAGAAGCGCAGCATGTCGTCGGCCGCAGTCCGCATGGATAGCCTAGAGGTCCTCCGCAAGCGGCAGGGTTACTTCGACGGCACGGACGACTACGGCAACCTTCAACGTGCTCGCCATGTGCAAGCCATCATGGCCGAGCAACGGAGAATCCTACAGATGGAGGGCTACTGATGGGTAGCAAAGGGCTGGACGCTGCTGCCGCAGCTGCAGCCGAACATGGACTTCACTACCGCGAGATCACTGGCGGGCTGATTCAGACGCGCGCCGAGGTCCAGTCGCGCAAGCCGCAGCCGGACGTCATCGTCGTCATCGACATGACAGATGAGGACGACATCAAGATCATCAAGGAGCTGCTCGGAACGCCTTCCCTGGTGTTCAAGGTCACGGCCATCGACACGATGGACGGCATCAACATCACCATGCACATCAAGCTCAAGCACCCGGTGACGTAATGGGGTGGCTGTTAGGTGGCGTCGTCGTAATCCCCTTCGTGGGTGGTCTGATCAGCTACATCTGTGGGCGGATCATCTTGCCTGAGATGGGACTGACCGCACCAGGCTACTGGCCGTGGTTCTGGGTGTCAGCGGTCTTGACGATTGCCTATACGGTGATCGGTATCATCAAGGGTGCACTCGGCAACGACTAACCACCGTACGATCAACGTGGTGCTCGCACAACACATTGAGCCAGCCACTCAAGTGCGAGCACCGCCTTGAACGTAGAGGAGGTGAACATGAGCAGATACGATGACAGGCTCAAGCAAATGGACGATAAGGAGCTCAATGCAGAGCAGCAACGCCTCCTTACGCGACTCAAGTGGGGCAGCACTACGGCAGTGTGCCTTGCAGCCATCGTACTTATCCTTGCCGTAGCTAGTTTGGTTTGGAGGTGAACATGAGCAGATACCGTTTGGTGTTCGACAGGCAGGAGACCCGGATCGTTCCTGATCTCAAGTCGACTGATCGACCCAACCACGGCTCGGAGAAGTACTGGGACAACCAGGCAACTCTGGAGGGTGACGAGACGGTCATCGCCGGAGCACTACGGGCGATGGCTGACAAGATCGACCCGCCCAAGCCGCACATGCGAGGAAGTGACTACTAATGGGTGAGCCAATCACATGCCCGGCAGAGAGATGTCCCAAGACGTTCGTGCAGCTCAAGTCGTTGCAGAACCATATCCTGAAGGTCCATCCGGAGCTTCGGGAGAAGGTCATCAACCAGCCCACGTTCGTCTTCGACGTCGCCGAGTCAGCACGTCGCCTCGACGCTCAGGACCACAGAGCCGTACGTAACATCTTCGCTGCGCTCGGCAAGGCCCTCCCGGATCGGCCGAAGAATGGAGCCGATGAGCTTCGACGCATCGCTGCACAGCTGAAGCAGCCACCAAGCATCGTGAGTGATGCGGCTCGGGAAGCTTTGGCTGAGGAGCTGATCACCATCGCAGCAGCACTGGACTACCTGTACAGGGAGCTTCAGGAGTCCAACCTCCGCACCTTGCAGACCAAGGCAAGGAGATGGGATACCGTCGCTCAAGCAGTTGTAGATGCCATCAGTGAGGAAGTGAAGTAATGTATCGTCACACAATCGTCGTCGAGGTCGAGGACGACATCGTCCATGCACACTCAATTCCGGAGTGGGAGAAGATCTTCCTGGAGCTTGGAATCATCCAGCGTGACGAGTTGCCACTGAGCTACGGTCGCGTCGCTGAGATCCTCGCCGAGGAGTATCACAAGTACGGGATGCCGTACTTCAACAACGCATACGGCAGCATTGGTGCGGAAGGCCAGCCTGCATGGGCGGCCGCCAGGGAGACTACCAACACCCACTACGTCAACGAGCAAGGCAACTGCATCAGCACTCGGTTAGTCCCTGCGACACCCGAGCAGCTTGCCAAGGTGGCGGCAGGGATCATGACAGGGCCCGACGAGCCTGGCACGATGCAGATCGGCATCAAGCAGTACTAGTTCCTACCCCCATGGTCAGCAGTTAGGTTGGCACTCGTACGACATAGACGTCCTACCGGCCGCAAGGCCTACCCGGACGAGTGCCCTCCTAGTTAGTTGACAAGGAGGTGAAATGAGTCATACGACTGAGTGGGAAGGCAGTGCCTATCCTGAGCAGCGTAGTCCAATGCCGAAGGTTCCAGGACCACTTAAGGGTGGCCGGCTCTCTTACGGCAAGCGGAAGGTTACAGTCACGATGCACCACGACGGTGACCCCAAGGGCGGCAACGTGAAGTTCTGGTTGCCCAACTGGCTCGCCGATGCTACCCACCACCCGCACGCAGGGCCCGGTGAGGTCGCAATGGTGACTGTGTCGATCCCATTCGACGCTCTGCACCAACTAGTTCTGGAGTACTACCGGGGTGTGATGATCCGCGCTCTGGAGAACGCAGACGGTGAAGAGCTCGCTGACCTCGTCCTCGATCGCATAGTCGAGGCAGCAGAGGAACTTCTCCCCAAGACCACCGACAAGCCGGAGACAGAACAGTGACAGAGCCCAAGGACTACCCGTCTCTGAAGGTGCGCAAGGCCTACTTGACCAGAGTACCTTGGGTGACGATCCTCAAGCAGCCCCACCCAAGTGGATGCACGGGCTGGCACAACAAGTCATTCGGACGTAAGCAATGTCCCAACCGTGCCTACTACAGCTTCAAGCATCATCGGGAGCGGAGGCACCGTCCGTACGGCTACGAGTGTCACAAGGGCGAGAGGGAGTTCTACTGCTGGTCGCATCTCATTCATCGTGGCTTCTACGGAGGTCACTGTGAGGAGGGCCGAATCAATCGGTGGATGAGAAAGAATCCACCACCGTGGGCAACCGAGGAGTTGGCCGATGGCCAGAATTGAGAGCGTATACGCTATCGTCTTCACAGGTCGCTCTATGATGTCCAGTAACCGTGTGCTCTGGTCCGAGCTCTATGTGTACGACGAGGAAGAGCTCAAGGCCGAAGTCGATCGGTACAAGGACCGAGCCGACTATCAAGTCCACGTCTTCCGAAGGGTCGACGATGAAGACAGCAGTCGCAACTGACGACGAGGCTGAGCGCAGGCGGCTACTGCAGCGCCTGCGCATCGCAATGATCGACGTCCTCTCTAGGTTCTACGAGGAGGAAGTCAATGGTTGGATCATCACTTGGAGAGTCCCCGACGATAGAGCCGGGGAGGACGAGGCTGAAGGAGCGTAAGCTCCGAGGCCGAGAGGTCCTCATCACGTGCTGCGGTACGTGGTACTGGTCTCCGATCTTCCAGCGCATCGAGTTCTACTACAACAGCAACAGGCGTACAGGTATAAATGACGCCGACATCGAAGTCACCTTCAACATGTCCAAGAACAACCTAGTGGACGCAACCAAGCGTGCATGCAAAGAGGAAGTCAACAGGCTCAACGCTGCCGTGTGGCACACGGGCAAGACCCATCCACTACCGACAGACGACAATGTCTAGGGCGTACAAGTTCCCGCGGCTGTCGATGCTAGCCTACTTCGTCCAAAGGTACCTGCTGCCCGATAGGGTGCATGCCTGGATATGGTTGTCAGCATACGACAGTCTGGACGAGCACATGAGGGCCGTTGACCATCACAACGATGACGGCTCGCGGGAACTGTTCGATGCGGTGTCAGCCGTTAGGGTGGAAACCCTGAGACGGAAGGTCTGCTACAAGACCTTGAAAGGCAAGCTCGTCGATCAGCCTGAGCCGAACAAAAATTCCTAAAAGAGCCCCCTTGTGGAGCCATTGTGTGCCGCTGTATAATTGAATAAAGCGCTGCAATTTCAAATCGGAAAGGCAACCGATGCAGACACGAGTCATCCGTCCCGACGTTCGTCAGATCGATCGATACGCCATTGAGCTGGACGAGTCCATGCTCATGTGGCTCGAGGATGGAGCACTGGCCAAGATCGCCGACGTGCAAAGCAGCATCTACAACCACGACGAGTGTGACCTGCGTAGCGAAACTGGCTGCGTGGTCCGCGACCAATGGTTGGTGGACAACCACGGCACGATCGAGAACGCCAAGCTCGCCGGCTACCACCAGACGGACTGCGGTGAGGACCTCACGTTCCTCCACCACGAGCTGGGACGCCTCATGGGCTTCCTGACACAGGCTCGGTGGATTCGAAACAACCCCGCCGGCCGGTCGATGCTCGATCACCGCGACGCCGTCGCACAGCTGACGACGATCAAAGGCGAAGTCAACTACCGCAACGAGCAGGCCAGGCCTGACACGGGTGTCATGCCCAAGTTGACCGACGAGGTCATGGCTGAGCTCGACACCGCCAAGGCAATCGAGGCCGAGAGGGAGTCGCTGCTCGGCCTGAACGAGGCAACACAGGTAGTCCCCACGGCCACGCCGACCAAGGTGTCGCCGAGTAAGGTGAAGGCGAAGTAGTGAGAGGGTAGAGCCATGCAGTTACGTGAACACAATGGACGTCATCGTCTCCACATCAAGTGGTACAACCCACGTACGTGGGACAGGCTCCGAGACCACGCACCTGCATGGCTACGCCCGACGACGTGGGTGCTGAATGTCCTAGTCGTCGCGGCGTTTGCCATCGCGCTATCTCACGATGCGCCCAAGGCCAACTAGGCCAAGTCCCCAAACAAACGCCCTGTGGAGGTTTGCTTCATGCAACGTACCGCCGGATCAATAATGCTTGCTGTAGCCTTGATGCTCACAGCAGCCAACTGCCCGCCTCGTAAGTCTGAGCCACAGCAGTCGCCGTGCAACCTCGGCGAGCACTGTCTTCAGACGGGAGTACAGCCCGCTCCATCGATCACGCCCGCGCCTTAGTTCACAAAGCCCCACACGGCGAGGGTCTGATGACGATGGTGTTAGTAACAATAACCGATGCTGAACGGAAGCTCAGCCACGGAGGGACACCTTACGTGAACCTTCGGCTGACTACGCCGTGGGGTCAGCCCCTATGGTCGTTCATCGCTTTCCACCAGAGAGGCGAGTGGTACTGGAAGCGCGTCTTGGGAAGCCTATTGAACGAGTACGAGTGGCTGGCGCTGGCTTTGGCCACAAGGCCCCTTGACCCTGATGATCGTTTCTTCCTTGCTGAGGAGGTCATCCCACACCTCATCGGGAAGTCGACGACTGTCAGTGTCACCAATGTGCTATGGGATCGTCAGGTAAGGCAACAGGTAAAGTGGTGGATCTGATGTTCCGCTTTGCATCCAACGTAACGTAAGACGGTCGTCGCCGACGTCCAACGATAGCTTTGGGTGCATTGCGGTCCAGCAGAGCGTGCTGGCCAGATGGGAGTAACTGAACATGGGCAAGATACGCCTCACTGTTGTGCGTGAGTGGGAGCCCGACCTCGACGGTGAGGGCTACAAGAACGTCGAGTGGCCCGCAGGCTCCAACGAGTACAGGGACCTCACGACGCTCGAAGAGATCAAGGCCTTCGAGCAGCACCTCTACGAGAGCGGCGAGACGTCGATCGACGAGATCCTGAACGTCGACGACCCCGACGACTACACGGTCAAGTGGGAGGTCATCCCGGACGAGCAGGTCTCCGACCCGGCGCTTCTGCCGCAAGGTGACAACCCTTTCCTGACCGACGACCAACTCGACAGGGTCGCGGAGAGCGTCAAGGACGGCCTGGAAGCAGATCGTCGGGAAGCCGATGCTGGTGTGAAGGAGGAAGCAGGTACTGCGGCTGCTGAGACCAAGTGGCAGCCCAGCCTCTCCGACGAAGCACGTGCCGAAGAGCACCGCCGGTCCGGAGATCCCCTGGTGGACGGCCCGCTGTTCTAGTCAACCCATGGGAGCTGTAGCTCCGGTTGCAGCTCCCACCCCATCAACAGGAGGTAGCAATGCCAACGCAACAGTCACCGTCCAAGCACGCAGCCGGTTGCCAGTTCGTCCGCGACAAGATCTGCGCGGGAGAGTGGAAGCCAGGGCATCAGTTGCCGTCGCAGGCAGCATGGGCGGCCGGTACTCCCGGCATGAAGATCCTGTACGGAACCTTGAGGGGGATCTACCTGACCCTCAAGACCGAAGGCTGGATCAAAGGCGTGCAGGGTGAGGGTGTGTACGTCGCCGACGAGCCGCCGATCCCCGCAGCCGCCAAGAAGACGAAGGCCCCCCGCAGAGGCTCGATAGTGGGTTAACCAAAGACCCCAGTTAGAACCGAAAGATCTTGCAAGAGACCCCTTGAAGGTTCCTAGCGGGCGGCTGTATAATTGAATCATACAGCAGAGCAATAGCTCACAAACAGGAGGAAGCAATGTCAAACCCGTTCGATGGCGGCGACACCACCGAGTCCGAGACCGCCGTTGCGACGCTCGATCCTCAGGCTGAGGCCGAGACCGCTGACGAGGCGGACGCCGACCTGGATGTCGACGTGGACACGGCCGCTGAGACGAACGACGAGGTCGAGACCATCGCCGCCCCGCCGGTCATCAAGGGCGCAACGGTCAAGAAGGTCGGAGAGAAGGCCACTACGTCCACTCGCCGGCCCGTCGCCGAAGGCTACGTCGCACCTGTCGAGGCTGCGAAGGCGCTCTCCCGGCACCTCACCACGAAGGCCCGCGAGGCGGGTCAGATCGGCGAGGACCAGGAGGTCGAGGTCAAGCCCCAGGTGATGTACTCGTACATCAAGAACAACGGTCCCGAGAGCAAGAACCCTCTCCCGCGGTACACCGACGCGGCTCTCACCGGCGGACGCGAGTGCGTCGTGAAGGTCGAAGAGGTCATCGAGTGGTGGGAGGCGAAGGACACCCGCGTTGCCGAGCGCAAGGCCAACGCCAAGGCCAAGGCTGACAAGAAGGCCGAGAACGCCAAGAAGGAAACAGCCGCAGTCGTCGAGGCCGAGGACAAGGAGCCTGCGGCTCCCGTCGTCGAGGCCGAGTAGGTCGGAGTGGGGAAGCTGACACGAGTTGTGACTGACTCGGGAGTCGGCGTGGCGGTGTTGGAGTGGTTCGCCGTCAACAACTAAGCTCCTGGTGTGTAACCTCTTCCACCGCAGACCGTCTACCTCCCCAGGTCAGCGCGTGCGGGGCAATGTTGCACACCAGGTCAAGGCCTCCGGCCAAGGAGCGTCCGAGGGTGTATGACGCTAAACTAACATTCGTGACTGTGAGCCGTACAGACTATCTGACGGTACATTCGAGAGCGAGACTCGACAGTCACACAGCGGGTTAGAGGAGCTCGGTTGTCCTCGTCAGCCTCATAAGCTGAAGATCACTGGTTCGAATCCAGTACCCGCTACGGAAAGGAGGTGGCATCTCGATCTCCTAGAGGGCTTCGGCCCTCACCCGGGAATGATGGGCGGTTGTCAACTACCCGAGGTAACGCGTGGAGGGGTTTCTAGGGCCCCTGTGATAACGCTTCGCGGAGGTAGTGAGGTGGGTTCGAGTCCCACCATTCCCACGGTCAACCTGGTAAGACGGTCGAAGCTCATGCTGCAGCATGAGGGTGTACCTTAGTCCTCCGCCGAGGCGAAGATAAGGACTCTGGAGAAGCTAGGCAACGACACCTCTTCGACTTGTGAAGCTGTCTGACGAGATAGGGCTGGCGAGGGATTGCGGAGCACCAGGACCGTATGAGAACTGTGGTCAGCATGGGGATGTAACTCAATGGCAGAGTACCAGTCTTCCAAACTGGGTACGCAGGTTCGATTCCTGTCATCCTCACTCGCGTACGGTCTTCGGTCATGTACAACACTTTCATTCGATGAGAGCTGTTGGAAGCATGGGTCTGCTGGAGACCGTACGCACTAAGTCAGACGTAGCACTGCCAAGGTAGTACCAGGGGAGCCTGGTGGAGGCTACCACCCCCGCTCAGGGGGCAGCGGCTTACTCACCGCTAGTGGTGCTGCGTCCCACAAGTAGACAGGGGGAAGATCGAGATGCCCGAGGCGACGTTCGCGAACTACCACAACGGCGAGGCAATGCACTACATCGGTAGTACCAACGACCCTTGCCACCCGGCCATCGTTGCTGGGAACTGGGTGCAGGATGAGACGACAGGTGTGATCCTTCGTGCCGACGTCATTCAGCAGGACGCTGTCAGCCTCGGAGCTGTCGTGCCGCTACGCCACAACGGCGTGAGCTTTGACACCGACGCCGACACTGGCAACACGTTCCACTACCCCGGCTGTAACCGAGGGATGTAGTCGTGCCAACACTCAACACTCGGATAGACTTCACCATCGGTGCGACGCTACTCAACGACCTCGACTTGTCGGCGTCGGCCAAGGTAGCTCTCTCGCTGGCCAAGGCACTCGTGCTGACGAGTGGTACAGGTGCTGGTCAGGCTGATCAGCTTTGGTTCGACAAGCGGACCATCCTTGCTGCAGCCAACGACGACCTAGACTTGGCAGGTGGAATCACCAACGGCTTGAACCAAACCGTAACGTTCGCCAAGCTGAAGCTGATGTTCATCTTCTCGGTCGCGGCGAACCTCAACAACCTGACGATCGGTGGAGGTAGCAATCCACTGGTGAACTGGGTTGCGGCGGCAGGAGACGCCAACGTAGTTACGCCAGGCGGCGTCTTGTGGCTCTTCTCCCCAGGCAGCGGCTATGCTGTCACACCTGGTACAGCTGACATCCTCCGAGTAGCTAACCCCGCTGGCTCGGCATCTGACTACGAGATCGTATTGGCGGGAACAACGGTATGAGATACAAGCATTGGGTGCTCAAGGTCGGCCTCACGCTCGGACTACTGGTGCTGGCTGACTACGACATCGGTGGGATGGTCTCGATCGTCCTGCAGATGCATCAGGCATAACAACTGAACATGGTGGGGATGAACACGTAGGTGAGAAGTGCATTGAGGGCTCCAATGCGCTACGTGTACGTACGGTCGGCGGAGGTTCGAGTCCTCCCATCCCCACAAGGCAAGGCGTTGCTGATGCCATTGGTGGAGCTAGGACGGTAACCAATCCTGTCCTGTGAGAGTTGGAATCTCACCGCATGCAGGTTCGAATCCTGCCAACGCCACGGTGGCGCCGGGTCAAACCTCCTTGGATGCCCGGTAACGCAGGCGCACCGTTCTGGATCCGATGGATATACATCGGGGCGCCATCACAGTAACACCCAGGGTGAACGCGATCACTTGATCCGAACTAGCCTGGAAGAGATGAAGGCCCTTCATCATATGACCTGCTGTGCGGCTATAAGATCGTCGAGGCCGGGCAAGCATAGCAGCGATATGGTGGAGGGCCTTTGTCTTCATGGGCCTGTAGCTTAATTGGAAGAGCACCCCAGACGTGGGGATGTATGACCTTTGAGTCATACGTGGATCTGGGTTCGAATCCCAGCAGGCCTACAAAAAGATCTACAACGGGACCCCTGGAAGTCAAACGGGGGTTTCCTATATAATAGATTAATACACGCACAACAACGGAGGCGGTATGCATGCACGCATGCAAGCTAAGCGATATCCTCTCTGACGAGGAGATAGGCTTCCTCCACGACGCCATGGAATCTGCAATGGGCGAAGCGGAGGAAGTGCTTGAACGGCACAAGAGCGAAGAGCCGCCGCTGTTCGACGTACAGACAACGGGCGAGGCTGCTGAAGACTATGTCAACCTAGTTGCAAGTCAGAAGCGACGTCTCGAAGCCCTTCAAAGGATCTACAACCTCTGCGAAGGGGGGTGAAATGACCGACCAGAAGCTGGACGACGATCGTCCCACCTCCGTAGTGTTTGACCACTGCGTCAAGGTGTATGCTGAGATGCAGGCTCAGTCTCTCGAAGAGGTGATCAGTTCATCAGAGCACCCCGACGACCCAACGAACCACATGTTGGTGTACGAGGGACAACTCACGAAGTTGTTCGGAGCACTGTCACTCAGTACTCCCTACTACACTTCGGTGATGAACCATCTGAAGGCCATGGGCTGTGTGGAGCAGCTGCGACGGGGTGGAGGCAACTCCCCAAGCCGCTGGCGACTCCTTCGCGAGCCTGACGAGGATTCCTTCCGGAGCATCGAAGGGATGAAGCGCTCGCGTACGGGCAAGACTGCGGCACTGGAACAGCAAGTGCGGGACTTGAACAAACGGATGCACGCAGCTGAGACGGAGCTAGGCAACGTGAAGGCACTCGTGCACACACTTGCCTCACGTGTCCACGACATGGAACAACTGGAGAAGGTGACGGCATGACCGACAGTAGTCAAACGACCCTCGAAGAGGCTAGCCGTTGCCCCAAGTGTGGCCAGGCTGGAAACCAGACGAGCACGAAGCCCCTCACCTCCGGCTCCGGCAAGCTGCTGATGTTCAAGTGTGAGAACAGTCGTTGCAGATGGTTCAACACTGAGTGGCCGGTGCAGGTGAGTGCCAACGGTACCATCCCGTTGACGCTCCAGCGGCCCAAGCAGTTCCAGCCGCTCATCGATGACGGCGGCAGGACGCTTGCCAACATCGAGAGGCAGCTGGAACTGGAGACCCAGAAGGGCTCCGAGATCAATCGGAGGCACTAGCCATGACGAGCGAAGAGCGTATGGAGTTCGTCAAGGAACGGCTGAAGTACTTCATACCAGCCATTGCCCATCACACGCTGGAGGCGTCAGGTGCAGTTGCCGACGTCGCGCGTGAGATTGTCGACTGCTGGGAGGGTGAGCTTAGCGCTAGCTGTGAGAGCGCGAAGCACTAGAGAACGCAATGAGACCGTGATAGACTAGAGATAGACAGAGGTTTCCGCGCTCTCTATACCCTAAGTAAGGGCAAGATCCCTTGGTGTCTATCTTAGTCTAACAGGGAGGTTCAGTGAGCGACAACAACGAGAGCGAAGACGAGGCCCGTGAGGGTCATTCGTATGAGGGTGTAGAGGCGGCAGCGATCCAGAAGGAAGTGACAGACCTCCAGAACCTCTGGAACGCTTACGTCGAACTGACATCCGATGGTCGCGTTGCGGCAGGCCTTCATCCGCCGCCCGCCTTCATGGCCATGTACAGTGCACTGTTGGACATCAACAAGCCACTTGAAGCCATCATGGATATCGTCGAGCACACCCAGGAGAACTACGACGCGCTCAGCAGCACGCTGACTCGTGTGGTGGCCTTCGGCGACGCCATGTTTCGCTTTGGTCAGTGGTGTGTGTCGCAGGGCTTGCTCCACGCCAACGCCATCCAGTGTCAGTGTGGAGCCGTCGACGACGACGAACTCAGCGAGGTGGCCAACAGTGACGTGAAGGTCGACCTATCCGACGACGCCCTCAGGGCTTGGTTGGAAGGCGGCAAGGGTGCATAAGCTGTACGACTTCCAAGAGAGTCTGGTTGCCAAGCACGTCGAAGTCCCCTTCACACTGGTGGGCGATGACATGGGCCTTGGCAAGACGATCGAAGCTATCGAGATCGACCGTCGCAAGAGAGAACGTTTCGCAGCCAACTTCATTGCCACGTACAAGGGAAAGCCACTCACGTTGGTAGTGACGCCGCTAACAGTCACCGGATCGTGGCTGCGTCACTACCGTGAGTGGGCACCTCACCTGAAGGTCATGGTCATCGATCCCAAGAACCGTCCAGCCTTCCTGAACGCCGTGCAACAAGGCTTGGCAGATGTGTTCGTCTGCCACTGGGAAGGCCTTCGGATGATCGAGGAGCTCCGAAGCTTCAGGTGGTTCCACGTCATAGCAGACGAAGTGCACCGAGCAAAGAACCGTAAGTCACAACAGACGGTAGCGCTCAAGCTTCTGCATACAGACCACAAGCTAGGTCTGTCGGGAACCCCCGCAGACAACCGTCCCGACGACTTCTGGAGTGTACTGAACTGGTTGTACCCGAAGACGTTTACGTCATACAACCAGTTCAGGAACTACCACTTGATCATCAAGCGCCACACCAAGGGCAGTGACTCCTCACCCTATTGTACAGCTGTGGGCTGTGAGGTAGATCATAGGTCCAGCTTCGACGAGATCATCGGCTGTGCGCACGTCGACGAGCTCCAACGAGCAATCAGACCCTACTACACACGGCGGCTCAAGGAGCAGGTGCTCGACGAGCTACCAGACAAGTATCACAACGACGTCTTCGTCGACATCACCCCACAGCAACGACGTGCCTACAACGAGATGCGCAAGCACATGTTGGCTTGGGTGGGTAAGCATGAGAACGAACCCATCGCAGCGCCAATCGTGCTAGCACAACTCAGGCGGCTCCAGCAGTTCGCGTGTGCGTATGCACGCACTGAGACCGTCTTCAGACGGAAGAAGGACTGCAAGGATCCGGTGTGCTTCGCCAACACCCTAGCAGCTGGCAAGTCTGTCTGTTCGGGTCACTGGGTGGAAGTGCTAAGGCTTGAAGAGCCCAGCTCCAAGTTGGATGCCGTGATGGAGATTGTCATGGACAATCCGACGCAGCAGCTGGTGGTCTTCAGCCAGAGCAGGCAGATGATCGACATGCTCGCAAAGCGCCTTGAGAAGCAGAAGGTGCCAACGGCGATCCTTACCGGTGACACACCTCAAGGCACCAAGCCAGGCCAACGTGACGACCTGGTAGAGAGATTCCAGCAGGGAGACTTCCGAGTCTTCGGCTCGACGATTCGTGCAGGTGGTGAAGGCATCACGCTCACCGCTTCGTCACACGTCGTGTTCACGGACAGAGACTGGAGTCCGTCTAAGAACAACCAGGCGGAGGACAGATGCCATCGCATCGGGCAGAAGAATGCCGTTCAGGTAACTAGCATCATCGCCAACGGTACACTGGAGCCCAAGCGGAACAAACAGATCGAGATGAAGTGGCAGTGGCTCAAGGAGATCCTCGGCGACGAAGTTCCTCCAGAGTAGACTGGCACTGAGTAGGAGGTGCAATGGTGACCGAAGCTCCAACAGGTCACGACCCGGCTGCGTCGCCGGACACCGTCGTTGACCCCTGCTTCTTCAGAGGGTGTATGCGAAGCACTGCCGAGCTAGGTACCATCGTCGGCCCCAACGGCTACGGTGAACTGCTCGTCGCAAGGCCTTGCTTGCACGACGACAAGCCTGACAGGGATGAGCGGCGGGACTTCTGGACGTCGTCCAGGGCAATTGTGGACATCGCTCTCGAGCCTGACCACTCACCCAGAAGCATGACCGAGATCAACATGCGCGGAGGACTCAAGTGAAGATCGACACCAAGGAGAAGTACGAGGAGCGCTTCTTGCGCCGGCGAGTTCGTATGGCCAAGAAGGTGCGAGACTCCGACAGGGAGCAGGCCTGGGCGAATCACCTCCACAGTGCCCTCCCTGCTCGACTGATCAAGCCTCGTCGAGTCAAGTACCAGCACGGCTGGGGCAGCAAGCCCGACCACGCCGCACGTGTGGTCAGCCTCGAGAACGCGTTCACCCTCAAGCCCGAGAAGTCGAAGGACTGGTTCCCCAACGTCGGCGGCATCCGCATCGTTGGCAACTACGGCTCTTGCGATCGTACATTGGTCGCCTGGTCCGAGGAAGTCAACACCGTCGGCCCCAGCAACCACTCGGTGACGGAGTACTTCGCGTACGCATATCCGTGCACCGTCGACCACGGCTGGAAGCAGCACAGAACCGACAAGCGCACACTCGGCGGCCTGGTCCGTTCCGCCGGGGAGAAGGGTGAGCACCGAGACAGCCTCGGGAGGACCTGGTAGTGGAGATGATGACCTCTCCAGGTCAGCCTGCATACGAAGCCTGGCAGGCAGGTTGCACTTGCTCCTGGCTCCGAGGCTTCGGTGCAGGTAACAAACCTGAAGTGTGGGAGGAGCACATCATCTCACCAGACAATGAATGTCCTATCCATAAGGGGGACACAACGAAATGGCAAGTGGCAACATCACCTTCAACATGAGCGTGAAGCTTACGTGCAACTGGTGCTGCAACGTCGACCCGTTCACGTGTGTCATTCATGGCAAAGAGAACCTGGAGACCTACAAGCGCAACCTGCTAGCCGAGAGAACGAACCAGTGGATGGCACAAGCTGAGCAGGCAAACCAATGGATGGCCGACGCCATGAAGCGCGTCATGCAAGAGCGCATCGAAGTGGTCAGCTACGGCGGCCGTCGCACGGGTGTCATCGGCTTCGACCCAGGCACCAAGTACACCAGCATCTCCGTCTACAACAAGCCACCAGAGCGTCGGCTCGACGACTACCTCATGGAAGAGCTCGGTCGAGAGATCGACGAGTACTACTGGCCAAGCCAAACGCCGGGCGGCAACAGTGTCAGCCGGGCAATCCTGGACGCTGAGCGCAACGTGCAGCGCAAGCTCGCCGGCAGCCCAACTGGGAGGCTCACAGGCCTTCACTACTATCCGCACAGGAGCCAGCTCGGCTACCACAACATCAATCCGCGTAGCGGGCTAGTCTCAGCAGTCGACTACACGCTGCCGCCGTACTCCAGGACGTTGCCAGGATACTCCAAGAGAGACGTAGAGGCAACCCTACATATGCGAGTGCACCAAGCAATATGCACCCGTGAGTGTTCCTGCAACAACCCGTTCGAAATCACAACCGATGATGGAGGAAACGAAATGAACCGTCGCGAGGTCATCGCCGCCGAGATGCGTCGTCTCCAGAAGGAGATGGCGGTACTCGATCGCTTCCCGGCGACCGATCCGTTCGAGAACGGCACCGTCCTGATGTTCGAGAGGGTGTTCGGCCTGAGCTGGGAGGACGTGAAGGACAGCGACACCGCCACCAAGTACATCTACGCGGCCCTGAAGGTCAACAACCTCTGGTACACCACCGGCAACAGCAACCGCAACAGCGTCTGCTACTCGTGGTCGCAGTTGGTCGAGTGGCTCGGAGACCACGTTGGTGAGATCGTCGTCATGAGCGAAAGCATGTCCCTCGAGGCCTTCGTCGAAGCCAAGAAGGACGCCAGTAAGTCGGTATCGACCGACGGAGCCTCGTTCCCCAACACTGGCGCCGAGGACGAGACCAACATGCTGAGCCACGGCGACAAGGGCGAGTAGCGGTGTTCGAGTCCAGTCCGACCAGTTGGCCTGACGCAGTGATGTGCATCGGTCTAGTCGTCGGTGTCGTCGTGTGTGTCTTCTGCATGGCCAAGTACGTCTGGGGTCCATGCACCAAGCCACACGTCGAGGAGAAGAAGGTCGACTAGGCGGTGAGCACCAAGAAGCCCTACGGCAGATGTCCAGAGTCACTCGGACTTCACAGTCCACTGGACGGCGACGGCCGATGCTCATGGTGTGAACAGAAAGTGGGAAGCGCACAGCCAGCGCCACCGCTCGAACGTTGGGTGAGTGTGCTCTGGCTGGCCTACCGCTACTACTACGACCCCGACTACGGTACACGTAACATCGACCAGTACTAATCAACAGTTCAGTTCTAGCACAGGAGTTCGTATGGGAGCACCATCCACACGTCCGAAGATCGTGGAGTACTTCGCCAAGCGACCTGGCGAACACTGCTTCTTGGGTGACATCACCAAGGACACCAAGCTGCTCACGCAGCAGGTCCAAAGCGCCATCAACAACATCCGCGCTGCTCACGCGCGTGGCGAGATCGACTTTCCGATCGAGGTCCACCAGAAGGGTCAGATCTGGATCTACCGTCCCAACTCAGACAAGGACGAGGTGGCGACCGGCAAGATGATGTTCGAAGAGGTCGGACCAACGAAGCGCAACACCATCGTCATCCAGAGCACCGACGGCAAGCTGTACGAGGCCACTGAGCTGTAGCGGC
>Ga0075434_100001312_pt1 | contig 20750 bp, 21 predicted proteins | sample RhiMethybrSRZTD3_FD_75298 | JGI IMG/M metagenome (GOLD analysis project Ga0075434, IMG submission 75298) | Populus rhizosphere microbial communities from Tennessee, USA - Rhizosphere MetaG P. TD hybrid SRZTD3 | ecosystem: Host-associated > Plants > Roots > Rhizosphere > Soil | place: USA... | reverse complement strand
CGATAGCGCGGAACTTGACGCCGCGCAGCGCGAGCGGGATCAGGGCCGGAATGATCAATGCGTTGAAGATGATCGCCGAGACGATGGCGCTCTTGGGGTCGCCCAGACGCATGATGTTGAGCGCGTCGAGCGGGCCCTGCTTGCCGGCCGTCGCGTAGGTGGTGGCGAACATGGCCGGCAGGATGGCGAAGTACTTCGCGACGTCGTTGGCGATCGAAAACGTCGTGAGCGCGCCGCGCGTGATGAGCTGCTGCTTCGCGACCTCGACGATCTCGATCAGCTTCGTCGGATTCGAGTCGAGATCGACCATGTTGCCGGCCTCCTTGGCGGCGCTCGTGCCGGTGTTCATCGCGACGCCGACGTCGGACTGCGCGAGCGCCGGAGCATCATTCGTCCCGTCGCCGGTCATCGCGACCATGCGGCCACTCGCCTGCTCGTCCTTGATCAGGGCGAGCTTGGCCTCCGGCGTCGCCTCGGCGAGGAAGTCGTCGACTCCGGACTCCTGCGCGATCACGGCGGCCGTCACGCGGTTGTCGCCGGTGATCATCACGCTGCGGATGCCCATCTTGCGCAGCTCGTCGAAGCGCTCGTTCATCCCACCCTTGACGATGTCCTTGAGGTGGATCACGCCGAGCGCGAAGTTGTCGCGCGCGACGACAAGCGGGGTGCCTCCCTGCTCGGCGATGTGCTGCACCGCGGTGTCGACCTCCGGCGGCGTGCGTCCGCCGTTCTCGGCGATGAACGCCTTGACCGCGTCGGCCGCGCCCTTGCGAATCTTGGTGCCGTTGAGATTCACGCCGCTCATGCGGGTCGACGCGCTGAACGGGACGAACTCGTGCTCGCCGAGTGCTTGCTCCCGCAGCCCGAACTTCTCCTTGGCGAGGACGACGATCGAGCGTCCCTCCGGTGTCTCGTCCGCCAGCGACGCGAGCTGCGCCACTTCCGCCAGCTCCCGCTCGTCGACGCCGGGCGCCGGGACGAACTCCGACGCCTGCCGGTTGCCGAGCGTGATCGTGCCGGTCTTGTCGAGAAGGAGGACGTCGACGTCACCGGCCGCCTCGACGGCGCGGCCCGACATCGCGAGCACATTGCGCTGCACGAGCCGATCCATGCCGGCGATGCCGATAGCGGAGAGGAGCGCGCCGATCGTGGTCGGGATCAACGCGACGAGGAGCGCGATGAGGACGGTCTGCGAGACCGCAGTGCCGGCGTAGAGCGCGTACGGCCGCAGCGTCACGACGGCGACGAGGAACGTGATGGTGAGGCCGGCAAGCAGGATGTTGAGGGCGATCTCGTTCGGCGTCTTGCGCCGTTCGGCGCCCTCGACCAGCGCGATCATGCGGTCGAGGAACGACTGTCCCGGCTCCTGCGTGACCTCGATCACGAGCCGGTCGGAGAGGAGCTTCGTCCCGCCCGTCACGGCCGAGCGGTCGCCGCCGGCCTCACGAATGACCGGAGCGGACTCGCCGGTGATGGCCGACTCGTCCACGGAGCCGACACCCTGGACGACCTCGCCGTCGGCCGGAATGACCATCCCGGCCTCGACGATCACGACGTCGCCCTTCTGGAGCTCGGGTGCCGCGATCTCCTCGAGGTGACCGTCACGCGACTGGCGCAGGGCGGTCGTCGTCGTCCGCGTCGCGCGGAGCGCGTTTGCCTGTGCCTTGCCGCGGCCTTCCGCGATCGCCTCGGCAAAGTTCGCGAACAGGACCGTGAGCCACAGCCAGATCGCGATCGTGCCGACGAACCAGAGCTGGCTGTTGTTCCCCTGGGCCAAGTCCTTGAAGAAGATGACCGTCGTGATCACGCTGCCGAGCTCGACGATGAACATGACGGGGTTCTTGACCTGGAGGCGCGGGTCGAGCTTGGGGAAGGAGTCCCAGATCGCCTGCACGACGAGCTCGCGTGAGAACACGTCCGAGCGGCGCCGGCGTGTGTCTCCGGGAGCTGCGATGGTCGACATCTACTTGCCTCCGAGCTGGACGAGGGCGAGGTTGAGCTCGAGCACGTTGACGCCGGACTCGCCGAAGAGGCCGAGCCAGCGGCCGTCCGTCTTCTCCTTGATCAAGTTCTGGACGGTTGAGAGCGGCAGGTGGCGGACCGCGGCGACGCGGTGCGACTGGAGCTGCGCGTACGCGAGCGAGATCTCCGGATCGATCCCGGATGCAGAAGGCACGACCGCGTCGACGGGGATCTGGTGCACGGTCAGGCCGGGGTTGTAGGGCTTCTCGAGCTTGAGCACGGCATGCGCGTTCTGCTTCACGAGCGTCGCGAGCGCCGGATTCGTCGGGCCGAGGTTCGAGAAGGTCGTTCCCGCCGCGTTGTAGGCGGGGGACGTCGCGGACGGCCGCTCGTGGAAGGCCGCCGGCGACGAGAACTCCTGCGCTGCGAGCGATGAGCCGACGACCAGTCCGTGGTAATGGATCAGGCTGCCCTGCGCCTGGCTCGGGAACGCCACCGAGGCGAAGCCGGTCATCACCACGGGGTACAGGAAGCCGAAGAACGCGGTCATCAGGACGATCGAGATGACGGACGCGACCAGGATGCGCCGCACCATCAGTGCATCAACCCCTCGACGATCGGGCCGAGCGTGAGCGCTGGGAAGAGCATCAGCCCGGCGGTGAACAGGATCATCCCGACGAGCACGACCACGAAGGTGCCGCTGTCGGTACGGAAGGTTCCGGCCGAGGCGGGCACGAGCTTCTTGGCGCCGATCGAGCCGGCGAGGGCGAGCGCCGCGATCAGGGGAACGAACCGGCCGAAGAGCATGTCGATCCCGCCGAGGTACGAGGAGAAGCTGGTGCCGCCGAAGCCGGCGAATGCGCTGCCGTTGTTGCCTGCCTGCGACGTATAGGCGTAGAGCGTCTCGGTGAAGCCGTGCGCGCCCGGGTTGAAGATGGACGCGAGCCCTGACTTCGTCGCGATCGAGGCCGCTGCCAGCGTCAGGATCAGGACGGCCGGGAAGAGCGCGCCAAGCGCGGCGATCTTCACCTCTTTCGCCTCGATCTTCTTGCCGAGGTACTCGGGCGTACGGCCGACCATCAGCCCAGCGACGAAGACGGCGAGGATGATGATGAAAAGGATCCCGTACATCCCGGAGCCGACGCCACCGAAGATGATCTCGCCGAGGAAGATGTTCGTCAGCGGCACGGCGCCGCCCAGAGGTGTCATCGCGTCGTGACCCGCGATCACTGCCCCGGTGGACGTCATCGTCGTACCGGTGGTGAAGACCGCGCTCTCGGCCGTCCCGAAGCGGATCTCCTTGTCGGTCATGTTGCCGCCGGTCTGGAGCCCGCTGTGGGTGATGTTCACCCCCGACTGCCGCAGGACCGCTGAGCCGTGCTGCTCGGCGGCGAAGTTGACGCCGACGCCGACCGCGAAGAGCGTGAACATCGCCGCGAAGATCGCGAGCGCGTTGCGCATCCCGCGGATCCAGCGCCCGAACATGAAGACGGCACCGAACGGGATCAGGAGCTCGAGGAAGAGCTCGAAGTAGCCGCCGAAGCTGCCCGGCCCCTCGAATGGAACGGCCGAGTTCGAGTTGTAGAAGCCGCCGCCGTTCGTGCCGATGTGCTTGATCGCGATCTGCGACGCGACCGGCCCGCGAGCGATCGTCTGGTGGCCGCCCTGCAGCGTCGTCGCGGTCGCGTAGCTGTGGAACGTCTGCGGGACGCCCACAGCGATCAGGATGACCGCGGCGACGAGCGCGAGCGGCAGCAGCACGTAGACGAGCGCGCGGTAGAGATCGCGCCAGAAGTTCCCCACCGTCCCTGACGAGCGCCGCGTGAAGCCGCGGAACAACGCAACCATCGCTGCTATGCCGACTGCAGCGGAGACGAAGTTCTGCACGGCGAGCCCTGCCATCTGGCTCAGGTACGACATCGTCGACTCGCCGGCGTAGAACTGCCAGTTCGTGTTCGTGAGGAAGCTGGACGCCGTGTTGAAGGAGATGAAGTCCGAGACACCCTTGAAGTGCTCGGGATTCAGGAACAGGTGCCCCTGGATTCGCAGGACCAGATAGAGAAAGAGGACGAACAGGAAGCTGAAACCGAGCAGGTGGAGGAGGTACTCCTTCCACGTCTGCTCCTTCGTGGTCTTCTCCCCGATCACGCGATAGAAGCCGCGCTCGGGGGCGCCCAGGAAGCGGAGGCGGCCACCCGAGAGGAAGCCGTCGCTGTCGGCGAAGACGCGGGCCATGTACAGCCCGAACGGATACGCGGCCGCGATCAGGACCGCGACGAACACGAGGATCTGCGCGATGCCCTGGCCCATCAGAACCTCTCGCCCCGGAACAGCGCGTAGATCAGGTAGACGAGCACGGCCAGCGAGATCGCCAGCCCGAATGCGTCCGCGGCGCTCACAACTTTCCCAGCGCCCAGACCATCCCGAAGAGGAGCGCGAAGGCGGCTACGAAGACCGCCACGGCAGCAACGTCATACATGTCAGCGACGGTAGGCCCGTCGGGCTGAAAGCCGCCTGACGATTCCCGGCGGCGGCCTGACGATTTCCTTAAGGCGCTACGAGCCGGTAGCCGGCGCCCGTCTCCGTGAGCAGGTAGCGCGGGCGCGCGCGGTCGGGCTCGATCTTGCGGCGGAGCTGGGAGACGTTCACCTGGAGGAGGTTGGCCGCGTCGCGGTACCCCGGCCCCCATACCTCTTGCAGGAGCTGGCGCTGCGTGAGGAGCTTGCCGGCGTTGAGTGCCAGCACCCGCAACAGGTCGAATTGATGCGGCGTCAGGTGCACGGACTTTCCGCCCATCCGCACCTCCCGCTTTTGCAGGTCGACGACGAGGTCGCCCAGCTCGATCACCGGCTCGCCGCTGGGAGCGGTGCGGCGCAGGACGGCGCGCAGCCGCGCGAGCAGCTCGTCGATCCCGACCGGCTTCGTCACGTAATCGTCGGCGCCCGCATCGAGCGCAGCGACCTTTTCGCGCTCCTCCCCCACCGCAGAGAGGACGATGATCGGCGCGCTGCTCCAGGCGCGGAGCTCGCGGGCGACGTCGGTGCCGGTGCCGTCGGGCAGGACCAGGTCGAGGACGACCGCCTCGGGCGGGCGCAGGGCCGCGGCTGCGAGCGCGGCCTCGGCCGTCTCGGCGGTTTCGACCTCGTAGCCGGCGCCGCGCAGGCTCGTCCGCAACGCGCGCAGGATCTGCGGCTCGTCGTCCACCACCAGCACACGGGCCCCCGTCACGCAGGCACCCGCACTGCCGCTGCGACCGGCAGCGCGAGTACGAAGGTTGCGCCTTGCCCGACGTGGGACTCGACCCAGACGTGGCCGCCGTTCGCTTCGGCGAAACCACGCGCAATCGCAAGCCCGAGGCCCGCGCCGCGCGCCGGAACGCGCAGCGAGCCGCGCTGGAACGGCTCGAAGATCCGGTCCGCCTCTCCCGACGGGATCCCCGGTCCCCGGTCGACGACGCGCACCAGCACTTCGGAGGCCGTCTGCCGGACCTCGACGCGCACCGTCTCCTCCGTCGGCGAGTAGCGAAGCGCGTTCTCGACGAGATTGGCGACCACGCGCTCGGTCTGATGCGGGTCGGCGTGCACGAGCGGTGAGTCGTCGGGGAGCACGACCTCCACGCGACTCCCGGACTCGACGCCGTCGAGCGCCTCGAGGACCAGGTCGTCGATCGGCCAATCGCCCGGCTCCGGTGGGGCCGCCCCGGCCTGCAACCTCGAGAGGTCGAGGAGGTTCCGCACGGTCCGGTCGAGCCGCTCGGCCTCGCCGAGGATGGTCTCGACAAGCTCGTGACGATCCGCCGCCGCCAACGAGAGCTCGCCGTGCGCGAGCGCACCGGCGGAGGTGAGGATCGCCATCAGCGGCGAGCGCAGGTCGTGGCTGACCGCGCGCAGCAGCGCGGTCTTCAGCGCGTCGCTCCGGCGCAGCGCCTCGGCCTCGAGCGCCTCTTCCGCCAGCCGTTCGCGCTCCTCGGTCAGCTCTCTCAGCGCACGAAACGCCGCCTCGGCCTCCTCGGCGCGCCGTCGTGAACGGGTCGCAAGCTCGCTCACGACGACTGCGGTGACGAGGAAGACGAGGAGCGCGAACCAGTTGCGCGAGTCCCGCAGCGTCAGTGTGTAGAGCGGCGACAGGAAGAAGAAGTTGAAGGCGAGCATGCTCCCGATCGCCGCGCCGACCGCGTAGGCGAGCCCCCAGGCGACTGCCACCGGGATGATCGCCAGCAGGTAGAGCACCGCCAGGCTGAGCACGGGCACGTGGCCCTTCAAGAGCTCGATCGCGCCGGTGACGAGCGCGACAGCGCCCGCAGAAGCTGCGACCCGGGTGAGCGTTCTCACCCGACCAACGGTACTCCGCGTGCGCTCCTCTAACCGCTAGTTCCAGCCACCGATGAGGTCGCTCGGCGACTGCGCCGTGCACACGTTGTGGCCACCGATCGCGTGGCCGGCTCTAACGGCGTCGCCGATGATCACCTTGCAGGTGATGCGACCCCCGCCCTTGAGCTCGGCCATCACCCAGTACAAGACGTTGTTCCTGGCCGGCTTCGTCACGTCCAGCGGCAGGCGCCCCCGATCGTTGGACGCGTCGCTGCCGTAGGTGATGTCGACGCCGTTCGGCGCGCTGCCCGTGACGACGAACTCGACGGTCCTCGCCCCGTGCCTCTGTCGACCCGAGCGACCGGAGTCGCCGGAGCAGTTGGACGCCCCGACAGTGAGCAGAGCGACGACGGCGAGCCCCAAGAGCACCGTCGTCGCCCGCCTGCGACTCATGCCACGAACTTCTAGGGCAGTCGGAGCGCTATGTCTACAGGCGTCTAGCCGTGGATCGAGATGAGGACCGGGATGAGCAGGATCGCGACGATGTTCGCGATCTTGATCATCGGGTTGATCGCCGGGCCCGCAGTGTCCTTGTAGGGGTCGCCGACCGTGTCGCCCGTCACCGCGGCCGCGTGGGCCTCCGAGCCCTTGCCGCCGTACTCCCCGTCCTCGATCAGCTTCTTCGCGTTGTCCCAGGCGCCGCCGCCCGCGGTCATCGCAATCGCGAGGAACAGGCCGGTCACGATCGTCCCGATCAGGAGGCCGCCGAGCATCTTCACGTTGATCAGGCCGACGACGATCGGGATCAGGATCGGCACCATCGCCGGCAGGATCATCGAGCGAATCGCCGAGCCGGTGACGATGTCGATCGCCGGCCCGTACTGCGGCCGCTCGGTGCCTTCCATGATCCCGGGGTGCTCGCGGAACTGCCGGCGCACCTCCTCCACGACCTCGCCGCCGACGCGCCCGACCGCCTGCATGGCGAGCGACGCGAACAGGAACGGCATCAGGCCGCCGATCAAGAGACCGGCGATCACCCACGCGTCGTTCAACCGGAAGAGCGTGGGCAGGCCCTGCTGGGCCAGCCCGTCCGAGTACGAGCCGAAGAGGACGAGCGCGGCCAGCGCGGCGGAGCCGATCGCATAACCCTTCGTCACTGCCTTCGTCGTGTTGCCGACCGCGTCGAGCGGGTCGGTGATGGCACGCACCTCCGGCGGGAGATCGGCCATCTCGGCGATCCCGCCTGCGTTGTCGGTGACCGGGCCGTAGGCATCGAGCGCGACGATGAGGCCGGTCATCGAGAGCTGCGCCATCACGGCGACGCCGATCCCGAACAGGCCCGCGAGGTGGTTCGCCAACAGGATCCCGATCGCGATCACCACGACGGGCAGCGCCGTCGCCTGCATGCCGATGGCGAGGCCCTCGATGATGTTCGTCGCGTGGCCGGTCTGGGACGCGCGCGCGATCGCCTTGACCGGGTTCCAGCGCGTGCCGGTGTAGTACTCGGTGATCCCGACGAGGAGCGCGGTGATCGCGAGCCCGACGAGCGCCGAGCCGTAGAGATTGCCGAACGAGAAATCTCCGCTCGAGTCGAAGCCCATCGTCACCGGGATGAAGATGAGCGCCGAGATGAGCGTCGCGACGAGGACGGCGCGGTAGAGAGCGTTCATGATGTTGCCGCCCTCACGGACGCGCGCGAACTGGACGCCGATGATCGAGGCGATGATCGAGACGCCGCCGATGCAGAGCGGATAGAGCCAGAGCTCGTTGCCGGTGAGGAACGGACGACCGGTTACGCCGAGCAGCATCACGGCGACCGCGGTCACGGCGTACGTCTCGAACAGGTCGGCGGCCATCCCGGCGCAGTCCCCGACGTTGTCGCCGACGTTGTCCGCGATCACGGCCGGGTTGCGCGGGTCGTCCTCCGGGATCCCCGCTTCGATCTTGCCGACGAGGTCGGCGCCGACATCCGCGGCCTTCGTGTAGATGCCGCCGCCGAGCCGGGCGAACACGGAGATGAGCGAGCCGCCGAAGGCGAGGCCGACGAGGTGGTTGATCGCCTGGTGCGGGGTGTCGCCGATCCAGGCGGTGAGGATCCCGTAGTAGCCGGCGACGCCGAACAGGCCGAGCCCCACCACCATGAGGCCCGTGACGGATCCGGCGCGGAACGCGACGTTGAGGGCAGGCGGCAGCCCGTGACGGGCAGCCTCCGCCGTCCGCACGTTCGAGCGCACGGCGACGTTCATCCCGATGAAGCCGGCAGCGGCCGACAGGACCGCGCCGATGAGGAAACCGATCGCCGTCCCCCAGCCCAGCGAGTGGTAGAAGCCGAGCAAGAGGAACGGCGCGATCGCGACAACCGCGATCGTCGTGTACTGGCGGCGCAAGTACGCGGCGGCGCCCTCCTGCACGGCGCGCGCGATCTCTTGCATCCGCTCGTTCCCGGCCGGCTGCCGTAGCAGCCAAGCCGTGAGGTAGAGGCCGTAGACGACAGCCGCGCCCGCGCACAGCAGCGCAAACAGCACGGCGTGATGCATGAACCAACTCATCGGTAAGAGCTCCCTCCGGGCGTTACAAAGTCAGCGCCGAGATACCCCGGCGCGGGCCGTTTTTTACCACAAGGGCCGGTTTCGCCGTGTCACGAAGTGGGCGTGCGGACGTGCCAGCGAACCTGTTCCTCGAAGATCTCGCGATCCGACGCGCCCTCTTCGTGGCGCGCGATCTGCCGCTGGGCGGCGTTCCGCTCGGGGATCGCGAGCCACTCCGCCGCGTCGAGCTCCTCGGCTACCGGCCGCACCCACTCGATGAGCCGCTCGAGGCGCGTGCGGGCGGGCACGACGTCTCCGTTCACGAAGTCGATCAGCTCACCGGAGAGCCCGTACCGGATCGCCCGCCACAGGTTCTCCTCGACCAGTCGGGGCGGCAAGTTCGGCAGCGGCTCGCCCTCGTCGAGCGCACGTGCAATCCGCGCTGTGAGCGAGTAGCCGAGCGCCGCGAGCGAGCGCGACTCGCCCAGGTCGGGCTGCGCGTCGCAGATCCGGATCTCGACCGTCGGGAAGGCGAGGTGCGGGCGCACGCTCCACCAGATCTGGGTGTGCTCGGTGATCGACCCGCTCTCGTAGAGGAAGCGGACGTACGACTCCCATTCGTCCCAGTCGGCGAACGCGTCCGGGATGCCGCAGCGCGGAAACATGCGCGTGAAGATCTGCGTGCGCGCCGAGTGCAGACCACTGAAGACGCCCTCCACGAACGGCGAGCTCGCGGAGAGCGCGAGCAGCTCGGGCAGATAGTTGCGGAGGGCGGCGCAAACGCGGATCGCACGGTCGGCGCCGTTGATGCCGACGTGGACGTGCTGACCGAAGGAGTTGTTGCGCCAGACGACGTAGCGGAGCACCTCGTCGTTGAGGCGGTAGTGCGGCGTGTCGATGATCCGCTGCTCCTGCCATGGGCTCCACGGATGCGTGCCGGTCGCGGCGAGGGCGACCCCGCGAGGCTCGACGAGCTCTCGGAGCTGTTGCCGCCGCTCGCCGAGGAGTGCGGCGGCGTCGGCGAAGGAGTCGCAGCGGCCGGTGCGGATCTCGATCTCCGACGCGATCAGTTCCCCCACGAGATGTGGCTCGAGCTCGGTTCCCTGCCCTGCTTCCTGGAGCTCCTCGAAGCGGTTGACGAGATCGAGCGTCTCCGGGTCGATCAGCGCGAACTCTTCTTCGACGGCGACCGTGAAATCCGGCACCGCCTCGAACGCCGCGCGAGATTGCGCGAGCATCTCCTCGTACCCGAGCCGCTGCTCCTCGCCCACGCGCGAAGCCTACTTATGAGATTGAAGCGAGTAGGCGCGCCGCCACCACTTCCCAGCTCCAGCGCACTTCCACAGCTCGGCGCGCAGCCAGGCCGAGCTCCTGGCGCCGTTCGGCAGGCAGCGCGAGCATCGCGGCCAGCCGCTCGCGCAGTGCGGCGGCGTTACCGGCCGGGAAGGAAAGGAGCGGCGCAATTTCTGCGCCTACCTCGTCGCCGAGACCCGCCGCGACTTCCGCGAGGCCCGAGTGTGCGGAAACGACGGGGAGCACGCCGGCGGCCGCCGCCTCGGCGGCGACCATCCCGAACGCCTCGGGGAAGATCGACGGCACGACTGCGACGTCGCAGAGCGGCAGCAGATGCCTGAGGTGGCGGTGCTCGAGCGCTCCGGTGAAGAGCGTGCCCACGGGAGCAAGCGCCTCGAGTTGCTCGCGGAAGTCCCCGAATCCTACGACGACCGCCCGTACGTCGAGGCCGGCGATCGCCTCGAGCAGCACCTGGACGCCCTTGTTCTCGATCAGCTTCCCGAAGTAGACGACGGTCGGCCGCTCCTCGGCGAAGAAGCGGGCGAAGCGGCCGGCGTTGCCCTCGTCCGGAAGCCGCTCGTCGGCGCCGCCCGGATTCGGCGGATCGGCCCGGGCCTCCTCGAGCAGCGCCGCGAGCGCCTCCTCGCGCGGCTCTGGCCGGAACTCGTCCACGTCGACGCCCGGCGGCACTATCTCGACCCGGTCGACGTGCCCGCACACCTCCTCGAGCACGTTGCGGATGTGCTCGGACCCCGCGTAGACGACCTCCGCCATGGCGAGCGTCTCGGCACCCCACTGCGAGAGATCGGGGCGGCCCCGCATCGAGTACTCGAGCTCCGAGCCGTGCGCCTTGATGCGGAAGCGCATCCCGCTCGCGGCGCCGACCGGTCCGCCGAGCAGGACGTGGTTCGCGAACACGAGGTCAGCGGGCCCAAGCTCCCGCAATGCGGCGGCGTTCGCCTCGACGTAGGCCTCGCGCTCCGCCGGGGAGAAGTCGCCGAGCCGACGCGCTTCGAGCCCCTCGTAGCGGTCGAGGACGAAGGTCGGAAGCAGAGCGCCCGGCAGCTCCGGCACGACGACGCGCGCACCCCCGAGGTCGTAGCGCTCCGGGTGCCGCTCCTGGCAGACGACCGTGACGTCGTGCGCCGCGAGGCTCCACTCGCGCGCCAGCGCCCGGGTGTAGACGTTCGACCCGGTGCCGCCGAGCAAGTACCCGTGCCAGAGGAGAACTCTCAGGTCAGGTGAAAATACAGCGCGTAGAGGAGCTCGACCGCGGGGTTCGACGTGTGCACGGTCACGTCGCCCGGGGTCTCGAGCAGCGCTTCAGAGTAGTTGAAGATGATCTGCACCCCGGCCGAGACGAGGTCGTCGGCCGCCTTTTGCGCCCCGTCCGCGGGCACGGCGAGCACGCCGACGACGACGTTGTGGTCGCGCACGAGCTCCGCCAGGCGCTCGTACGGCTCGACCGCGACGCGGCCGATCGGATGCCCGAACTTGGCCTGGTCGGTGTCGACGACCACGGCGATGTTGATCCCGTGCTCCGCGAAGATCGAGGACGAGGCGATCGCCTGCCCGAGCCGGCCGGCACCGACGAGCGCGACGTTGTGCTGGCCCTGCGTGCGCAGGATCTTCCGGATCGCGTCGAGCAGGAGCTCGATCGAATAGCCGACCCCGCGCTTGCCGAATTTGCCGAAGTTGGACAGGTCGCGGCGGATCTGCGTCGCGTTGATGTTCGTGTACTCGGCGATCTCCTGCGACGAGATCCTCGTCTTCCCCATCTTCCGGGCCTGCGTCAGCACCTGGAGGTACCGGGACAGGCGGGCGGCGACGCCGACGTTCAAGCGCTCGGCCACACGACCCCCTTCGCTCGACTTCGTGACAGCGTTCTCTGTTGTACCAGGCCTACTTAGGCGCCCGCTTGTGCAAGCGCCCGACGCAGCGCGTCGGGGTGCACGTGGTAGACGAAACGCCGCCGGCCGTCGATCTCCACCACGGGGATCCACTCGCGGTACGCAGCCTCGAGCTCGGGATCGCCGTCGATCGCCACCTCGCGCAGTTCGAAGCCGAGCTCCTCGTGTGCCGCGGTGACGACGCGCCGAGCCGCTGCGCAGAGGTGGCAGCCCGAGGCGCTGAAGAGGACGACTTCGGTTACGGGTAGATGCCTCGGATTGTCGTCGCCTCGGCGACGCGCCGCACGGCGAGCCCGTAGGCAGCGACGCGCATGGGGAGCTTGCGGCTCTGGGCCGTGTCCCAGGTCTCGTCGAACGCGCGGCTCACGATGTCGTTGAGCTTCGCGTTCACCTCGACCTCCTTCCAGAAGTACTCCTGGAGGCCCTGCACCCACTCGAAGTACGAGACGACGACGCCCCCCGCGTTCGCGAGCACGTCGGGGAGGATCAACACGCCCTTGTCCTCGAGGATCGCGTCGGCGGTCGGCGTGACCGGGCCGTTCGCGCCCTCGCAGATGATCGGGGCCTTGACCTTGTCGGCGTTCTCCGCGGTGATCACCTGCTCGAGCGCGCACGGCGCGAGGATGTCGCAGTCGAGGAGCAGGAGCTCCTCGTCGGTGATCGTCTCGGCATCCTTGAGGCCGACGAGCGTCCGGTTCTCTGCCTTGTAGGCGAAGGCAGCCGGAACGTCGATGCCCTTCGGGTTGTAGAGGGCCGTCGTCGAGTCGGAGATCGCGACTACGAGCGCGCCTTCCTGATGGAGGAAGTTCGCGAGGTAGCTACCGACGTTGCCGAAGCCCTGGACGACGACCTTCATCCCGGCGATGCGCTTGTCGAGCTTCGCGACGGCGTCGCGGATGCAAAAGAGCGCGCCGCGCGACGTCGCCTCGACCCGGCCGAGCGAGCCGCCGATCGTGAGCGGCTTGCCCGTTACGACACCGAGCACGGAGTGGCCCTTGTTCATCGAGTACGTGTCGAAGATCCAGGCCATCACCGAGCCGTCGGTGCCGACGTCGGGAGCCGGGATGTCCTTCTCCGGGCCGATCTCGTTGATGATCTCGCTCGTGAAACGGCGCGTCATCCCCTCGAGCTCGTGGCGCGACATCTTCTTCGGGTTGCAGACGATGCCGCCCTTCGCGCCCCCGAACGGGATCCCCATCAGAGCGCACTTCCACGTCATCCACATCGCGAGCGCCTTGACCTCGTCGACCGTGACGTCGGGGTGGTAGCGGATGCCGCCCTTCGACGGCCCGCGCGCGATGTTGTGCGTGACGCGGTAGCCCTTGAAGACCTGCGTCGTCCCGTCATCCATCGTCACCGGGATCGAGACCTCGATCGCCTTCTTGCACTCACCGAGGACGGAGATCAGATTCGGGTCGATCTCGAACGTGTCACCCACGCGCCGCAGCTGCTCGCGCGCCAGCTCGAACGGGTTCTCGCGCAGGTGGGTCGTTACGTCGACTGCCAAGGGTCTGCTCCTTTGTCGCTGCAAACGGGCCGAAAATCTGACGCCGCGGCGAGTCTAGCGCGATGCATATGCGTCGAGAGCGAGGTACCTCGGATACGGAACCGCGTTGGTCCAGCGAGCGGCCGAGGCGATCATCGCCGCGTTGTCGGTGCAGAGGGCGAGCGGTGCGGCGGCGGCGTCCGGGAGCGCGGCCCGCAGGGCCGAGTTCGCGGCGACGCCGCCGACGATGGCGATCGTCTCGCGCCCGGTCTGCTCCGCGGCCTCCCGCACACGCTCGACGAGCGCCCGCACGATCGCGTGCTGGTACGAGGCCGCGAGGTCGGCGCGGCGCGCGTCGAGCTGCTCCTCTCCCAGCTCGCGGACCGCGTACAGCAGCGCGGTCTTGAGCCCCGAGAACGAGAAGTCGAGCCCGGGCACTCGTGCGACGGGAAAGTCGTAGGCACTCGGATCTCCTTCTCGCGCCAGCGCGTCGATCTCGCGCCCGCCCGGGTAGCCGAGCCCGAGCAGGCGCGCGCCCTTGTCGAACGCCTCGCCTGCGGCGTCGTCGAGCGTCGACCCGAGCAGCTGCTGCTCGGTGTACGAGCGGACGTCGAGCAGCATCGTGTGACCGCCGCTCGCCAGCAGGCAGAGGAACGGCGGCTCGATCGGTTCCGGCTGAAGATAGAGCGAGGCGACGTGGCCGTCGAGGTGGTCGACGGGGACGAACGGCAGCCGGCGCGACCACGCGATCGCTTTTGCTGCGGCGAGGCCGACGAGAAGCGCGCCGATCAGCCCGGGCCCGCGGGTGACCGCGACGCGCCCGACGTCCTCGAGGCTCGCGTCCGCCTCCGCGAGCGCCTCGCGGATCACCGGCGTCACGAGCTCGAGGTGCCGCCGCGACGCGACCTCGGGCACGACACCGCCGTAGCGCGCATGCAGCTCCGCCTGCGACGAGACGACGCTCGAGCGGATCTCGCCCTCGTCGGTGACGAGCGCAGCCGCGGTCTCGTCGCAGCTCGTCTCGATCCCGAGAATCACAGTGCTGGCTTTATTAGTGGGCGACCGGGTCCTTCCACATGATCAGCGCGTCCTCGCGGTTGTCCGTGTAGTAGCCGCGCCGCAGGCCTCGCGAGCAAAAGCCGAGGCGCTCGTAAAGGGAGATCGCCCTGTCGTTCGAGACGCGCACCTCGAGCGTGTAACCGCGACGGGCGTCGTCGGCCGTTAGGTCGAAGAGCCGCTCGAGCAGCATCGTCGCGACGCCGCGGCCGCGGTGTTCCGGATCGACGGCCACGTTCATCACGTGCCACGCGTCGACGTAGCGCGACACGATGAGGTAGCCGACGAGCGCACCCTCTTCGCCCTCCGCCTCGAAGGCGCCGAGGCAGATCGAGCTCGGCTTCGCGAGCTCGCCGGCGAACATCGAGCGGGACCATGGCGTCGGGTAGGAGCGACGCTCGATCTCCTCGATCGCCAGGAGGTCGGCGAGCGCGAGCCGGCGCAGCTCGATCGTCGTCATCCGAGATTCCTGTCGGCATCGGGGACGCGTAGGTACAGAGGCTCGAGCTCGTCGACCGAGCCGGGGTCGCCGGCCAGCGCCGCATGGAAGCGGGCCCTCGGCAGGTGGCGCTCGTCGTCGTCCGGCAGGACGGACGCGCCGCGCTCCTCGAGCAGCGACCGGTAGCGCTTCGCGCCGTCTCCGACGCAGAGGATGCCGTCGCCCAGCGGCAGCTCCTGCGGCGTGAGCACGCGCGGCTCGCCGTCCACGAGGGTGAAGATCTCGCGCCGCTTCGCGTCGATCACCGGCAGCGCGCCGGAAGCTCCGGCGGCGAGAGCCGCGAGCGTCGAGACGCCCGAGCCGGGCAGGTCGAGCGAAAGCGCGAGCCCGCGCGCCACGGCGAGCCCGATGCGGACTCCCGTGAAGCTGCCAGGGCCGAGCCCGACGGCGAGCCGGTCGAGATCGGACGGGTGTGCGCCCGCCTGGCGCAGCAGCGCGTCGACGTCCTCGAGCAGCGTCTGCGCGCGCGAGACGCGCTCGCCGAGCAACTCGTCGTCGTCCACGAGTGCGCTCGTCGCGACCGCGGTCGCCGTATCGAAGGCCAGCGTCAACACTCCTCGATCTCCACCGCTCTCCCAGCGCCAGCATGCCGCAAACGCACCGCGAAGCGGGGCGGCGGCAGGACTCCCTCCCCCGCCTCCGGCCACTCGACGAACGCGATCGCACCGTCGAAGTACGGCTCGAGATCTCCCCACTCCGCCGGCGAGACGCCCTCGAAGCGGTAGAGGTCGAGGTGCGAGACCTCGACATCGTTGCCGTGGTAGCGGTGGCCGATCGTGTAGGTCGGGCTCGTCACGCGCTCGCGTACGCCGAGCGCGCCGCACGCGCCGCGGACGAAGGTCGTCTTCCCGGAGCCGAGCTCCCCCGCGACCGTGACGACGTCGCCCAGCTCGAGCCGCCGCGCGAGCTCAGCCGCGATCGCCTCCGTCTCGTCCGGCGAGTGGCTCTGCTGCTCCACGCGTACGATCCAACCATGCCCGCCTACGTGATCGTCGAGACCGACGTCCACGACCCCGAGCAATACGAGCAGTACAAGTCGGCGTCGCCGGACGCCGTCCATTCCGGCGGCGGCCGCTTCATCGTCCGCGGCGGAGAGCTCGCGGTGCTCGAGGGCGACTGGAATCCCTCTCGGCTCGTCGTGCTCGAGTTCCCCGACCTCGAGGCTGCGAAGCGCTGGTACGACTCGCCCCAGTACGAGGAGGCGAAGCGCCTGCGCGAGGGCGCCGCGAACCTGCGCATGGTGGCGGTGCAGGGCCTCGACGAGCCGCTCTAGAAAAGACCGAGCTGTTCGGCGGGGGCCTCGACCGCCGGCTCCGGCTCGGGCTCCGGAAGGGCTTCGAGCGGCGCCGGCTCGGCCGCACCCATGAGCGCCGGCAGGCGAGCAAAGTCCGCCTCGAGCACCTTGAGCATCGCGGGCGTGTAGAGCGCCGCGGCCGGGTGGTAGAGCGGGTAGAGCAGGACGCTGCGGCCGGCGATCGTGAGCTCCTGCTCCTGGCCGTGCACGCGCGTGATCCCCAGCGGCCGCCCGGAGAGGAGCTTGGTCGCGAAGTTGCCGAGCGTCGCGATGACCTTCGGCTCGATCAGCTCGATCTGGCGGAAGAGGTGCGGCTCGCACGACTCGATCTCGTCCTGTTGCGGGTCGCGGTTGCCGGGTGGGCGGCACTTGAGGACGTTCGCGATGTAGACGTCCTCGCGCCTGAGGTCGACGCCGGCGAGCAGCCCCTCGAGCAGCTTCCCTGCCTGGCCGACGAAGGGGACGCCCTGCTTGTCCTCGTGGAAGCCGGGAGCCTCGCCGACGAACATCAGGTCGGCGCGCGGGTTGCCCGCGCCGAAGACGACCTGCGTCCGTCCCTGCGCGAGCCGGCAGCGCGTGCAACTCGCAGTCGCCGCACCGTACGCCTCGAGCGTCTCCACGCCAGCGACGGGCATAGCAGTCACGGGAGCGAGTCTACGAGGCACGCCCGACGGACACGATCCGTGCCCGCCAGCGGCCGCGCGGCGCGTCCACCTCGATCTCGTCGCCGGGCGACTTGCCGAGCAGGACCTGACCCACGGGCGAATCGGGCGAGACGCCGCCGACGCTCGTGATCTCGATCTCGAGCCGCTCGCCGTCGTCCCGCTCGAGCTCGACCCGCGAGCCGACGGTGACGACGCCGCTCGCCGCGGCCTCCTTCTCGTCGACGATCGTCGCGTGCTGGAGCCGGTGGCGCAGCACCCTGATCCGCGCCTCGAGCAACCCCTGCTCGTTCTTTGCCGCGTGGTACTCGAAGTTCTCGGAGAGGTCGCCGTGCGCCCGCGCGGTTGCGATCGCCTGTACGACCTCTTTCCGCTTCGGGCCCTCGAGCTCGGCGAGCTCGGACTGCAGCTGCTCGTGAGCGGCGGGCGTCAGCAGCTCGCCCTCTTCGTCCCCCCGTGCCATCGCGACGCTAGTGGCCGCAGCCGCAGGAGCCGCCGCAGCACCCGCCGCCGCCGCCCGAGGCGACTTTCGTCACACCGTGCACTGCAAAGGAGGAGAACTGACGCGAGACGTTCGTGGCGGCGCAGTCGGGGCACGCGACCTGCTCCTCGCCTCGGACGAGCTCCTCGAAGTGCGACTCGCACTCCATGCAGACGTACTCGTAGATCGGCACGGTTCGGATGCTAGTGGACGGGATCAGCTCCAACGGCGGAAGCCGCCCTCGGAGTTGATCGTCTGGCCGGTGATCCAGCTCGCATCGTCGCTGCAGAGCCAAGCCACGAGGCGCGCCGCGTCGTCCGGCCGCCCCCACCGCCCGAACGGCATGCGCTGCGTGGGGTCGAGGTCGGCGAGGCCCCAGCCTGTGTCGGTAGGCCCGGGGTTGACCGTGTTGACCGTGATTCCGCGGTCGGCGAGCTCGTCTGCGAGGGTCAGAGTCGCCTGCTGCAGTGCCCCTTTCGAGACCGCGTAGGCGACCTCGCTCCCCATCGGCGCGAGGTGCTGCCCAGAGGTCATCAGTACCACACGCCCTCCCGGACGAGAGTCGTCGTGACGGGCGGCAAACTCGCGTACCAGCAACAAGGCGGCGCGGACGTTCTCGGCGAGAAAGGCGTCGATCTCCCCCGCGCTCAACTCGGCGAGGCGACCGCCGCCGCTACGAGCGTGATTCACGACGAGGACGTCGAGCGGCCCCACCGCCTCCGCCGCAGCCGCGACGAGCTGCTCGGGGGCCGCCGGGTCGGCAAAGTCCACCTCGGTGAACGGCACGCGGAGCTCCCCGGCAACCGCCTCGGTGCCTCCCGGCTCCGAGCCCCAGGGCTGCGCGGCATCATGCTCTGTCCAGCCCTGGACGAAGACGGCAACTCCGGCATCGACCAGCCGACGCGCGATCGCGTAGCCGATTCCGGCCCGCCGGCTGACACCCGTCACGAGCGCATTCCGGCCGCTTGGATCCATCGACTAACTCGAGGCGCAGGTCGCTTCGCTGCCGCCGACGAGCTCCCGGACGAGCCCGTCCGGAGTGCCCGGGACGCTGAGCGCGAACCGCTGGGGCCGCGTGAGCTCGAGGAGCGTCATCTTGCCCGGCCCGGGCGCGACGCAGCCGTTGCCCTGCAGCCGCAGGTAAGGGCTGTAGTGAGCGCGCAGGAGGTAGCGCCCGGCCGTGAACACCCGCCCGCGGATCGCGGTGTGGCCGAAGGAGGTGACGACCGGGTTCGCGGGCCCGGTGAGGAGCGGCGTCGCGTGCGGAAGCTCGTAGATCGTCCAGTTCCGAGTCCGGAAGACGGCGCGTAGCCCGGAGCTCCGCGAACGCAGGACGCGCGCTTCCTGCGGGCCGCCCTCCCAGTCGAGCGGCGCGGTCCTGCTGAGGAGGACGTACCGGACGGCGGCGGAGCGCAGCCAGTGGCGATATGCCGGCGCAGCGAGGTGGTTCGCGTAGAGCGCCGGGTTGTCGGTGACGTCGAGTTGCCGGTACCAGCCGCGGGCGAGCGGCAGGCCGGACTTCGGGATCCAGTACGCCTCCCAGTGCTCCGCAGTCGGCACGACCTCGACGCGGTAGCCGGGCTGGGCATGAGCGCGCAGGAAGCGGATCGCGGGGCGCCAGAAGCCCGCCTGCTGCGTGTCGGTATTCAGCCGGGACGGGACGAGCAGCGCGTACGGCACGAGGTTGTAGGCGAATGCGGCCGCGAGCGCGAACACGACGAGGCGCCGCGGCTGGAAGCCCGCGAGGCTCGCCGTGAGGAGCATGACCGGGAAGACGAAGGCGCTCAGCCGTGTCCAGTTGTCCCCGAGCGGCGACGGCACGATGTAGATGACGACGCTGCCGACCCCCCAGAGCGCGTAGAACGCGACGAGCGGCCCGGCGCCGCGAGCCTTCCGGGCGACGAGGACGCCGAGCGTGGTGACGCCGAGAACCGCCACGAAGTCGATCCAGTGGAACGGGTACACGCCGGTGCCCGCTCCGGGGAAGAGGACGAGTGCGGCCACCTCGATCCCCGCCGCGACGGCGAGGCCGACGGCAAACCAGACGTTGCGGCGCGCTATCTGCCGCCGAGAGACGGCGTACGACCCGACGATGAGGCAGAGGAAGGCGAAGGCGAGCGGGCTGAAACCGACGGTGAGCATGGCGGAGAGCGCCGCCAGCCACGGCCGCCGCAACTGGAGCAGCTTTAGCGTCGCGAGCATCGCGGCGAAGCCGAGCGTGTACGCGTAGAGCCCCGTGAACAGCGGCGCCGCGGCAAGCACGCCGAATACGCGCGCCGGCCAGACCGCGGCCCTTCCCCACTCCCGGAGCGCGATGGAAGAGAAGAGGACGGTCGAGGCGACCGCGGCGGCGAAGACGAGCGGCAGGTTCCCGACGAGCGCGGCTGGTAGGTAGTAGAGAAGGCTGTACGAGGCGAGCGGGTACGTCCCCGCGTACCAGAAGTTGTCCCAGACGAGCGCGCCGTCGCGGACGAGGAGTGTCCGATAGAGGTGCACCGGCGCGTCCCCCGGCGCCGGGCCGACGGCGAGCACGAGCCCCGCGATGGCGGCAGTCAGCGCAGCGCCGAGCACCAGCTCGCGGCGGCGCGAAAGATTGGGGACCTCGACGAGGCGTGCGGCGGCGGAGCTCATCCGGGCATCTGCATCCAAGCATGTACACGGGTTGGCGCAGTCGAAAACCGGGGGCGCAGGACGCGCCCCCGGATCCGGCTGCCGGCTCTAGACCGACGGGACGATGTTCTGGTTGAGGTGGAAGACGTTCGTCGGGTCGTAGCGCTCCTTCAGCGCGACGAGCCGCGCGTACGTCTCCTCGCCGTAGGCGGACTCGGCCCCGCCGTCGGCATCGCCCAGGAAGTTCACGTAGGCACGGCCGGTGTGGTCGGCCTCCGCCGAAGCGACCACCGCACGGGCCCACTCGGTGTGCGCGCCGAGCAGCTCGGCCTCGGGCGTGCCCGTGACAGCGTTGAGCACGAAGGGCATCGACCGCTCGGGGAACGCCGTCTCGGCCTGCCCCACCCGCGAGACCGCTCCGCCCATCTGGTGGAGGTGAATCTCGCATTGCGGCCCCGGCGTGTCCTGATGCAGCTTCACGAGCGAGTCGATGGTCTCGTCCGAGAGCTGCGCGAGGTTCGCCGCCTTGAAGTACGCGTTGATCCCCTTCGGCCACAGCGGGTCGAGGAGCGACTGGATGAACGTGTACGGCATCGGGTGGATCAGGTCGGCGACGGGCTCTGCGACCGTCCGCAGCTCGCGGACGAGTGCCTCGCCGT
>Ga0075434_100001310_pt1 | contig 20773 bp, 12 predicted proteins | sample RhiMethybrSRZTD3_FD_75298 | JGI IMG/M metagenome (GOLD analysis project Ga0075434, IMG submission 75298) | Populus rhizosphere microbial communities from Tennessee, USA - Rhizosphere MetaG P. TD hybrid SRZTD3 | ecosystem: Host-associated > Plants > Roots > Rhizosphere > Soil | place: USA... | reverse complement strand
GCGGCGGTAGGTGCGGAACGCGGCCGCGGCGCGTGCGATCTTCGCGTCGACCTCGGCCTCGGTGTGCGGCTCGAACGTACGGACGGTCTCGCCCGTCGCGGGGTTGATGGTTGCTATCGCCACGGCTCGCTAGGCGAGCAGCTTGGGAACGACATTGCCGTGGACGTCCGTCAAGCGGAACTCGCGCCCCTGGAATTTGTAGGTGAGCTTCGTGTGGTCGAGGCCCATCAGCTGCAGGATCGTCGCGTGCAGGTCGTGGACTTCCACCGGGTCTTCGACGACGTTGTAGCCGAGATCGTCGGTTTTCCCGATCGTGATGCCCGGCTTGATGCCGCCTCCCGCCATCCAGACGGTGAACGCGCGCGGGTGGTGATCTCTGCCCATGAGGCGCGATCCGCCGCGCGCCTCATTCATCGGCGTGCGGCCGAACTCGCCGCCCCAGATGACGAGCGTCGAATCGAGCAGTCCTCGCTGCTTCAGATCGCGGACGAGCGCGGTCGCCGCGCGATCGGTTTCGAGGCACAGCTCCGGCACTTTCGTCGCGATGTCCGTGCCGACGCTCGCGCCGTGCGTGTCCCAGCCGCGGTGATAGAGCTGCACGAAGCGGACGCCGCGTTCGACGAGCCGCCGCGCGAGCAGGCAGTTGTTGGCGAACGAGACCTTGCCCGGCTCGGTGCCGTACATTTCGTGCATCGAGGCGGGCTCGCGCGAGATGTCGGTCAGCTCCGGGACGCTGCTCTGCATCCGATACGCCATCTCGTACGACGCGATGCGCGTGTCGATTTCCGGATCGCCGACGTCGGTGCGGTGAGCGCGATTCAGATCGTCGACCAGATCGATCGAATCGCGGCGCGCCTCGCGGCTCACGCCGTCCGGGTTCGAGACGAACAGGACCGGATCCCCCTTCGAGCGGAACTCGACGCCTTGGTACACAGTTGGGAGAAATCCGCTGCCCCAGCAGGATTTGCCGCCATCCGGCGCGTTCTCGCCCGACAGGAGGACGACGAACCCCGGCAGATCGCGGCTTTCGCTCCCGAGCCCGTAGGTCAGCCACGCGCCCATGCTGGGCCGGCCGAAGACCTGACTGCCCGTGTTCATGAAGATCTGTCCGGGCGCATGGTTGAACTGCGTCGTGTGTACCGACTTCACGATCGCGATCTCGTCGGCGATCGTCGCAAGGTGTGGCAGCAGTTCAGAGAGCTCGGCGCCCGACTGTCCGTGGCGTTTGAACGTGAACGGCGATCCGAGCAGCCGCGGCGTGCCCTTGATGAAGGCGAACCGTTCCCCTTTGGGAATGAACTCGGCGGGAATCTCCTGCCCGTCGTGCGTCTGCAGCGTCGGCTTGTTGTCGAACAGGTCGAGCTGCGACGGCGCACCCGCCATGAAGAGATAAATGATGTTCTTCGCCTTCGGCGCGAAATGCGGCGCCTTCGGCGCGAGCGGGTTCTCGACGTTCTGCGCGAACAGCCGCTGATCGAACAGCGACGTCAGCGCCAGTCCCCCGATGCCGAAGCCGGATTGACGGAAGAAGTGCCGCCGCGTGATAGCTCGAAGCGTCCTGACGTCCATGGAGTGCTTATTCCTTGGTGAGCGTTTCGTCGAGGTTCAGCAGCGCATTCGCGACGAGCGTCCACGCCGCCTGCTCGGCGGGATCGACGCCCTGCACTTCTTTCCCCTTGATCGCTTTTGCCGCGGCGGCAGGATCGCTGCGAAATCGCTGCAGCTGCTTGTCGAGGGCTGCACAGATGCGCCCGACTTCTGTCGTCGATGGCATCCGGGTGGCGACGAGGCGGAACGCGTAGGTTGCGCGGGCGTCATTCGACGTGGCGGGCGCCTCGCGAAGGACGCGAGCGGCCAGCGCCTGCGCGGCTTCGAAGAACGCCTCATCGTTCAAGGCGACGAGTGCCTGCAGCGGCGTGTTGGTGCGCACGCGCCGCACGGTCGTGTGCTCGCGGCTTGTCGCGTCGAACGTCATGAAGCTGGGATACGCGGCCGATCTCCTGATGAACACGTATAGCCCGCGGCGATACCGGTCCTCGCCGTCGCTCGGCATCCACTTCTCGCTGCTGTACGGAATGTCCCAGATGCCGTCCGGCTGCGGCGGATAGACGCTGGGGCCGCCGATCTTCTGGCTGAGCAGACCGCTGGCCGCGAGCACGCCGTCGCGCACCATCTCCGCTTCCAGCCGGAAGCGCGGGCCGCGCGCGAGCAGCCGGTTGTAGGGATCGCGCTCGACGGAGGCGGTCGTGCCGACCGACGATTGTCGATACGTCGCGGACATCACGATGGCCTTGTGAACCGGCTTCATGTGCCAGCCGCCGCGCACGAGATCCGTCGCCAGCCAGTCGAGAAGCTCCGGATGCGACGGCGGACTGCCCTGCGTGCCGAAGTCTTCGCTCGTTTCGACGATGCCGCGCCCGAAGAACTGCTCCCACGCGCGGTTGACCGTCACGCGCGCGGTCAGCGGGTTGCGCTCGTCGACCAGCCACCGCGCGAGCCCGAGCCGGTTCGGCATCTGATCGTCGGGCAGCGAATGCAGGATCGCGGGCACGTCGGCGTAGACGAGCTCGCCTTTGTCCAGGAACGCGCCGCGCCGGCGCACGTACGCGGACGGGCGTTCGTACGACGTCTTGTCGTGCATCACGAGCGCGGTCGGAATGCCGAGCGCGCGCAGCTGCTTCTGCAGGTCGGCGATCTGATCGCGGGTCGGCTTCAGCGACGGCGCAATCGTCCGATAGAAGGCGGTGACGTCTTTCTGCTGCTGCTCTGTACGCTGCGCGACCGGAATCGCGAGGATGGGCCGGAGCCGCGCCGGGAGCTGCACGATGCGCTCGGGCGTGGCGCTCGCGGTCGCCGAGAGTGTGAACCGGCCGATCGCCTGACCGACCGCCGCCGCCTGGTGCTTCAGCCGGATCGTGAGAGGCGTGCCGATCGGAACGGCGAGCGGTTTGTCGAACGTGAAGACGATTTGCCGTGGCCGGCGCGGGTCCTCGCGGCTCGCGTCGATCTGCCATCCCCTGGGCGCGTGTGCGCCCCGCGGGAGCATCTTGGGAAAGAACGTGTCGAGGTTCGCGCCGCCCGCCGAGTCATCCGCCCTGATTGCGGAGATCGCGAGAGGATCTGGCGCTTGCCCTGAGCCCGTCGAAGCGCCCACCTCGAAGCCGTTCATCTGGAAATTGCCGTAGATGTCGCGTCCCGGGCCGCCTTTCGGCAGCGACGGATCCGGCAAGGCTTCCAGCCGAATGGCGGTGATGCGCGGCAACGTTGTCACGGCGTGAACCGTGTAGGTGGTGTCGCCGGGACTTGCGCCTGACGCGATCACCGAGCCATCGGCCATCGCCGTGAGCTGGACGCCGCCCGTCGCCTCGAGCTGCTTCGGAGCGAGCGTCACCCAGTGCAGCGACGCTTCGGCCTTTGCCGCCTGCTCCCAGTCCGCCTGTTCGCGCTCGAAGGCAGGCGTGGTGACCTTCATCTGATCGTTCAGCTTGTCGATCTCGGCCTGGATCGCCTTTCGCTTCGTTTCCTGATCGGGAGTTGGCAGATCGATGATCGCTTCCGAGAAACGGGTGCCGTCGCTGAACGTGCGCGACTGGTAGTCCGTGTTCTGGAAGAACGCCATCATCCGGTAGTAGTCCTTCTGGGTGAACGGGTCGTACTTGTGGTTGTGGCACTGCGCGCATCCGAGCGTTGTCCCCAGCCACACGGTCGCGGTGGTGTTCACGCGATCGACGAGCACTTCGTACAACGCCTCGTCGGGATCGATGCCTCCTTCTTCGTTGGTCATCGAGTTGCGATGGAAGCCGCTCGCCACCAGCTGATCGGACGTCGGGTTTGGCAGCATGTCGCCGGCGATCTGTTCGACGGTGAACTGATCGAACGGCATGTCCTGATTGAGCGCGTTGATGACCCAGTCGCGGTACTTCCACATGACGCGCGGCAGGTCCTTCTCGTACCCCTGCGAGTCGGCGTAGCGCGCGAGATCGAGCCATGGCCGCGCCCAACGCTCCCCGTAATGCGGTGAAGCAAGCAGGCGATCGACCAGATGTTCGTAGGCGGCGTCTCTCCCGCTGCGCGCCGCGTCGGCGATGACGTCGTCCACTTCGCGGGGCGACGGAGGCAGGCCGATGAGATCGAGAGAGACACGGCGGACGAGCGTTTCGAGCGGCGCCTCGGGCGACGGCGCCAGCCCTTCTTTCTCGAGCCGCGCGAGAACGAATCGATCGATCGCCGTGCGCGTCCAGTCCGTCCGCTTGACGGCCGGCGGCTCCTGACGAACCGGAACGCGGTACGCCCAGTGCTGCGGTTCAGGGTTCGCTGGAGCTGCGGCGGTCTGCTCGGCGCCCGCAGGAAATGCGGCGCCCTGGTCGATCCATGCGCGAATCAGCGCAATCTGCGCAGGCGGGAGCGGATCCTCGTCCTTTGGCATCCGGTCCTCGCCGTCGAGGCCGAGCAGCCGCCGGACCATGGGACTCTTCTCGCTGTTTCCCGCAAGGACGATCGCGCCGTTCTCGCTGCCCCTGACGATGGCAGCTGCGGAATCGAGGCGCAGGTGGGCCTTCTGCTTCCTCGCGTCGTGGCACTCGTAGCAGTTCTTCGCGAGAATCGGCTGGATGTCCCTGGCGAAGTCGATCGCCGGAGATTGTGCCGGCGTCTGCGCCTGGCCAGCCTCCGCTAACGCTACGGCGGCCCACCCGAGCCTTGGCGAAGGTGGCAGGCACGTCAACCCTACCGGGATCGCCAGGGCGGCCGCGGCGACGGCCGCGGGCAGGGACAGCGGGCGCATGGGCACATTATCGGACATTCCGGGGTCATTCGGTGCCAACAGCTGCGAGCAGCGCCTTGATGTAGCCGAAGGTGTAGGCAAACGCCTGAGCTCCTCTCGCGTCCCCCGTAATCGTTGGAACGTGGTCGGGCATGAGCATCCCGTCGTAGCCCACCTCTTTATACGTCCGCACCGCACGCAGCATGTCGACATCCCCGTCGTCGATGAACGTCTCCTGGAACCGGAGGAAGCCGCCGCGGATGTTGCGGAAATGGACGTTGAAGATCTTCTTCCGCGTCCCGAAATACCGAATCACATCAAAGATCTGTTCGCCGGGCCGTTCGAGCATTTCGCTGACCGTGCCCTGACAGAAGTTGAGCCCGTGATACGGACTGGGATTGATGTCGATGAACCGTTTCAAGCCGTCGACGCTTCCCAGCACCGTCTCGACGCCACGGAATCCCTTTCCGCGTGGCATTCCAGGATCCTGTGGATGACACGCCATCCTGACCTTGTACTCTTCGGCGACGGGGACGACGCGCTTCAGGAAATAGGTAATCCGCTCCCAATATTCGTCTGGGCCCACAACCCCTGCTTCGGTCAGCGGGGGATCCTGCTTCGCATCGGCGTAGACGAAAGCGCTGTAGCGCGCGCCGCCGCGCCCCGGCGTGCTTTCGGTGCGCGGAACGCCGAGGAGCGTCAGGTTGTACTTCAACGCAGGGATCCCAGCGCGCGCGGTGTTGCGGATCATCTGGCAGATGTCGTCGATCTCACGATCGCGCTCCGGCGATTTGCCGAGCAGGATGGCGGGATTCTCGGCGCGGGCGATTGGATTGGAGCTCATGGGGAGCGGCACCATGTCGAGCGTGATGCCGGCCGCCTCTACGCGCTGGCGCAGCCGCGAAAGCCCGTCGACGCTCCAGCTGTCGTCGAGGCGCGCCGAAGGAAGGCGGCTGCAGATGTGATTGACGCCGAGCGCGGCGAGTATCGGCAGCACTTCGTCCGACGAATCGTGCTGCGTACCGACTTTCATCAGCAGCGTCCTTGCCGGCTTTGCCGGACTGGACGCGCGTGGTCCCTGGGAAACGGGATCCGCATCAGCGCGCGATGCGGACGCGGCGCCGGCGGCGAGGCCCATTCCGGCGAGTCGGACGAATTCCCTGCGTTTCATCGCGTCATGCTCCCTTGAACACGGGCCGTCGGGTTCCGAGGCTCGAGAGGCCTTCGTAGGCGTCTGCCGTGCTGAAGATCTCCTCGAGGCGTTCGAGCTCGAGGCGCACGGCGTCTTCTATCGGAAGCCCCGTGCCTCGATCGATCAGCTCCGACGCGATCCGCGCCGCGATCGGAGCTCTCGATCCCATCCTCCGGACTGCCGAGGCCACCCTGGGATCTGCCAGCGTGGCATCGTTGCCAGCGCCCTCTGCGCCGATTCGCTCGAAGAACTCCGCAAGCGCCCTGTGACTCGCCGGAACGGACTGCGGCTCGCGATCATCCGGCCGGCCGCGCGCGACGAGCTCTCGGACGGCCTTATCGAGCTGTTCGTACGGCACGACCAGGTCCACGAGGCCGATCGCGAGCGCTTCTTCGGCGCCAATAATCTGCCCGGTGAGCACGAGCCACTTCGCGAGACCCTTGCCGACGCGCCGCGGCGTGCGCTGTGTGCCGCCGAGGCCAGGGTAGATGCCGATTCCGGTTTCCGGAAATCCAAACGACGCTTTCGGCGTGGCGACGATGTAATGGCACGCCAGCGCGAGCTCCACCCCTCCGCCGAGCGCGAGGCCGTGCACTCGTGCGACGACCGGCTTCCGACAGCGCTCGATCGCGAGCAGCAGATCCTGTCCAGCGCTGGTGAATCCGACGATGCGATCGACGGTCTTCGACTTGATGTTCGTGATGAAGAACGTGATGTCGGCGCCCGCAACGAATGCCTTGCCCGTTCCCGCGATGACGATGCCCGTGATCGCTGGATCATCGGCCGACAGAAAGAACAGGTCGCCGAGCTGTTCCATCACGTCTTCGTTGAGCGCGTTCATCACGTCGGGGCGATTGATCGCAAGCGTGGCGATGCCGTCGGTGATGGTCCTCGTGACCAGCTGCAATCGAAACGGCACGTTGGAGGCGGCCTGCCGCAGCAGGGTATCCGGAAGCCGCACGTTCCACCGGCGGGCAAACTCCGAGGCGAGTGCGGCGGCCTCGCGCACTCCCCGCTGATTCATCATCTCGAAGGGGCCGCGGCGCCAGCGAAGCCCGACGCGCGCCCCGATGTCGGTGTCTTCGATCGTGCCGACACCTTCGTCGACGAGCGCCGCGGCGACGTAGAAGACCGCCGCCAGGAGCCGATCGAGAACCGCGTCGTAGCGCGATACATCGGCGTCGCCTTCGAGACTCCACGGCTGGCCGGACTCGAACTGCTGCCTGAGAGGATCCGGCAGCGCGTACAGCGGACCGAACGCGCGTCCGAGCGTGTTCGCCGTGTGGGCGGCAATCGGAATGCCGGTAACGTTCATCAGCTCGAACGGGCCCATTCCGATTCCGAAGCCCCACTTCGCCGCGGCATCGATCGTGGCGATGTTGGCGACGCCGTCCTCCAGCAGGCGCACCGCCTCGTTCAGCCACGGAGAGAAGAACCGGTTCACGATGAAGCCGCACGAGTCCTTCGATCGGATCGGCGTCTTCCCGAGTGCCTCCTGGAGCGCCCACGCGTCGGCAACCGATCGCGGTGTGCTGCGCGCGGCGGCGACGACCTCCACGAGGCGGTTCTTCGCAGGATGGTAGAAGTAGTGCAGGCCGATGACACGCTCCGGCAGCTGCGTCCCGGCCGCAACATCCGAGACGGCAAAAGAGGATGTGTTGGTCGCGAGAATCGTATCGGCGCGACAAACCCGATCCAGCTTCGCGAACACGTCCTTTTTCACGTCGAGGTTTTCGAAGACGGCCTCGACGACCAGATCGACGTCCGCGAGATCTTCGAAGCGGGTGGTTGCGTGGATTCGGGCGAGGATGGCGGCCGCCGCTTCCTTGGTGAGAATGTTCCGGGCAATACCGTCGGCGAGCGTACGGCGAATCGATTCGACGCCGCGAGCCACTTTTGCATCGTCCAGGTCGACGAGCACGACGTCGAACCCTTCGGCGGCAATCTTCTGCGCGATCCCGCTGCCCATGTTGCCGGCGCCCACCACGCCGAGCGAGCGAAACGTTCTGTCGGTCACGGCTGCGACGGTATCATAGCCGTCCAATGCGGATCAGCAGCGTGTCTTCCGCGCCGTACCGCCGCGTCCGGCTCGGGGACCTGACGCCCGTCGTTCAGCGTCGCGACGACGGGACGCTGCTCATCCGCGCTCGGGAGCCGCTCGGTCAATACCCAGGGACGATCACGGACCGTCTGACCCATTGGGCGGAGGTGGCTCCAGACCGGACGCTGCTTGCGTGGCGCTCGGGGTCAGCCTTCGAGCGCCTGTCGTATCGCGAGGCGGCGGTCGCGATGCGGAGCGTCGCGCAGGCACTCCTGGCACGCGGTCTGTCGCCGCAGCGGCCGCTCGCGATTCTGTCCGGGAACACCGTCGAGCATCTGGTGCTCGCCCTCGCCGCGCAGCATGCAGGGATTCTGCATGCGCCGGTCTCTCCAGCCTATTCGCTGCTCTCGACGGATTTCGGCACGCTCAAGCACGTGATGCGGACGCTGACGCCGGGCCTCGTGTTCGCCGACGACCGATCGAAGTTCGACCGGGCGATTCGAGCCGCCGTGCCCGCGGGCGCTGCCGTGATTGCGAGCGATGCATTCCCGGCGCTTCGCGGCACGACGCCGTCGCCGGAAGTCGAGGCGGCGCATGCCGCGATCGATCCCGATTCGCCCGCGAAGATCCTGTTCACGTCGGGCTCGACGGGTCTGCCGAAGGGAGTCATCAACACGCACCGCATGTTGTGCGTGAACCAGCAGATGATCCTGCAGGCGCTGCCGTTTCTCGGAGACGAGCCGCCGGTCCTTGTCGACTGGCTGCCGTGGCATCACACGTTCGGCGGCAATCACAACATCGGCATCGTGATTTACAACGGCGGTTCCCTCTATGTCGATGAGGGCCGGCCGCTGCCGGGCGCCTTCGACGCGAGCGTGCGGAACCTGCGCGAGGTCGGGCCGACCGTGTACTTCAACGTGCCTCGCGGATACGAGGAGCTGGTCCGCGCGCTCGATCGCGATCCCGCGCTCGCCGAACGTTTCTTCAGTCCGCGGCTGCGGCTGCTCTTCTACGCCGCGGCGAGCCTGTCGCAGCGGGTCGCCGACGAGCTCGCCCGAATCGCCGCGGAAACGTGCGGCGAGCGCCTGCTGCTCGTGACAGGCCTCGGGTCGACCGAGACCGCGCCGATGGCGATCTGCCGCCCATGGGAAAGCGATCGCGCCGCGGCGATCGGCCTGCCGGTGCACGGGCTCGAAGCAAAGCTCGTCCCGGTCGGCGAGAAGTACGAGGTTCGGGTGAAGGGGCCGAATGTGACGCCCGGCTACTGGCGCGACGGCGAAGCGACTGGCTCGGCATTCGATGACGAAGGGTTCTACCGGATGGGGGACAGCGTGCGGCTCGCCGATCCCAGCGACATGACGGAGGGGCTTCTGTTCGACGGCCGGCTCGGCGAGGACTTCAAGCTGTCGACAGGCACGTGGGTCAACGTTGGTCCGCTGCGCTCGAGGATCGTCGCGCACTTCTCGCCGCTTCTCCGCGATGCCGTCATCACGGGCCACGGGCGCGACACGCTCGGCATGCTCGCCGTGCTGGATGTCGACGGATGCCGCGCTCTCTGTCCGGACGGTGCGGCCGACGCGGCGCTGTCCTCGCTTGCCTCACATCCCGCGCTGCGCCGCCGATTCGGTGAGCTGCTGGCGTCGTTCAACGCCTCCGCGAGCGGGAGCTCGACGCGTGTCGCCCGGGCGCTCATCCTGGATGTACCGCTGTCGCTGGATCGCCAGGAAGTCACCGACAAGGGCTCGATCAATCAGGCCGCCGTGCTCGCCGCGCGCGCGCAGCTCGTCGAGGATCTGTATCGGGATCCGCCGCCGGAACACGTATGGACATAGACCGGCTCACCGCGATCGACGTACATGTTCACCTCGAGGTCGAGGGTGAGCTGGAGGAGGCGGACAAGGTCGCGCAGCAATACTTTCGCACGTCGGCGCCGCGCGAGTGGAAGGCGCAGGCGGAGTATTACCGCTCGCGCCACATCGGCTGCGTCGTGTTCACGGTCGATGAGCAGCTGACGGGACGGCGATATCCGACGAACGACGACGTCGTTCGATTTGCGGCGGACAATGCCGACGTCGCGATCGCGTTCGCCAGTCTCAACCCGCGGCGCGGCGCGGCGGCGGTTGCGGAAGCGAAACGCCTCGTCGCCTCCGGCGCCGTGCGGGGCCTCAAGCTGCATCCGCCGATGCAGCAGTTCTTTCCCGACGATCGCGTTGCGTACCCCTTGTACGAGGTCTTTGCCGACGCGAAGCTGCCGGTGCTGTTCCACACCGGTCATAGCGGAATCGGCACCGGAATGCGGGGCGGCGGCGGCGTGCGTCTCAAATACGGCAACCCGATGCCGATCGACGATGTCGCGGTTGATTTCCCCGACATGCCAATCATCCTCGCGCACCCGTCGTTCCCGTGGCAGGACGAGGCGATCTCGATCTGCATGCACAAGCCGCAGGTCTACATCGATCTGTCCGGCTGGTCCCCGAAGTACTTCTCCCCTACGCTCGTCCAGTACGCGAACACGGTCCTGAAGAAGAAAGTGCTCTTCGGGTCGGACTACCCGTGGATCACCCCCGACCGCTGGCTCGCCGATTTCGCGCAGATCGGGATCAAAGAGGACGTGCGGCCGCTAATCCTGAAAGAGAATGCTGCGCGATTGTTCGGGCTGCACGAGAAGCAACTAAGAGGCCACTGAGGCCACGAAGGCGGTGCGCTTGACCATGACTCGCCGACGCCGGCCGTCGGCCGGCGCGACGTTCTAACCGCGCGAAGCGCGGTCGGCGAGTCATGGTCGGAGCGCGCCGGTCTCTGCCTCCGTGGTCTTCGTGACCTCGTAGTCAACTCTCAGCGCCGCTACTGAGCCCGGACGCTCTCCAGCGTCACGTGCCGCCGCACGATCGCCAGCGCCACAAACGAGACGCTCAACGCGATCGCCATCACCGCGAAGAACGACGCGCTGCCGCGATACTCGAGGGCCCAGGGGCCGGCGTAGCCGCTCAGGATCGCGCCGGAGCGGCCGATCGAGACGGCCGTGCCCACGCCGGTGGCGCGGATCTCGGTCGGGTACACGTGCGCCGCAAGCGCATACATTGTCGTCTGCACGGCGTTGATCATCGCGCCGCAGAACGTCAGCAGCACGAGGACCCTCACGACGGTCCCGCTGTCGATTGCCGTGCGGCTCAACACGACCAGCCCCGCGATCCCCGCCGCGGCCATTGTCAGCATCGTCGTCCTCGAGCCAAGGCGGCGAATCGTGATGCCGCCGAAGATGGCGCCCGCCACACCGCCGAGATTGAAGAGCGTGATGCTCGTGCTCGCGGTCGACGAGCCGAGCCCCGCGGCGGACAGGATCGACGGCAGCCAGCTGAATCCCATGTAGACGCAGAGCAGGCAGGAGAAGAAGGCGACCCAGAGCGCGAACGTGTCGGTCCGAAGCGCGCGCGAGAACAGGGCGATGAACGGCGCGCGGTGGCCGGCCGGCGTCGCAGCCACGAAGCCGGTGGTCGGTGCCACTGGATGCCCCATGCGTCCCAGAACGCGGCGGAGCTCGCTCCACCGATCGGGGTGTCGGGCGAGGAACCGCGGCGACTCGGGCAACAGGCGCCAGAGCACGAGCGAGGCAATCAGCGGAATGGTGCCGCCGATGACGAACAGGCCCCGCCAGCCGACTGCGGGCAAGATCGGAATTGCGAGAAGACCCGCGAGCGTTCCGCCGAGCGGCACGCACACGATCGTCATCGTCACGGCAAGGGCGCGCTGCTGAATCGGAACGTACTCCGCCGCCAGCGCCGCCGCATTCGGCATCGCGCCGCCGAGACCGATGCCCGCGATCAGGCGCAGCCCCGCCAGCGCGGTGACGCCGTTGACGGTCATCATCACGACCGTGGACGCCCCGAACAGCACCATGCTGCCGAAGAGCGCGACCTTGCGGCCGAAGCGGTCGCCCGCGAGCCCCGCGAGCAGGCCGCCAATCATCATCCCGAGAAACCCCAATGCCACGACCGGCGCGAACGCCGGTCGCGCGACTCCCCACTCGCGCATGATCGATGGAATGACGATGCCGAGCAGCTGGTTGTCGATGCCGTCGAAGATGATCGTGAGCGCCGTGAAGAACACGAGCGCGACCTGGTACGGTCCGCACCTTCCGCGATCGATGATCGCACCCGCGTCGAGTGTGGCCGACGGTTCAACCGTCATTGTGTGGGGCGAGGCTTGAGCCCCGCCACGTGGCGGCCCTGAAGGGCCGCCCTACATGCCATCCGGCAATGCGAACACCACGTACGCGCCGGGCACTGGCGAATCGTCCACCTGATGCCAGGGAGACGCGTGCGTGTGCGTCGACGCACGCGCGCCCGCGCAGTACACGATGTACTCCTTGCCATCGAGCTCATAGACGGCCGGTATTCCTTCGATCCCCGCGGCGACCTGCGTTTGCCAGAGCACTTTTCCCGTGTCGACATCCAGCGCGCGAATGATCCGATCCCGCGTGCCGGTGAAGATCAACCCGCCTGCTGTCACGACCGGCCCGATCTTCGGATAGTGCGAGCCGGTGTCCTTGTTTCCTTTTGCGGCGAGCTCAGGCACTTCGCCGAGAGGAACCTGCCACTTGATCGTTCCGGTGTTGAGGTCGTATGCCGTGAACGTCGTCCACGGCGGCCGGATGGCTGCCAGGCCGCTGCTGGTGACCATGAAGCCGAACGGACTCCTGTACCGGATGCTGCGCGGCTCGGCATCCGCCGGCGTGCCTGACGGCGCAGTCAGCTTGAGCATCGCCGGATAATCCTTCGACACGACGAACATCATGCCGTGTTCGGGATCGACCGCAGCGCCGCCGAAGTTCGCCCCACCGTTGTTGCCCGGCATTTCGATCGTGTTTCGCGTCCCTGGCGGCGTGAACATGCCTTCGTTGCGCGCACCACGAATGTCCTCGAGAAACTTCGCCCGCTCGGCCGGATCGTCGATGAATGGGCTGAGATCTTTCTCCGCGAACGACTGCCGCGCGAATGGCGCGGGCGCCGTCGGGAACGGCTGCGTCGGCGACGTCTCCTCGCCGGGCATGTCCGACTTGGGGACGGGGCGCTCCTCGATCGGCCACAGCGGAGTGCCCGTGACGCGATCGAAGACGTAGAGGAACCCGGTCTTTCCCGCCTGCGCGACGATGTCGACCATCCGCCCGTCGTGACGGACCGTCAGCAGTTTTGGCGCGGTTGCGTTGTCGTAGTCCCAGATGTCGTGATGCACCATCTGGAAGTGCCAGAGGCGCTTTCCCGTCCGGGCATCGAGCGCGAGCAGGCAGTCGCCAAAGAGATTGGCGCCCTTCCGGTTGGCGCCGTAAAAGTTGTATTTCGGACTGCCCGTTGGAATGTAGACAATGCCGCGCGCCGCATCGACCGACATCTCGGCCCAGTTGTTCGCGCCTCCGACCGACTCCCACGCGTCTGGCGGCCAGGTTTCGTACCCGTATTCTCCGGCGTGCGGAATGGTGTGGAACGTCCAGACAACCTTTCCGGACCGCACGTCGTACGCACGAATGTCTCCCGGCGCCGAGTCGTACTCCTGATTGGTCGCCGTGCCGACGATGATCAGATCTTCGAAGACGCGGCCCGGAGTTGCGGACTGCACGGCGACCTTCGACGGGTCGCGGCCGAGCCCTTCGCGAAGATCGACCCCACCCTTGTTACCAAAGGCCGTGATCGTTTCCCCCGTACGGGCGTCAATGGCGTGAAGGATCTGGCTGTTCGCGTATAGCAGACGCCGCTCAGAGCGATCGCGGCTCTCCCAGTAGTTGACGCCGCGCGTGGTGACTCGTCCTCGCGGGAAGGCGTGCGTCCAGATCTCTTTGCCTGATGCCGCGTCGAGCGCGACCAGCGAGTTGCTCTTCGCGAGCACGTACATCACGCCGTCGACGACGATCGGGTTGAAGAGGTAGTTGCCGGGATCGCCGGTCTGGTATGTCCAGACGACCTGCAGCTTCGAGACGTTCGACCGGTCGATCTGCTTCAGCGCCGAGTACTGCGCGCTGTCCGAGCTGCCGCCGTAATCCATCCAGGTCGTGTACCGCCTGGATGGCGACGGACCTTGAAGACCGAGACCAAGAATGATTGCGAGACCAGCCGCCGCAAGCCGCATCAGACCTTCATCGCTTTCAGCGCCGCGACGCTGTCGCGCGTCAGGTCGATCGCCTGCTCCACGAAGTAATTCTTCACCCCGCCGACCTTCGCCGCGCGAAACGTCTTGACCCAGTCGATGGTGCCTTTGCCGACCGCCACCTGGCCGCGCCCACGCCCTCGACCTCCTCCTGGCGGAGGCGGCGGAACGGGCGCGTTCATGTCGACATCCTGGACGTGCATGGAGATGAACCGTCCGGGGTACTTCGTGAAGTAATCGGCGGCGACGAGGCCGGCGCTGATCGTCGACATCTGGAACTGGAACTTCACGAGCTTTGGATCCAGCAGCGCGAAGAGCCTGTCGTAGGTCCGTTGACCGTCGGTCATCGAGAGCTCGAACCCTTCGTTATGAAGCCCCTGCTGCATGCCGTGCTTTGCCGCGACCTCCGCGATCTTGTTGTATTCGTCCGCGGCCTTTTTCACCTGGTCGAGCGTTGGCGAGCTGCCGCCATTCCCGTCGGACAGCGTCGCGACGATCATCTGCTTGATGCCGATCTCTTTGGCCCACGCGATGCTGTCGAGCTGCTTCTGGCGCAGCTCGCCCAGCGTGAAGTGCGAGCTCTCACACTTCACGCCGTGATCGCCCATGATCTTCTTCACTTCCTTGGCGTTCGACAGCGCCGCGAATTCGGCGCCATACCCGAGCGGCGAACACAGCTCGAGCCGTGTGACCCCCATGTCGGCCATCGTCTTCACGTACGCCGGGAAGTCCTTCAGGAGCGCGCGATGGGGATAGACCTGGCTGCCGATTGGGAGACCGAGTGGATTGGCTTGCGCCTTCGCTGCGCCTGCTGCGAGAAACCCGAGCGCGGCGCCGTCAGCCGCGGCCTTTCTGAAGAATTCCCGCCTCGTCATTGGATCCTCCGGTACATGACATTGCGAAATTCGATCTTGAACGGCGGTCCCGTATGCATCTGGAATCCGATGACCCCTTCGGGGACCGCGTTCTTCGTATCCTCATCGAGCGCCACGGCCATCAGCTGGCCGTTGATCAACTGCATCAGGACCGGGCCGCGCGCGATGATGTGGTACTTGTTCCACCCGGTCACGTTCATGGCGCCGCGAAGCAGCGTCCAGTCGCCGATGTCGCCGACGATCTTGTACTTCGGTCCGTCGACGATGCGGGTGACCTGACCGCGGCGCGACAGGACGACGTGTCCCTCGCCGGTGCCGGAGCGGCCGCGCTCGTCGTGAATGTTGCCGACGTACCCTTCCGTGAAGTCCATGTCGGCCTGGTAGCCCTTCAGCACCCACTTCCCCACGCTCGGAAGCTCTACGCTTCGATACTGAATGCCGCTGTTCGTCCCGTTCATCCTGAACTCGACCTTCAGCTCGAAGTCCTTGACCTTCCCGCCTCGCCAGATCAGGAAACTGTTCGCCGTGATCGGGTTCTGGGGCGTCGTCTCGCCGACGATCTCGCCATTCTCGACGCGCCAGTACCGCGTATCGCCGTCCCACCCGTTCAGCGTCTTGCCGTCGAAGATCGACACGAACCCCGCGTCGTCATCCGGCTGCGTCTGGGGATAGATGCCGCCCGGCGGTGGCGGTCCCTGCTGCGCGGCCGCGGAAAAGGCTGCCGCGAACGTGAGAGCGACGGTGAACACAGTTCTCATGTGGGTCTCGTCCTTTTGCCGAGGAAGTGTAATCTAAAGAAGCCTATGTCGGATTCATCACGCGCGGATTTGTCCGGACCGGCGGCGCTCATCGGCCGCACGCCGCTCGTCCGTCTTCGGGCGCTCGAGCCACGCGACGGTATCGAGATCTACGCGAAACTCGAGTCCCAGAATCCGGGCGGCTCGGTCAAGGACCGCGCGGCGCTGTCGATGATCCTCGAGGGGGAGCGGACGGGCGCCCTTCATCGCGCTCGGATCCTGCTCGATGCGACGTCGGGGAACACAGGCGTCTCGTACGCGATGCTCGGCGCTGCACGCGGCTATCGCGTCCAGCTCTGCGTGCCGGCGAACGTCACGATCGAACGGAAGCGCCTGTTGCACGCGTACGGGGCCGAGTTGATCGTCACGGATCCGATGGAAGGCAGCGATGGCGCCATTCGCGAAGCGCGCCGGCGATACGCACTCGAGCCGGATCGGTACTTCTACCCCGATCAGTACAGCAATCCGGCCAACTGGCGCGCTCACTACGAAACGACCGCCGTGGAGATCATCGAACAGACCGCTGGACGCATCACGCATTTCGTCGCGGGTCTCGGGACGAGCGGCACGTTCGTGGGCACGGGGCGCCGGCTTCGCGAATGGCGGCCGTCGATCCAGCTGATCTCGGTCCAACCAGAGTCGGCGCTGCACGGTCTCGAGGGACTGAAGCACATGGCGAGCGCGATCGTGCCTCCCATCTACGACCCCGCCCTTGCCGATCGGGATGAGCCGATCTCGACGGAAGAGTCGTACGAACTGGTGCGGCGGCTCGCACGGCGCGAAGGGATTCTCGTCGGGCCGTCCGGGGGCGCGGCGCTGGCCGGCTGCCTGCGCGTCATCGCCGAGGGCAATCTCGATCGCGCGGTGTTCGTGACGATTTTTCCCGACCGCGGAGATCGCTACCTCTCCGAGAGATTCTGGAGCGAAGGAGGCACGCCAGTGGCTGCGCAGGACGCGTTGGTCGTTCCGGACGCTGTGCTCGCCGCGATCCGTGAGCACGGAGCACGCACCTACCCCGACGAGTGCTGCGGCGCGTTGATCGGCCGTGAACCAGGCGAAGTCGTCGAGGCCTTCGCGCTGTCGAACGCGATGGACGAGCGGCGCCGGCGCTTCCTGATCGGTCCCGACGCGTACAGGACGGCGGAGGCGCGCGCGGCCGACACGGGGCTCACGCTCCTCGGCTTTTATCACTCGCATCCCGATCATCCCGCCGTTCCATCGGCGTTCGACCTGGAGCATGCCTGGCCGAACCTGCATTACGTGATCGTGTCGGTGCGAGAGGGCCGCGCCGAAGCCGTCCGCACGTGGCGTCTGCGCGAGGATCGTTCCGCGTTCGAGGAACTCTTGATCCGGCCCGGAAGCGTCGAAGCCGCTACCGCGACCCGGTCCCTTCAGTGAACGTGTGCAGCCGATCGACCGCGGGGGCCGCAAACGATTCCTCGCGTCCGTTGGGCCAGCGGACGATGATCCGTTGAATCGTGGTGGTCTTGCCGAGACCGAAATGTAGGCGAAACTCGTTCTGCGAGTAGTAGCTTCCGCCGCCGCGCACTTCCTGCCGCTGTTCGCCGTCCGCATTGATCACGCGCACCAGCGCGCCGATCGCATCGCGGTTCGACTCGCGGCCCACCAGTTTCACGCCGATCCAGTGCGCCGGCGCGGTGCGATCGAGCCGGAAGAGATCCGGAGTGTCGTGCACGTTGGAGACGACGATGTCGACGTCGCCGTCATTGTCGAAGTCGGCGAATGCGGCGCCGCGGGCGGCTTTGGGGGTCGTCGCGGGCGGGCCGAGCAATTCGGTGACGTCGGCGAACCGGCCGTTCCCCAGATTGCGGTACACGACCTTCGGCTGCTTGTACGCCGCCTCGCTCTTCAGCCTGTCGACCTCCGGGTAGACGTGGCCGTTGGCGAGAAACAGATCGAGCCATCCATCGCCGTCGAGGTCGAGGAAGCCGACGCCCCAACCGAGCCAGCGCGTGTTGACGCCGATTCCCGCGGCGAACGTGCGATCGTCGCATGCGCCCTCGCCGGTGTTCGCGTACAGGGTCGACGTATCGCCGGCGAAGTTCGTCTTGAAGATGTCCATGGTCCCGTTGCGATCGTAGTCGCCAATCGCGAGCCCCATCCCGGACTGTGCGCGGCCATCCTGGCTGTACGCGCAGCCTGCGCGAATCGCGACGTCGGTGAACGTCCCGTCGTGATTGTTGCGGTAGAGCGCGCTCGGGTTCGAGTCGTCGGCGACGAAGATGTCCGTCCAGCCGTCGCCGTCGAAATCGAGCGTCGCGACGCCGAGCGCGTACGTGCCGCCGGCGCGCGTGATGCCGCTGGCCTCCGACACATCGGTGAACGTGCCGTCGCCGCGGTTGTGATACAGCAGGTTCTTCGCCCCGGGCAGGCCCGGAGGGCCGCACGCGACCGCCAGTCCCTTGTAGCGGCAGAGGCCCGCTTCGGGCGTGGGAGTCGATGACAGATCCAGATCGATGTAGTTGGCGACGAATAGATCCAGGCGTCCGTCGCGATCGTAGTCGATGAACGCGCAGCCGGTGTTCCATCGTCGCGCGGCCTGCGTCAGCCCCGCCCGGGCCGTCACATCGGCGAACGTTCCGTTTCCATTGTTGCGATACAGGTGGTTCTGTCCCCAATAGGTCACGAGCAGGTCGTCGTAGCCGTCGCTGTCGTAGTCGCCCACGCAGGCAGCCTGTCCCCAACCGCCCTGCGTCAGTCCGGCGCGGGCCGTGACGTCCTCGAACGTCCCATTGCCGCGATTCCGATAGAGGTGATTCGTCGGTTCCTGACCCGGAGGGAACCCTTCGAGCGTGCTGCCGTTCACGAGAAAGATGTCCACCCAGCCGTCGCCGTCGTAGTCGAACGCGGCGGCGCCAGTGCCGGTCGTTTCGATGAGATACGTGTTCGTCCCCTGCTTTCCGTAAATGCCGCGTGCCGTGAGACCCGCCTGCTGCGCGATGTTCGTGAAGGAAAAGCCAAGGCTGCCGCGTGCAGACGCCGTCTTGCGGTGCGTGAAGAGGGTGTCCACCAGCGGAATTGCCCCGCCTGTTCCGTTCGCAATGACGACCTGCCGCGATTGTTCGAATGGAAATCCCAGCGCCGCCGTGATCTCCCCGAGGATCGGACGCGGCTCGTTGTGCAGGAACAATCCGCCTGGCGCCAGCATCGCTCCGATGTTGCTCATCGCGAGCATCAGCTGCAGATCGTCGAAATACGGCAGGATGTTCGTCGCGACGACGAGGTCGAAGGGAGCGACGCCCTCGAGCCGGCCGGTGACGACATCGAGAGGCTCGGCCTGCAGCACGCGCGCAGCCGCCGGCTTGATGCGCAGCGATTTCGCGAGATGGCCCTGAAGTCCGCGCGGCGGCTCCGTCGCCTTCACGTCGCCGACCGCGCGTCCGAGCTGCGCGAAGTACTCGCGATAGTCCTGCGAGAACTTCAGCGCGGCGGTCTCCCCGATTCCGCTGACGAGCGTGAGCGCGGGCGCGGCGTCGTGCGAACGCCGCAGGTGATCGACGACGCGCGGGTTGATGTCGCCGCCCACCACCGTGAGGTCGGCGAGGTCGGAAAGACCGAGTGACACGAGCGCGTCGATCACCTCCCATGGCTGATAGCTCTCCGGCGGGCCCGCTTCGACGAACGAGGTCCGCGGCGCGAGATCGAGGCCGGGACCGACGATCAGCACGCGGCGGATGCGTCGATCGGGCTCGAGCGACTTGATGACGCCGAGCCCGTTGTACACGACGTAGCCGGCTTCGACGGCCGTGTCCGTGCTCAGCCCGCGCGCCCGATAGAGATCCGCGACCGCTTCCGGCCCAGCCTTCTGCGCGACGAACTCCTTGTCGTAGAGGAACTGCATCACGCGACGGTACTCGGTCAGCAGCGCGGCGGGGCGCGACGCGCGATCGGGGAACGCCGACTGCACGAGCGCGCGAAAGTACATGATGCGCGGATCGCGGGAGCCCGAGTCCAACGCCGTCAGCAGTGCGGCAAGTCGCGGCCTTACGTCCGAGGGTACCCGTCCGCTGTCGACGAGGGCCTTGGCGCTCAATGCGGGCTCGATTGGGGGAAGTGAGGTGAAATGGGCGGATTGCAACCCGTAGAAGATCAAGTGATCGAGATCGCCTGCCCGGACCCGACGCGAATTCTCGTCGCCCACGCGATCCACGTACGAATCAAATGAAGCGCGAGTGATCCCGCGTGCTTCCAATCGAGGCTGAAGAGGCGCAACGTCCTGCCAGGTGATGCGGGTTGTGTGCGACGCGCTCTGAAGCGCGACAACCGTAGCCACCGCGCAGCACCCCGACCGGAGATCCACGGGAAGTATTGTAGTGAACAAAAAAGCCGGGGTCCGAAGACCCCGGCTGCATGGATCGGCCTTAAGCCTTGAGTCCTAAGCCTCCATCAGTAACTGAACTTGAATCCCAACTGGAATGCCCGCTGGAAATTCGACTGACCTCTCGTATTGCGGTTGATACGTCCGAAGTCGGCCGACGCCGTGTCCTGCGTGTACTGCAGTTCGTCATACATCGGACTGTTCAGCAGGTTGAACGCTTCGAAGCGAAGCTGGAACCGGGTTTTGTCGGTGATCCGGACGGTCTTCGCGAGACTCATGTCGAGCTCCCAGTAGATCGGCTTGCGAAATTCGTCATACCGGAACATCGCCGTACGCCGCTGAAACGCCTGCCGGATCAGGAAATACGGCTGGGTGCAGCCGTACGCCACTGAGTACGATTGCAGGTCGTATTTGCCGGTCGTGGTGTTGTATTGCCCCACGCAGGGCTTCACGCCGTAGAGCACCCCGACGTTGCCGGTCGCGGTTTGTACGGTTTCCTTTTTCCCTGGGAGCGCGATGTCTTTCAGACTGACGCCGGGGGCGAGGTCGACGTTGCCCGGCATGTCCCAGGGCTGCCCGGACTGGAACACGAACATCGGCGCCACCGACCAGCCGCCCAGCACGTAGCC